>VFQN01001014.1_pt1 | contig 49437 bp, 58 predicted proteins | sample 3512371 | NCBI WGS metagenome assembly VFQN01 (sample SAMN10412370, study PRJNA504923) | tailings metagenome | isolation source: Replicate 2 from Balatoc abandoned mine | place: Philippines: Itogon, Benguet | collected 2017-08-28
CCACCTCCCTCCCTGGCCCCTGGCTCTGGCTCGGCTGCACGTCGTACTCCCCTGCGGCCGCGTGCGACACACTGCCGGCCGGCTGCTGCACCACGCCATGGCCGTTGGGCTGCTGCTGTTGCTGCTGCTGCTGCACATGTGGCACATGGCGGGGTGCAGCCGCTTGGCCCCTGCTGCTCACCTGGCTTAGCGGCGGCATATACACCCCTCCCCTCCGCTGCACGCCCTGCCCCTGCCCCTGCACCTGCACCTGCGACGCTGGTGGCGGCGGCGGGGGCATAAGCCCAAGCTCCCTCCTCCCACTACCGCCGCCGCCGCCATTGACCCCGCCGTGCGCAGCCCCGGCCCCCGGCCCTGGACGCCTAGCGGCCCCGCCCACCGCCGGCCGCTTCCCCAGCAAGCTGAACACCGGGACGCCGCCCGCTGGCCCCCGCCGGCCCGCACTCCCCAAGCCGCCGTGCCCCTGCCCTGCCGGGTCCTCTTCCTCCTCCTCTTTCTCCAGCATGTCCTCATCATCTGTCTGCGTCGGCGCTGCTAGTGCTGCTGCTCCTGCTACCAACAAGCCGCCAACGGGAGGGGCCCCTTGGGCTGCAACAACGGCAGCAGCAGCCGCGGGTGCTGCAGCAACGTGAGGGCCCTGTGGCGGCGGCGTGGTCCGCAGCCGCGCGAACAAGCTCCCGCCGCTGCCAGGAGCAGGCGAGCGCCCCTCTGCACCCGCAGGGGCCCCGCTGTGGGGACCCTTCTCGCCGCTGCCCCCGCGGCCTGCCAGGCCCGTGGCGCGGGCAGGGGGCGGCGGGGTCACGCTCCCGCCCCCGCCTCCACCTCCGCCCCCGCCACCCTGCAGCGCACCCGCGAATGCCTCCCTGGGCTCAGCGCGGTGCTTGAGTGCCCCGTGGCCTGCGTGGCGTTGCATTTGTTCCTGCTGTTGCTGCTGCTGGTGCTGCTGTTGGGCAGGGACTCCCACTGCTCTGCCAGTCTGTCCTGCCGTACGCTCGTCCAGGTCTAGCTCCATGCTCAAGCCATCCACGCCCATGTCCGTGTCCTCCACAAGCCCGGCCCGTGTCCGGTCCGTGTCGTCCAACCCCACAAGTCCAGCTACCCCCTGCCGCCGCTGCGGTGGTCGTGGACCATGGGCCGGCTGGCCGTGCCGTGTGAGGGCGTCTGCACCCTGTTGCTGCTGCCGCTGCTGCTGATGAAACATAGCCGCTTGCTGGTGCTTGTGTGGTTGTGTCGTAGGGTGGTGGTTGTCCTGCAGGTCCAGCTCCAGGTCTTCGTCCAAGTCGTCTAGCCCAAACACCCGCTTCCTGCCGCTTGGGGGCGCGGCAGGCGGCCCACAGCTGCCGCTGCTGGCCGTGGGCCGTGCGCCGCCCAGGCCCCCACCCGCTTTCAGTACACCCCCGCGCAGCCCCACTCCTGACGGAAGCTCCAACACCTCCCTACCCCTTGCCGTACCAGGCCCGGGACGCGCATCCGTACCCGCACCCGCAGGAGCTGCAGCAGCGGCAGCCAGAGCCGCGGCCCTGGGGCCCAGCGGGGCTCCCTGTGCAGGGCCCGAACCCGGCTGCGGCCGCGCAGCCGGCGCAAGTGCATGCCCTCCTGGTCCGCGGCCCAGCACAGGGCCGGGCGGCGGCGCGGCAGCCGCGTTGGGCTGCGGCCCCCCGCCCACCAGCCCCAGTGCCTCGTCCAGGTCCATCAGGTCGGCATCTCCGTCTGCGTCGCCGCCCAGGAGGTCCCCCAGCAGCTGCCGGCCCTGCCGCCCACCAACACCCGCCGCGGAGCTCCCGGGGCGCGAGGGCTGCGCTGTATGCACTGGCCCTCCACGTGGGCCCCCTGCGACTCCGCCGGGACCTCCTGGGGCCTGCTGCCTCAGCTGGCCTAGAGCAGCTGCAGGGGGTGCAGCGCCTTGCTGCCTCCCCGGCTGCTGCTGCTGCTGCCCTCCACCAGCAAACTGCAGGTGCGGCTGTGTCACGCTGCCGGATGCGCCCTGCGCTGCCGGCGCCTGGCTGGGCCGCACGTTGCGAAACAGCGCCTCCTTGTCAGCGGTGTCCTCGTCATCGTCCTCCAAGGAAATGGGCCCATCGTCGTGGTCGAAGTGCTGTGGGCCACTGCCACGCGCCGGCCCATGGGTCGCGTGGGGCGCGGGCGCCTTGGCGGCCGGGCGACGCAGCTGCGGGACCTGAGGCTGTGAGGGCTGCTGGGACGGGGGCCTGCCGGCGGGTGGGCCGGACGGGGGCGGGCACAGCTCGCGTGTTGCGGCCGGGCCGTTGGCCGCACGGCCCGCGGGGAGGTGTGGCTGTGTGGGCTGCTGTGGCTGTGTGGGTGCTGCGTGGCCGGAGGACGCCTCGCGGCGCTGTGGGAAGGCGGGGGTTGGGGCGGTGAGCGGCCGTGGCGGTCGCTGTGCTGGGGGGAACACCTGCGGCAAGGGCGTGCATTTGCCGACACAATGTTGCTCTCCTTTAACATGTACTCCTTCAAACGGTACCCCAGGTGGCAGCACAAATGGGAGGCAAAGGCATTTGGCTCTGCGCATAGCTTTTGGTAAGCGGAAGCGAGGACACCCGGCCGCTCAGGATCATCGCACGTTCAGGATACTGGGAAGAAGGATCAAGGAGTTTGTTTTGAAGTAAACAACGCACCTGCATGATGTTGTCGGCCGTGACGCACAGGTAGTGCAGCCCGGGGCTGGGGCAGATGACCACCACCTGCATGCACGCCACACAAAGCAGCACCAGCGTGAGCACCACCAGTGCCAACCAAGCCTGCGACAACGGCAAAATCCTCGTCCATGCCATCAGCCCTACGCTGCTGGCTCCTCCTCCTCTGTCCCGTTGCCATGTGTATGGGGAGGTACACGGTACCCCGCGCACCTGCTGCAGCAGCAGCACGGCCCCTGCTGCCAGGCCGCACGCCGTGGCCGCCTCCACCGCCTCCACGTGCATCGCCGCGCCCATCTGGCCCGTGGGGTCCTGCGGGCAGCACCGCACCCGTTCACATACCATTTAACTGTCTTGCAGCCACATTTAGCTCTTGCCGCAGCCACAGCCCACAGGTGTTTGGCTTCTAGCGTACGAAGGTGCAAAGCAAGCTCCAGCGCTAGAAGGCGGGGCGAAAGCGTGCCGGTTAATTGCGTGGGCCTGCACGTGTGGCATACCACTGTACACACTTGGTAAATGGGTGCTCGCTGCAAGGACTTAGCAGTCTTGACAATGTGTGGGTTGCTGATGCAGCAACGGGGGCAGGATAGACGTGCAAATAACAATGATTATGCGCGCGCACCTTGAGCTGTGCGTAGCAGTCACCGCTGGGCGAGGGTGTGAGGGACGTCACCACTGCCAGCAGCTGTGGGTTGGGCGGAGGCCCCCAGAAAGCGCAGACGGACATTTGACGGGTAGCCTCAAGAAAGGGCAAGCCTAACGATATCGCAACTGCAACACCCTTGAGCGGCCTGCTGGCTCATGGGGAAGCACTTGCCAGACCTGGTGCAGGGCATGCGGTAACCCATGTACACCTAGCCGTGCGCCGCAAGAGGGAGGGGCGAGAGGGCGCAGACGGGCTTTCAGGTGTCAACGTCAAGGGTAAGGCGGTGACCTTGCTACTGCGTAGACCCAACAGCCTTAGCAGCTGCAACTCGTCGTACAGCAGGTTGTGGCTCGGTGCATGCACCACTGGTCACCCACACGGCCGTACCTTGGGCACTCGCTGGAAGGGCCGGCTGGCGGCGCTGCGTAGCGTATGCGGCAGCAGCAGCCGCAGGTCTGTGCGGGAGGGCGAGCGGCAGCGGCAACATGTGAGCGCTTCAAGATGCTGGGGATGCATGGAGGTGGCATGCACACTTGCGCATGCAAGTGAGATGCCGTCGTCCACGACATGGTATCACATCGGTGTACGGCCCTGCACATCCTGCGGCACACGCGCAGTGTCATGGCATCCGTGCGCGCTAGCCGCATGACAAGTGTTCATGTTTACGGGGCGATGTCTGTGCAGCATGGGCGTGGCGGAGTGCAGCCCTGGCACCTGCAGCCGCACCACCCACACTACTGCACCCATGCCCGCTAGCCGCACGGCAGGCCCCATTGTGCAGGATGCAACATGTATAGATTACCGTAGTCAACACACGGGCAGCGTACAGCATACGCTTCCATGCAGCAGCTGGATGCACCAAGTGCACCCACCTTCAAAGCTTTCGACGTCGAAGCTGGACAGCGCCTCTTGCCAAGCGGGAGAGGCGAAGTCCGGGTCCGAGCCATCAGGACCCAGCAGCCCGAAGCCCAGGCCCAGCAGCGCAGCGTCTGATACGGACGCTGCCGATCGCCCCCCGGGGCCGCCGGAGCCGTCCTCTAGGCCCAGGCTGGCAGCGGTGATCTGGGTCGCATTCCAGGCGGGAAGGGTGTAGCGTTGGGTGTAGGGCCGTGGCGTTAACAGAAGCCCTGGGGAGCGCCCAGATGAACCTTGTATGTATGTATTAGCCAAGTTACTCTTTTTATACCTGCTTGCCGGCGTCCCGCAACGCCTGAAGCCGCCCCGCAGGACCGGGAAGGTACACGCGCCCCGCTGCCATGAGGAGCCAAAGACACGCGTTCCACTTTTGCCAAGTATTAACGTTTCTAATAATACACTGTAACAACTACAAGCCGTATCGTCCGTGTCAGTAACCAGGAAGTCCTTTCCCGCCAAGGCGACACGCGCGTACCATTGTCGCTGTATGCAAGGCGACAAGTGTCGAGTCGAACATGACATGAAATGAATCTTACGAAGAAGCAGGAGGGCAATAAAGCGGCTGTTACTTACGTCTTTTTGCTATCGGCTTCGGAGCGGTCACTCGCCACTTGGCCAGGCATCAGTGGCACTGATGCTTAGAAGGATAAGCAGCTGCGATGTCCATTACCTTTCTGGCGCCCATCATGCATCGTCGAGGAGTGAAAGAAGCCGCTGCAGCGTGCAGCGGGGGCGTGCAGGGCCTCCGGGTGCACGGTCTCTCGTGGTCGCGGAATCTGCCTCGTGGCATACCTGCCTTAACCCTCCTCCTAGAGGTATATTTACAACCCGGATCACAGCGTGCGTGCGCTGCCGCTCACACCAGCATCCAGTTCAGCCGCGTGCGACTTTCGTTGTGTACATCAGCACACTGGGCTCATACACCACGACAGGGTTGCCCGTGACACGTGGCTTGACTAATATCCACACGAAGCCTTCAGGGGAGGCCTCGACTTCTTAGCCAGTCTAAGCCAGCCAAGCCGCTGGCTGTAGCGCTGTACCGTACAACATACGAAAGACAATGTACACACGTGTTGTACACCCACACTTGGCAACAAAGCTGGCCACATGGCTTGCCGCGTGTGCCAACGCATCCCGGCTACGGGCCCACACATCCTCCTGCACATACAGGTAAGCCTGGGACAGCCCGCGGCAACAACGTCACAACCCGTAGCACTACACCCTCCATCCTCCCCTACGTCATAGCAGACGCCAACACAATATAAAACGCGACCTGCTCCCACCATGCGCACCCCAGCGAAGTCCACCTGCCGTATAAACAGTCGGCAACAGCCTCGTTCTTCCAGTACATCAGGGGCAAAGTGTACGCTTGTACATCTACCAACAAGCAGCTGCTCCTGCCAAAATGCACCACAGGGCCGCACGCCTGCCCAACGTGGCCACTTGTGCCACACCGGGACTGCAGTCGTCCCGAGGTACAGCTCCTACCGCATATCAAAGCTCGCATGCTAGGGAGCACATGCGGCTTGGTCCGGGATCCAAAAAGCGCTCGACGTTCGCAGCCACAAGGCGGCGAAGCCCCCATTGTCGCGGCACTCTTTGACCAAAGCCACGCTTCCCCCTCACTACTGCAGCTGCAAGCCCAGGAGTGGCTCAGGAGCAGCACGGACATCCCTTGGCGCACCATGCTCCGCCCCACACCACGTGCATACGTGCTGACCTCTCTCTCCTACAGACGACACAAAAGGTCAAAATCTGGGACATTCACACGCACACGCACACACGTGGACGTGGGAAACCCTGCCCTTAGTATCACGGTTTACACCCGTACCACGGCGGTTCTCTTCTCGCAAAGGCCGCACACCTGAGCGGCCCCTGCTGTCCTCCGCGACCATCACCCTCACGCCGACCGACCACACCAAACCACTAAGGGCGCTGCCGCGCCCGCTCAACTGTACAGTCATGCTGTGAGTCAGCTTCAAGCCAGGTTGCTTGGCCTCAACGCCATATGCTACTTGCTCGCGGCAGTGCGGAACCGGGGCGCACTCTTGCCACCTGGGCACGTGGCTGCACGCCCCCAACGCTTACCCATACCTCCAGGACTTCGCCGCTCCGCAACTACCGCGTCTGGCCGCGAGCATCAGTGGCCACAGCCGCGACCAGGATGAGCGGCTGCACCGAGCGGCTCTTGGCTCGACCTGGCCCGCCTGTTATCCACCCATGCCGCGCCTCGGCCCTCGTCCGCCGGCCTCCGCAGCACATCCTGTAACGCAAAAGAGGCTCCTGCTCCCGCCGCTTCTGCTTCTGCTCCCGCTACCACCGCTGTTCCACTGATGACCCGTTCGCCGCCCGTGCTGCTCACTCCGAGATGCGGAACTCCACGCCGAGCCACTCCTTGACCTGCTCGTACGTCACGAAGGCGATGGCGATGGAGGGCACCACCTTGAGGTAGTTGGGCCACAGGCCCTGGGGCGGGGAACGAGGGAGCACGGGGAGCAGCCGGGATTACAGCAGGCAGCGCGGCAGCAGCATGGCACCATCACCCTCTCGGCGTCAGTGGGTACATAGTCGACCAAACATTGGTGGCACGTAAAGTAGCCGGTGTTCGGGCCACTGCTGTACGGCATGCTGTACGTGTAGCTAAGACGTGCCGACTTGCCGGTAGATGTGTCCTGCCAATTGCCTTCGTACCGGGTTCTAGCAACCGTGCCCCAGCCACCCACCTGCCTTCTGGACACGCCACCCACCCTCTCCATCTGGCATTTGGACGCCCCAGACAGAACGCTGTGCAATAGCCCACCTGCCCACCCATCCACGAAGCCCAGCAAGCTTCTAGCATCCCGCCCCAGTCACTCCCACAGCACCTGCCTATCCCCCCGTAACCTTCCACAGCCCAACGCAACCGTGCGCACCCCTCCCCGACCCCCACCTTGAACAGCGCCTGCACGCCCTCCTCCCGCACGGTGCGCACGAAGCAGTCCACCATGCCCGTGTACGCCACCACGCTGCCGCCGTGGCTGTGCAGCTCCTTCACGCCCTGCCACCCGGACACCTGCAACAGCGGCAGAGGCGTACGGAAGCCCACGGAAAGCGTACAAGTGCGTTACACAACCTGAGCATGGTTGAGTGCCACGCAATCCCCATTCTGTGTGACCATATTGTGCACCTGTGTGTTAACCTGGTCCCCGCGGCGACGAGGTCAGCGGTGACACCGTAACCAGCCCTGCATCGGCGCGCTTACATGCCGCTCTCCCGCCCGGAAACATCATCCCGCCCGTGCGGCGGCTGCCGTGCAGCAGTCAAGCTATGAAGCGTGTGCTGCTGTGCGGGCGGGCCCCTCTCGCCTCCCTCCTGCGCCCTGTCGCCTGCCTGCCCCCACCTGCAGCCTCCTGCGCGCCACGTCGAAGGGGTAAGCCACCGTCTGCCCCATGGATCCCGCCGCCGCCCCGCACGCTAGCCGCGCCACGATGGTCAAGTCGCGCTCGTCGCGCAGGCCTGTGTGTTCGCGCCGTGGTAGGAAGACAAACCGATGAGGACGGGGAAAGGCATCAATATGCGCACTTTACAGGCTTCCGCGCAGCATACGACTTCGGAGCATGACAATACTAGCTGGGAGAACCACCGGGAGGGTCTTTTGGCGCGACCCGCTCTCACCGTACTGCTTGAGCAGCCCCGCCTTGAGCGACTCGTACACCGCGAAGTTGAGCCCCACGTACGGCACCACGCCGATCACGCTGGGCAACCAGCCCTTGTACAGCGCCAGCGGACCCTCCTGCAGCAGTGACCGCGGCACGATCGGCAGCAGCATACACTAAGGGAAATGCGAATGCCCTTTCTTAACCTCCCCCGCGGCTGCGGCAGCGTACCAGCATGTCGCGGTACCGCCCCTGGGCCATGGCTTTACTGCGCCATGGCTGGGCCAAGCAAGGCATGGCATTCTAAATTAATAGCAGCCAGCGCGCAGCCCCTTTGTTTTTACGGGCACGCATGCATGCACGGCGCCAAGCGAGCACTACCAACTCACAGGTGCACCCCGCCAGCGCCCTCAACGTTGCTGCCTAAGTATTCTCCGCCTGGCAGCCCCTCCCTGCACCTGCTCCCCTCGCGGCTCCCCAGGCGCGGCCCCACCTGCGCGATGATGGACCTCGCCGCGTGCACTATCCCCCTGTACTGCTGGTTCTTGCCCTCCTGCACTGTGAGGCGGCCGCGGACCATGTCCAGCGGGTAGGTGGCGCTCATGGCGATGATGCCCGCGCACGCGCCAGCCAGCAGCCGCAGCGAGGGGGTCAGCTCGCCGCTGCCCGTGGTGGCCCGGTAATAGTCCGACATCTCCCTGGCGTTGTGCAAGGTACAGAAAGGAAACGGTTGACGACCATAAGCGGACAGTGGGGTCCACATGCATATGTGTTGTGTTTCCAAACGTGCTAGGATGGCGTTGGATGGCCTTGGTGGGTGGTGGGTGCTCCTGAACCAGGTGCAGCTCCACCCCAACCCCGTGCTGAGCAGCTGGGCGTGCCTCGCGCTAGTGCCGACCCCACGTGGCTCACCTGCTCAGCTGCTCGTATGTCAGGAACTTGACTGCTGAGTTAGGGATGATCCGCACGCAGTTGGTCCAGTTCCCCTTCATCATGCCGCGCACGCCCTCGGTGCGTGCCATATGAACCAAGCCCTGCGGACGACAATAGTGCATGGACCGCGGCATATTCATATCATGACTATATAGCTCCAGCGTGAGGTATGGTAGGCATTTTTACACGCTCCCTCGGTCCAGGCGGGATCAGTTACCTGCCATACGCCCCGGTAAATCCGCTCGTTGCCCTGCACTTGCATTAGAATTTTAAGCCGCTCTAACGGAGCGACGGCTGTACGAGACCTGCGCGCCAACACAGAGAAGGGCAGACCTCGTCAGCGACCCAACGTCATCGTCAAGTTGGCAGTATGCTCTGCCCAACTGGCCCAGGACGGGCCGGCGAGAAACAATAGTTATCAACAAAAAGGCGTGCGGCCACTTACAAGCCCCCTGCCACGCCGCCCGCAAATAGGGACTTGCAGACTGCCGCTATCCCCGGGCGCGTAGACGTTTGGACCGGAGGTGTTGCTCTAGGCTCATTCCCATCCTCCACGCATTTTGTCATCGGTCTCGCCAGGTGAGCAGCAGCGCTCATACTTCAGACAGACGGTAGGTCGCTGCCTGTGTCGATGGCGAAGCCGCTGCTTGTCCTAAAGTATGAAGCACCTAGGTGAAACCAACGAAGTTGGCCAGCGGCAGCAGAACGTGCAAGGGCAGCGACAGACTTGGCTGGGGCGCCAGCAGGTTAACACCTACACCCCCATTTGTGGGCACTTAGTGGTGAACACAATGAAGGCGAAATGGAAGACGTAAAGTGTAGTCGCACCGGTAAGCAAAGGGAACCATACAGGAGTTATGCATTTCCATGCATCCGACTTGTGACAGGGGAGCCCCTGGTCGTTGATGTGTGTCCTGTCAACAAGCGAATCATTTCATGACAACGTTTCGCTTGAGTTATTACCTACATTGTGTCGTTAATCGCTGGCCTTCCCTGAGAGTGCACACCTCTCCAGCATCTCCGCCCTCGACGCGGGCGATGCTCAGACAGATAATGACACGGTCCTTAGCACAGCTGTCCGTGAACAGCATAGACCATGAGCAACCGAATGTATGCGCGTACCATACAGTAGATTGGGTTCGGCCTTGGGGCACGTGGGCAGGCACAGTGGGCAGTGAGGCCCGTCCGCCAGCGCCCTCCATATGCGCCAGAACCAGTATATTATCCTACTATCTCGCCTGAGCATGTATTGCCGAAGGCGGGTAAGAGGCTGACGAATCCGGAAGCAGCCCTGTGCCCATGTCACAAGGGGCAGTACGCAGGTCTGGATGGGGGCGCTGATCTGCGCTGATGGAACGGGGCCAGAGGGAATGTCTGTGTGTGCCGTGCACTACATACTCGAGGTTGGCTCATCCTATGCGCGTAGAGTTTCCTATAGTGACAAACCGAATATGCAGCAGCAGGCAGCAGCCATCCACGTCAACCCGAGCATCCCGCCGGGAGCCACAGCCGAGGCCAGGACACGGCTTGGCTTGCGCGCGCTCTCCACGCCGCAGCTCAGCTTGGAGTCTAACATACAACGAGTTCCAATATTTTTTGGTAGTCACATGAGAGACAGGTCACATGGCACATTGGCCGTGTGCACACCAGGGGCACACCACAGTATGTTCCACCTTCGCCTACAGTACACCTCACTCGAGTGTCCAGTCCTGCGCTCCTGTCTCTATGCAGCTCTACGGTAATCTGATGCCCGCACGACAGCCGACGTCTGCCGCACTTTCGCGACACGGGTGCAAACGGTCTTGTCGTCCTGCCCAAAATGCGTGTGTTGGCCTGAGTGCCGTCCCAAGACACTTTAGGCAAACCTAGCCAAACGGTACGTGATGGGCACACTTGCGCCACGCTACGGTCGCATGCACACGTGCAGTGCGCCTACATGAGCTCCAGAAGGTCCGCCCGCCCCATAGTGTACAGCGCAATGTCGCCGTTCAGTACGGCAGCCCACGTGACGGGCGAGGGCCGTCCGCCCTCCCCCGCACCCGCCGCCGCCGCCGCCACGTCGCCCGCCAACAGGTCCACCAGGGAGGGCGGCGCGTCGGAGCACATTGCCACGTGTGTATGGCACGGCGGTGCCTGCTTCTTGTACCTCGATACACACGTGCCGGGCTTGTACACGTCAAAGACCAGGTGTGCCGCTTGGCGGGGCGGGCCCAGCAGCGACACATCGTACGGCGAGACCGTTGCTGCCGTGCTGCCAGCTGGTACAGAGGATGCGGGGAAGGATGTGGGTTGGCTGGTGGCGGGCTGCCCACTGCCGTCGCTGCCAGGGGCTGACGAAGCGACTGACGGGGCTGCTGGTTGGTGGTTTGAGGCGGCTGCTAGGGCGGCTGGGGCGGTTGTGTCGGTGCCCCCGGCGGCCATTGCGGTGCGCAGGGCGGACAGGGGCCGCAGCAGGGGGAAGCGCTCCCGTAGGGAGGTCGCCAAACGCTCCTCCACAACGGCACTGTGCGTGGGGGACGGGGGCCGCAGAACGAAAGGGGAATAAGCGGCGCCGAAAGCGCGGCATGACAGGCAGCGTGCACGCAGCGCGAGCATGCCAGCGTAAGGCAGCTCAGACGACCGATGCTGTGGCCCCTGGCACAGGTAGGCATGGGATATTACGAGCTCAAGTACTGCGCCCTTCCGCCTTTCGAGCGGGGACACAGCCCTGGCATGCTCAGCATGTCTGGTGCCCTTATCCTATGCCCTACCGCGAAAGCCTCACACAAGCTGAACAATAAGGCTTACTCACGGCGGCATTTCCTCGAAGAAGCTCCGCGGCACGCCGCTGAGGTGTGGGTGCCCCTCCGCCGCGGACACCCACCACTCGCGATGCACCTTCGCCCCCGCCTGCCCCTGCCCTTGCCCCTGCTCCTGCACAACCCCCTGCTGCTGCTGCTGCTGCTCCCCGCCCTGCTCCCCTCCCTTCTCTGGCTTCTGCCGCCGTCGGGCCTGCCACTGCGATGTGTACGACCCCGCCCCTGTGGCGCCGCCACCGCCACCGCCACCGCCGGTATCACCCGCCTTGACGCATGGCCCGCCGCTGTCGGCAGGCCCCCGCTGCCCGCCAGGTAACCCACTGTCAATGTCCATGCCGTCCGTGCTCGCGCAGCCCAGGTCTGGCAGCTGGTGCCTGTCGTGTGTTACGGCGGTGGAGGCCCGAGGCAGCTCCGGCTGCTGACCGTAGCTCCCAGCCCACGCGCCGCTGCCCCACACCTGCGCACACGTGTTCGTAGGCACACCACATGCGCCATGCACATGAGGATCGGGGATGGGCGTGCAAGGGCTGCATGGCAGAACGGATATAAAGAGCGTTGGACACGTCTCCTAGCTTCTGTCAGGGCATGTACACTGCAACCAGCCCACGGCCAGTTGCCATATCATCTCAACTTTGCAGGCGGAACACACCACCTGGCACCACCTGGCACGCCACCGTAAGGTGTCAAGCCCACAAGGGCACGCCCTCACCCCGCCCCCACCCCCCACCCCCGTCCTCCTCATCCCGCCACTCTACAAGCAACGGTCAGAGGTCTGGCTTCCACAGTCCACCACGTTCAAAACCCACGGAATCGCGCACACTGCGCCCCCGTAATACCTTTGCAGCGTAGCCCCAAGCCTCCCCTGCTCTTCATGATCCGGGCCCCCATGCCCTGGCGCGCCCCCGCTACCCACCTGCTCCGGCCGCTCCCCCCGCTCCAGTGCCCACCGCGCGGGGTGCCTCACCACCAGGTACCCGCTGCGGCACAGGCTGGACAGCAGCAGGTAGCGCTCCATGGACACGCCCTGGGACAGCTGCGGAGGGTAACAGAGTACGAGGAACATATAAATCGTTGCGTAATATGATACAGCGCACAAATAACACGTAGTGGTTGGTTGCGCAGTATGATACAGACACGCACTCTCACAGAGCACCGCAGCGTCAGGACCGAGCGCCGTGCCGCTACACAGACAGCGATGTTCACGTATTGTACACGGACGCGCAGGAGCTTTGAAGCGCCCCCTCCGTGCTCCACGTGCCCCTCCCACCAGCGCAAACGAACGGAACCGTGCCCTTGCCACCCCGTGTGGCCCCCGTGCCCCCCCCCGCCACCTTACCATGAGGTCGAATGCCTCCTGCACCGACACCAGCTGCTGCCGCCCCTCGGGGCCCTGCTCTGCGAACAGCAGCAGGTCGCCGCGGTCCACCAGGAAGCTGCGGGAAGGTGCGAGAAGGTGCAAACGCCAGCAGGGTGTAACCAGAATGGTTGGAATGTGTGGTGCAGCTCACGTATGATGGCATCGGACAAGGGCGGGGCTGCTATTGTGGCAGAGGGACTTGAGCGGCATGCAGGTGCACGGGGGCTGGGGCTGGGAGCTGGAAGCTGGCGGCGTGGAAAGGGGTGGGAGGAGTGTGGGTTGGGATGCTGTCCACAGCACTCACACTGCCTCCTCGATGTGCAGGAACAGCTTGCCGCCGCGCATGAAGCCTGAGAGGGGAGGCCAGGGAGGCAGCCACGAGGACCTCGACACGTGGCAAGGACGGGTAGGGAAGGGGAGCAACCGTTGCCACCCTCGTCACGCAGGGCTGCGTGACCGGTATACGCCGATACCTGAGACATCATTTGCTGCACATGTCCTCAGCGCGTGGTAAGGCTAGCGGGCGCTTCCTCACGTTGCTACCTGCAGGACGTGGATTGCCGGCGCTGCCGGTGTGCAACGCGGTCTCAAGTGATGAATGTCCCCTGTCACCTACCCATGTCCCTTGCACTTTGCTTGCGCTGTTTCACAACTTCAGCCGCGTAGAGGTTCGGACGCCACACTGCTGCTGAGAACTCCCGTCTGCGGCAGGTGGCAGTGAAATGAACGTATGGTGGTATGGCCCGCCGGGACGACCCGTGGAGGACAGGGGAGGTTCCTTACCCATACGGGCCGGCAAGTAGTTTCACTACGTGCTTGCAACGTGCGGTATGTATGTGTATTTGTTCTTATACCGGCTTGCCGACATCAGCGTGCCTACTTGCGCCGCCGTGCTTACCCTGATTTTTCCATATGCAGGAGCTCATCAAGCTCCTTGAGTTTTCCTTCGAGTTCCTTGGAGTCATCTGTCTCTTCATTGAGTACTTCAAAGAGTTCCTTCTTCGGCCCTCCTCGCCGGAACACGGACGCCGACGCTGGCATGATTACGCTTTCAATGCTGCACAATGTAAGGGTTATGCGTTCACTGCAGTTCTCAAAGCGAGGCCCTCCACTTACGCCGGAAGTCGTTGGTTTCGGTAGCGAGCCGATGCCAGTTGACCCAAAAGCCAAGCACTCGCTATATGAGCGCTGCAACTTATCCCTACGCAAACCCGTTAGTGTTCCTGTCAAAGCAGTGAAGCGCGCGTGAACGACACGTTGGGCCCTCAGGCTAGGCTACTGCTACTGTTCACACGCGCGCACACGTATGCTTTGCGAGGCAATGCTATTTTGGTCAAGGGTAGACTCTATATAATTACGCTGGTCTGGGCTGCCTGAAGCTCCTGAAGCCCAGAATTTCGTCACGCCTCACACTGCCCTCACACTGGCGCAAGCTCCCTCTTGCTCACACCAGAGCACGGCGCAGGCTGCGACATAATTTCATATGCCTAATACAAGGAAGCCTGCTTGGGGTGCTCGGCCAGGCCGAGTAACCGCCGTCGCGTGCCCCCGCCTCGCCCCGCAGCCGCGGAACAGCAACGCTCCCATGCTGAAAAGCAGGAAAGCCCTTTTCGAACGGGAAGACAAACCCACACAGTCTAGCACCCAAGCCCTCGACCCACACGACGTGCAGCACATGCAAGACCAACAGGACTGCTTCTCCCAGCCCTACCTGCCGCTGCCTCCCTCCTTGCCCCCCACGCCCACGACGCCAACCCCAGCCTCCCAACGCCCACAACCCTCCAACAGCATCACCCCAGTCCTGACACCCAAATCCACGTGCACCCGGGCCACGCAGACGGTGCCCCTGCCTCGCCACACCCCACAAGAGGTGCTGCTGTTTGTGCCCAACCTTGTGGGCTACGTCAGGTTGGCGCTGCTCGCAGCTGCGGCGTGCCTTCACCACGCTGCTGCTGCTAGCCCACACACGGTGCTGGTGCTGCTGGTCATCAGCCTGGTGTTGGACGCCGTTGACGGGGCGCTGGCGAGGGCGCTAGGCCAGGTGAGAAATCAAGCGGAGAGTGAAGTGCAAATAACCGCATAGCACGCTGCTTCCCTAGGGAACCTTGGCAACGCTGCTGTGCACGTGGCTTAGCACCAAGCCGGCCACTAGGAAGCACCCTTTGTCCCACACCTGTTTGGTGCGACACACCGCTAACCCCCAAGTGTGCAACATGCTGTTGCTGCCATGCATGTGTGGCTTTGTAGGTGTCGGCCTTCGGTGCGTTCCTGGACGTCGCCATCGACATCGCCACGCGGGGGCTGCTGTGGTCGTGGGCGCTGCCGGGCGGTCCGGGGCTGGCGGTGGTGCTGCTGGAGGCGCTGACCTTCACATGCACGCACGCGGTGGGTCGGGGCCGGGGGCGGGGGAAGGGCCGGGGGCAGGCCGGGATAGGCACGTAGCGGCACCGCAGGACGGCTGAGCTATTGACTGATGGGGAACAACCATCTGTGGAAAAGGGCGTAGTGCTTTGCAATTGTGCTTTTAGAACTGTTGCTAGGGAGCTGCTCACCCTCTTCCCACGGTCTGCATGTGTCCCTCACTCATGCTGCGTTGCGCCAGGCGTCTGGCGCCGCTTGGAAGGAGCGCGCAGCTTCCGCGCCCGCGGCGCCCGCCTGGGTGCGCGGTGTGATGGCCAACGGCTTCCGCTCCCCCCTGGGGGCGCTGGCCATCGGCGGCCTCATGGGCTGCCCGCTGTGGGCCTGGGCGTGCAGGTGCGACCCTGGCAAGGCGTGTCGGTTACCCTTGCGTACGCCCCCAGCGTCCGCAAAGCGCTCGGCGTGTGAGTGCAGGACCAACCATGTCGCACGTTGCAGGGGCTGGTTTGCTTGCTTTGTATTCAGGACCTGCCTTTCGCGCAGCTGCCAGCTCGCAATGATTCCTGGTGTGCTGTTCGCGCGCTTGCACGTCACGCCTTTCGCTCTTTGCCCCCCGCAGCGCGCTGCCAGGGACCGCGTGGAGCCACCCGGCGCTGGGGCGGCTGCTGGTTCCGGGGCGGCTGCTGGCGGCGGCGGTGGAGCTGTGGGTGGTAGGGCAGCACATGGCCACACTGCTGGGCCAGGACGTGCAGCAGCAGCAGCAGCAGGCTTAGGAACCACGGGTTCCAGGGGAAGCGGACAATACGGAGGTGGCAGTCGGTGCTCCCCAGGCAGGCAGTAATTTTTAGCGGATGACAAGCGTACACCGAAGTGCCCAATCGCCTTCGGACGGCGTGTCAGTTGAGCAGGATGCTGACAGAGCGTGGACGGTGTGCACGTGGCGACTTGTGCTGATGGTGGGGCCAAGGCGGGGTGCACGCCCGGTGCGCTGCTAGTGGGGTAGGGGGGCTGGTACGGCATATTGGCTGGATGCGGGCTTGGTGGACAGCAGACGCAATGACGTAGGGCAAGACAGCAACTACCATAAAGGGCCACGGTTTGTGCGGGAGGGGCTGGGGAGAGCCGTTCGCATGGAAGCGGGGGAGCAGGACCTTGGCGGGCAGGAGGCGGCATTGACCTCGTCTTTACATGCTGATTTTAAGAGGTTGCGCATGTACGATTTGAGGGATGGGATGTAAGTACTGGTATGCACTCCATGCTGGCTCGGGTTTTGCAGCGGGGGTTGGTTGTGTGCGTCGCGACTACAGCGCTGTTGTGGCGTGTCAGCGCTAAGACTCGCACGGTTTTGGGCTCCCGTATTGGGATCCACGCCAACTCCCTAGCCTATGCTTAGGGTCAAGAGCGACCGTTTTACATTGGCATCGCGTCTGCGAGATGCTCTGTGCAGGTAATTGCCAAGTGCTGTCACGTGCACAGTGCTACGGACCTGCCTGTCACGCGCAGACACTCTGAGGGTTGCAGGCTGTTACATATGGCACAGCCGGTGCCCCACGCGACAACCAGAGTCTGACGTGGTCTGACATAGCACATTTTGTTGGACGTTGAACTCTGGATTCTGAACTGGTTGGGCACATTCGACTCAGGAATCTTGAAAGCTGGCTTGACACCTTGAGATTGGGTACGCATGGAGTATTTTATGGGACGTGGTCTTTCTGATTGTCGCCGAGCTTACCCTGGCACGATGCGCTGTACGAGGTCCTATTGTCCCAATGGGTGGCTGGCTTCAGCCGTTCGTGTCTGTTGCACTGTTCTAAGGGCTACCTGTGGGGAGAGCCGAGAGGCACCAGGGGGTGGGGGGGGGGCAAGTCTTTTTTCTGTGGCAAGGAAACTGGCCAGTCTAAACGAACGTGGCAAGTATGTACGGTGTACAGGGCAAGCGGCATTTTCAACAGGCAGGCCCTGCGCCTTACTGTAATGCAGTGTGATGCTAGGTGAAGACGGCTTAGGCTCCTAGCGATGCACGCTGAAGTCAGTGGCATAAGTGCGTTAGTGTGGGATGGTGGGGAAGGGGCGGCGTAAATGGCGGCGGGTAGGGACCAGAGGCTGATGCCAGGGGTGCGGCTGGTGCTCAGGCCTTGGCGAACGACGATACCGGTAACGCGTTTGCGGTGGCTTAGCCCCTCAGCCATGCAAATGGCGGCGGTGTAGCTGCCAGCTCAGTTTTTTCTCAGCTCAGTGTTGAGAGTCGGCCGCAGTAGGGAGCCGCGGAGCACGCCGGGCCGGGCTGCCTGCCCCATGAACATGCAAAGCTACCTGCCTGCATGCGCTCTCCACCACAGTCCCCTCCCTCCCGCTTTGCAGCAGCGAGTGGCCTAGACCCCTAGTCCAGTCCGTCCACGCAGGTCCACGCCATGCATGTGTGCGAAGCACTTTTGGCGTATGCTTCGTAGCACCGGTGCACCGTAAGCTGTCAGGCCCAACTGCAGATTCATGGCGTGGGTGATTGATGCACGCGAGTGCAAGCGTGCGCAGCGGAAGAGGTGCGCTGGTACACCTTCTCACCGTCGATGCATGCAGAGCACAGCGAAGCACGCGTGCGTGGACCGACACTCAGGCCCCTGACCCGCGCTGGGACATGCCATACCAGACTTGCATGATTTGTTGCTCTTTGTCCGCTCACGGTCGGTGACGGGGTGGAACCCTAGCTCGGCAGCGCGGCACCTGAGGGGAAGCGGCCTTGCTGCGGACGGGGACCGGACGGGACACCACGGCGCGAAGGCCGTGTCAGGGGCAAGAGCACCTGCTGGTAAGACGAAGCAGCCCTGGCGAACGCAGAGGAGTACTCTTTGGTTTTGGCCGCTGATGCTGTAGCTGCATTACAGTTGCACGAATGTTGATGACTGCGCAACTTGTAACTTCTGCGCGGGTTTTGTGCAGGGGGTGTCAGGGCCGGCGCGGGGGGTTGGGCAGCAAGGTCTCGCCACTGCTCGCTGGTGGGCGCTGACCAGCAGTCTACGCCCCTACATTATGACACGATTCGCAACACATAACAAATATGTTGAAATTGCTGCATTTGTCATCGTAGCACGCTGAGGTTGTCTTGGCGACCCGTTCGCGACCAGCGCCTCCAGCTCTAGGGGCTCCTCGGGCCAGGGCGAAGGAAATGCCAATTACAGCACTTACAAGTAAAGCCGAATATATGCACTGAATGAAACGTTTCAGCCTCGCCCGTTGTGACCCGTATAAAGGTTTACGCCAACTGCTCCTGCCGGCGCAAGGCGCCGACAGGAAACTTGCACGACTGGTTGCATTGTGTTGCAGTCTGACCAGACCTAGATGGAAGCTGCACCGGCAGCCCCGGGCGTTTCCATGCCGGCTATGGTAGGTTTTGCCCTGCTTGCTCGGGGGGGGGCCAGACTTGCCCGAACTGCCGCTGCTTGATTCTGCTCGATACCATCGTGCGCAAAGCACAACACAGATTCTGCACAAGCTTGCCAGCATGTTACAGCGTTGTTGCGCATAATAGTTTCCATCCACACCGTTCGCATCTTCGCAACCAGTACACCCTGTGCCTCGGATTCGAGCTGCACGCCCAAAACCCTGCCGCCGTTCCAGGCCTTCGCACGCTTCAAGGACCTCTCTCGACTTGCACAATGCATGCAACAGCTTTTACCTAGCCACGCTACTTGCCACATGGACGCACACGACTAGGTTCCATCTGGTTACTATTTCAGCACAGATGCATGCGCACGCCCTTTCACAGTGTGCTGCTCCTTTCCGGTGCCGCATTTCAGAAGCACACAACCCTTAACTCTTTCACTTGCAACCACCAACCTGCGCCCTCCTGCACGCAAAGCCACCTGGGGTTAGGCCCCCATTCCTGAAACGAACACGAACCAAGACACACCGTCAACTCTTACTACTGTACGCCTTTAAGAGGAACACGACCCGCTCGCCAGCAACCCAGTCAGTCACAGCAACGCCAAAAGTGCGCACTCCAAATTCCTAGGCCCAAAGCAGCCCCGCAGGGCACTCTCCCTGCAACAGCAACAACATCCTGGGTTCCAGGAACGAGAACAAGAACTCATGAATGCGTGTAGGAGAGAAGCGTTGCCGGGCGGTGTACCCCCCTTGGAAGGTATGGCCCTGGCCCTGGCAGAATTTTGATATTGCGGACGGAAGACGCAGCGAGTAACCCTCACGCAGAAGTGATATGCGTCATGCGCGGTTGAGGCCATGCCAGTTGGTGTGGTGAAAACTAGAGACTCCGCTATCGTCCACACGGACGGCATCTAGGGTAATAAGCTATGTACCGTGTCGTTAAGAATCAATCGCGCTCGCCACGGAGTCTAGATGGGTGTCGTGTGCAGTCAGACTGTGTGCTAAACCCGCCAACCCTGCAGTAAGTGCGCAAAGCAGTTCAGTACCACCGCCGCCCGCATATAACGCTAAGGGCAGGCACTGCTATCACATACCTCCCGCGCTGTGCTCGCAAAACACAGGCCAAAGGAGCCTATTTGCAAACGACCCTATGCCACCGCAGCTACTGCCCCTGCCTCTCCCACGGCGGCAGAAGCGAAGGAACCAGCTGCCGCGGGTCAACAGGTGCTACACCTGCTTCCACCGCATGCTGCTGCTGAAAATGGTGCTGCTGCTGTTGCTGCTGCTGTTGGGTCGACGAGTTGAAGTGGAGATGAAGCCCGCCGGCCAACGGCCCGCGTGTGCCGAATGTGAGCGATAGTAACGGCTTAGAGCCTGCCCCCGCAGCCGACGCTCCTCCCGCCTGTTCATCGCCCCAGGCTGCTGCTCCCACCGTGCCCCCTTGCCCTGCCCATGCTACCCCCATCCCACCCCCTGCCGCCGACCCTTTGGCCCGCTGTGCATCCCTGCTGTCGCCCGACCATGCCGAATCACTGCTGCGCCTCCTGCTCCTGCTGCCACTGCCCCCCGAGCTGTGCGCCCTGCTCGCAGAGGACGTGGGCACGAGCGACGCCGCAGCCAGCGCCTCACTCCCGCTGCTCCTCCTGCCGCCCTGCCCTCGCGGCAGCCCACTGGGCGGACCCATGCCGCGTCCCTCTGCGGAACCAGCAGCAGGGCCAGGGCTCACGTTGATCTGAGTTGTGATCGTGAACGAGGATGGCCGCGCTAGTTTGGGTTCTGCACCGCCAGGGGCAGCAAGCCCCTCTAATTTCACCCCGCCTGCGGCACCTTCCGCTATTTGCCTCTCAGCACTAGAGCCTCCTCCTACAGACCATGCCCCATAAGCTCCCGCGGCAGGGTTAAGACCCTGCTGCTGCTGCTGCCGCCGCTGCGTGTAGCCCTCCTCTTTGACGAGCGCCGCCAAGCCTGCCATGGACGCCGGGGCCGACCAGGACCTATCCGCCGTCAGCTGCATGCTGCTGGGTACCACCGGCCCTTCATAGCCCAACGGCACGGACGCAAAGCCCTCGCCGCCCCCCAGACCGTGCGACGCAGAGCTGGGCTCCCCGCCCCCACCCGGGTGAGAGGCCACCGAAGGCTCAACCGCGTGGCCCCCAGACGCCGCATCTCCACCCATGTAGCTGCCGCTGCTGCCCACCTGCACGCCCATGCCCATGCCCCCAGCATGCGCATGTCGGCCCTGTGCATCGGGGGCTGCTGGCTGCTGTCCGGTAAGGCCGCTAGCAGCGGCTGCACTGGCCGTGTGGCGCGTGGGGGTGTCATCGTCCCACGGGTCGGTCAGGTGCTGCAGGTGCCGGGCGGTGGCGACCGGGGGCAAGGGTCCTGGCGGGCGCTTGACGGGTGCGGCGGGGAAGCCGCGGAAGTCGGTGTGGCCACCAGGGGCTGCTCCATACACCTGGGTAGATCCGCTGGAGATGGTGGCACCTGGGCGGCTGCCCTGAGCGGCAGGCACCGGGTCGGCAGCTGCGCTTGGCGTCTGAAAGGACGCTACGCCACGCGACGCGTCGGGGCTGCAGCCTGCAGCCGCGCCAGGGGGCGCTACTGCCGGAGCGCTAGGCGGCGGCGGCGGCGGTGGGGAGGGCGGCGGCGGCGGTGGGGAAGCCGAGGGCCACCACTGCGGCGGCGTCGCTGCGGCAGAGCCGTGCTGCTGGCCATGCTGGAGTCCAGCGGCCTCGGTGGCAGCTGCGGCAGCTGCGCCGTCAGGCACGCTGGCACGACCCAGGTGCGGGGGCACGCCCACGTCGCCCTCGGCTCCGCTGAGGCTCAGCGCGCGAAAAGGCATCGCTTCTGCCTGGGCCGCGGCCGCACCAGCCTGCGCAGCCTTGCCGCTGGGGGACTGCCTCCCCGCCCGCCCGCCTGGGGTCCCCGCGGATGAGAAGAGGCCCGGCAGCGACCCGCGGAAGCCAGGGGGCGTAGGCAGGCCGTGGCCCAGGGCCGCCCCGCCAGGGCTGACGCCGCGCAGCTCACGGGGAGTCTCAAAGTTGAAGAAGTCGTCGTAGCACGGCGAGATGGGCTCTAGCCCTAATGCTATTAAGTCCAGAGCGCTGCCGTGCGTGGGGATGTTGGTAAGAGTGGGTTTGACAAAAGGCGCAGGAGCAGCGGACGGACCTGGCGCGGAAGAGCCAGCGGCAGCAGGGGCGGGGGCAGGAGCTGCAGCGGATACGGCCTGGTCCGGGGCGGCAGGAGGTGCAGCGACCGCAGCAGCGGAGGCAGACACGGCTGGGCTGGGCTGCTGCTGCGGCTGCGCCCTCGGTTCTGGGGGCACGAGTGGAGATGCATCCTCCATGTGCCTGTCCGCCGGCTCCGCTGCAGCCGGGCCAACAGGTGCCCCATAGCCTTGCGCAGACATCCTTCCCCCCTGCTGCTGCGGCTGCTGCTCTCGGTAAGCAGCGTGGGCGTCATGCCCAGCGCAGAAGCCCCCATGGCCCTGCTGCTGCTGCTGGCCCTGCTGCTGCGCCCTTCCCTGCTGAGGGTACTGCTCCGACGGCTGGATAGAGCGAAGCAGCGGCGAAGGCAGCGAGGTGCCTTGCGGTGCAGCGAAGGGGCCGGGATGTTGTTCGGTACGTGCCAGCTCCGGGCCCCGTGGCTGTACGCCGTGCGAGCCGGCGGCCGGCGGCCTGCCTACCACACCCCAGGACCACGTGTGCTCCTGCCCCCAGCCCTGCTGCTGCTGCTGTTGCAGCTGCTGCTCCAGCGCTGGGTGCTGATGCTGCGATGGGGGCGGAAAGGGAGGCGGCGCAAACGGAAATGGAGGCACAGCGCGTGGCGGCAGGCCACCTCCACCCCACCCGTGGTACCCGGCCCCAGCCGGCGCAGACCCTGGGTAGCGAGGAGCGGAGTGCTGGTCGGAGCCTGGCGCGGGGGTCCTTGCGCCGGCAGGCATGCTGGCTGTGGGCACAGGGATGTGGCTGGGGGTGTTGGCGGGCGTGTACGGCAGATGCATGCCGGCACCGCCACCGCCGGGCGCCAGATGCGCCCCCGCGCCGCTCGTATGGGCCGCCGCCGGGCCGCCGCCGTCATTGTAGTACGGCGACTCCCACGGTCCTGCTGGCGCGGCCATAGGGAGGCTGCTGCTGCTGCCGGTGCTGGGGTTCCGCACAGTGCCGCTGGGCCCGGGCACAGTGGGGCTGGGGCGCGGGGGGTAGCCGGACCGGGCGGCTGAGTGTGGAGGCGGAGGCGGGTGCCAGGCGGGGCTTGACAGCCCCTGGTGCAGCACGTTGCTGCTGCTGGTGCTGGGGTGGCGCAGCTGGTGGGGCGGTGGGTGCAGGGCGTCCTCCCCTGGCCCATCCAGGCCCTCGTCGCCCGGCGCTGGGCCAGGCAGCGCGGGAGGCTGTGCCCTGGACGCAGGGGTCTCTGCGGTGGGCAGACCGGTGGCACCGGTCCCGGTGTAGTGACCCGCACCGGAGCCGGTGGCAGAGGCGGAGGCCGGGGAGGGGGTCGGGTAGGAATCGTGCCGAGGCGTCGGCCACCCGGCCGCACGGCTGCCTTGCTCGTCCATGGGGGACGGGGCCACCTCCGCGGGCCCCGGGCCACCGCGGGAGGTCCACAGTGCGGCCTGCTGGTGCCGATAGTGCTGCACGTCCGGGTACGGCGAAGGGGGGATGACGATAGCTGGCGGCACCGAGGACACCCGTGGAGGCACCGAGCCCATGGGCGACCCCAGCTGCTGCGCATGACCCTGCCCGTGCCCCTGCTTGCCTTCAAACTCCCACGGCTGCCGGGGGTACGGCACCCCGTATATGTAGCGAGCGCCGTACGGGTACGGCACCCCCTTCTGGTCCGCACCGGCGGAGCTACGCGGCGTGGCCTGGGGGAAGGGGCTGGGAGCGCCTTCGCGCGAGCTCTGGGGGCCGAAGCGGCTGGGGATGCCGCTGGGGGGCTGCTGGACCCTGTGCGCCTGCGGGTGCTGGTGCTGGGGGCAATGGTCCATGGGCCGCGGCTGCTCCACGTCCATGGGGTCGTCGAAAAAGACGGTGGGGATCTGCAGCGGCATCTGGGGGGTGCCCTGGCTGTGGCCTTGGCCCTGGTGCATGGGGGACGCGCTGCCTGGGCTCGCGCTCACAGGCCGCGCGTGAGGAGGCTCCAGGGAGTTCCAGGACTGGTGCGGTAGGCCTTGGTGCGGGTGAGGCGGCAGCTGCATCGGAAGGTGTGCAGCCACGCTGTCGGGCTGCGGGTAGGACGACTGACCCGCGCTGGGGCTGGAGGCGCCAGCCGTGGTGCCGGGCCGCACAGGCGCACCCGTGGACACAACGCGGGAGGCGGCCATCATGGCGGTGGCGGTCGCATCGCCGCCCCATGGGTCGGGGCTGTTGGGGAACTTGAGGTGTTGCTTGTAGGGCGGCGGGAGGCCGCTGCGGAAGCCAGGGGCGGTGTCGCCGAGGTGCGGAGAGCCAAGGAGGGTGTGTGAGCGGGCGTGTGGGGTGCTGCCGGGGACCAGCTGTGATTGCAGGGCTGGACTGGCGAAGGAGCGGGCGAGGGGAGCGCTGTGGTATTGGGGGCGGGTTGGGAGGTGGTACGGATCGGGGTCGAGCCCGGGGGCCCTGCTGCTGCCCCCGCCGCCGCTCTCGTTGGACAGGCGCGGCTCGCTCGCGGCTGCCGTGTCCTCCGTCGAGTGCTCGAGCATATGCTGCGGATTAAGCAGCGGGGACAATCATGCACACGGAGAGTCAAGCGAGGTTGTGAGGCACACTAATCGACAGCAGCCAGATGCGCGGCAACAAGATCCAGTCTCCTCATTAAGTAGCAATTACATGGCAGCCTGTTCGTGTGAAAACGTACCTGCAGCGAGGCCAGGTGCTGCTGGTGCTGCTGCGGCGTCAGGTGTGCACTCCCCGTCCGGAGGTCCAGCCGGAGTTTGTTGCCCCGCAGCGCCAACGCCCCCACGCTAGCGCTGCGCGTTGGGCCCCCAAGCGGAACACCCCCGCTGCTGCGCTGCTGTTGGCCCCTCCCACCTCTCCCGCGCCGCTTGCTGGCACTGCCACTGTTAGTGCTGGCCGGCCCGCTGCTAGCGTCCTCGCTCTCCTCCTCCATCAACTCCTCCGCATCAACGCTCGGGTCGTCGCTGTCCGGCCCCTCCTCATCGCCCTCCAAGGACGCCCCCCAGCGCCGCCGTCGGCGCTTCCTGGCAGCCCCTGCCCCTCCACCCCGCCCTGCACTCCGCTCGGGCCTCCCCTGATGGAACGCAGCCCCCGCGGTTGCAGGCCCTTGCGACCCATCCTGGGCTGTGCTACTGCCGTCGTTCCTGGCCGCTGCTGCAGGCGGCAGCTGCCGTGCTGCCGTGCTGGGCCCAGCAGGGGCGGGGGCGCCAGCGCCAGCAGATCGAGAGGAGGGCGGAGGGGAGGCCAGGCCTGAAGCACCAACGCTTTCGCTGTCCGAGGACATGTTGTGCCGGCTCCTGCCGGGCAGAGCAGCGGTTCCTGCGGCTGCTCCTGCGGCGGTGCCGCCTCCTGACCCGGCCCCAGCAGCCGCGGCAGCTTTCGCGGCGGCGACCGCCTGCCGACACCGCGGAGGCAACAGCGGAGGAAGGGACGGCGCAGGGGCGCTGCTGCCGCCTTCAGCGGCGCGTGTGCTCTTCCTTTGGTGGTACTTGACCTGCTCGCACACAAGCAGTGTAAGGCATCTTGGCAATAAGGTCTTTCCGTCTTCGGGGTTGAGGATACGATCGTCGTAAAGCCTGGGGTGTTAAGAATACTCCGCAGCCCTTGCAACGTGCGGATGCCCCGGTCAACACACCAGGTCTGCTTGCCGGCCGCATCGCTACGCCGACTGTCTCCGCAAGTAGTGAATGGCCAAGTAGTGCGTCACGTTTTACCTTATAGCTTGTCTGCCTCATATCTGCAAACAGCTTGTCCAAAGGCCGATCTGGGTCAGCAAGCACAGCTGCAACCTGCTCCTCCAGCCGTTGGAGCAGCACCTGCGGCGCGTGAGGTGCGCTTGTGAGTATGGGTAGCACGACCTTCTCACCAAGCACGGCCTAAGGCTACTAAAGAAAGCTGCAGAGCCTTCATGGTTCAACATGCCATCATCAAAGTTGGGCAGGCCAGTCCGGGACGTAGCAGCAGCATACGGGGGGCCTGTGCAGCGACTGCGTCAGGTGGTGCTGGATGGGTGCAAAAGGTGCGAGGGTAGGAGGTGCTGCTGCAATACCCGCAGTTTGGCTTCTGTGTTACCTGCCGATCCTCCTCTTGAAGATGAGGATCCTCTAACAGCGTGGTCCGGAGGACCTCCAAGCTCTTAATTTTACGCGAGGGCCAGCGACTGACGCCGATTGCCCTGCAACTCTTCTTGAGCCGCGCCATCGAGACGTTGAGAGCCGAGCAAGCATCCTTGGCACTTAAGTGGAAGCACTGCGGGGCGTAACGCGGTGGGAAAACCTTCCATAAGACTTGTTAAGAGGTTGACTTTGACGAGGATGCTAAACACCGTCACCGACGCGCTGTCACGACTGCTAGACAAGCAGGTAGAGCTCGTAATAAACTGTTAAACACTGCAGAGCTTGTAAGTGCATTTCCCGTACTCCCGTCATTTTGGACTCTGACGCGGGAAACTCCCTAGACACTTGAATGGAGGCCGTGGGCTCGGAGGCCACCACATTATTGACCTCATCTACGCGAAAATATATCTAACAAGTGAACTGGGTTGTCGTGGTGAGCAACTCCGCCACCTGCTGAGCAGCTACCCCCTGCTTTTCGCCTGCTGCCACCTGGGCCCTACCCCGGGAACAATGGTGTAGTCTGTGCATACCTCTCTCAGATGACTTTCGGGGATGATAGGAATGTCTTCGTCTCCTGAGCTGCCGGAACCGCTCCCCTCATTGTCGCTCATTGTTGTGCAAGCCGGGGTTGCGGAAAGGAGTGACGAAGAGAAAAGGGGCTAGCTTTCATTGTGAGCATGTATGTCTATGAGTTCCCTCCTGTTGACGAGGGGGTCCGGAAGCCATATTTGGAGTTCGACTGGGCCCAGACGCGTGTTTAGCAGCTCTTGAACGCGGAATCGTCTACTGCACAATGTGTACACGAAGGTAGCTGTGTATCCTGTCTTACTGATTGCTATTTCGCCTCTGTGGCCTTTTCGCCATGCTACGCGGCGTGTGGGCCGTACATAACCGAAACTTGGGCCCGCGAGGAAACTGCTAGGTTGCGCATCTGGCCATCACAAGTCGTCTGCGTTCGTGAGTCCTGCTTGTGAGTCCAGAGGAGACCAGCTGGACTTTTTGGATCCAGAGCAAGCCGTACCCTGCGTAGAGAACCTGCCGCCCGCCGGTCAGGTCAGCTCGGGAACGGGCTGCAGAATGCCAGCATGCCTGACAATTTTAATCATGATATCAGTATGTAATTACACTAAGGTTACTGCACGGCCTGTATGCTGGCGTTTGGCTTACTCCTCTAAGCGGGTTCTCATGCGTCCGCCGCGAGACGTTCTGCGAGGTAACATGATGATTACAAGACTATGTTCAATCTTGAAAAGAGACTTTTTGAGGTGGCGCCCACAGCTTACGATTTAGTAGAGTACAGCCCGTAAGGGCCCCCGTGCTTGTGCCTCGCTTGTGCCGTAATTGAAGGACCATTCCTACCTTCGCACCGCACCGCACTGTCCCACAAAAGCCTACCATAGACATTGCGTCTGGAGCCAGAACGAGCTGCGGTCTGACGCAATGCGCAGGTCCGCCGTCCGGTTAAGCTTCCACTGACCCTCCCACCGTCAGCCAGCGACTTTCAGCCGCAATTCTGGTACGCGACCTGGTCAGGCTGTGTGGAGCTTCCCTTGCATACCCTCCTGCGTATACTTACCCAATAGCTGGCTTGGGAGGCGCCTGCAAGCGTAAGAGATCATATTGTGAGGGCTCCAGGCTGCTCTGGGACGTCCTGGGGCATACGCATTAGGATACGGTAGATCCAGACAGGGTGTAACTTCCCGCGCAAACGCCTAAAACAAATGTATGTTCGTCGTGCTACTGCCGGCATGCTTCAATGTTTCCCACGCTGGCCCTCCAGCCCGTACATTGTGCGCTCTGCATAGCTGATGGGTTAACAGGCCCGTGCAGCACGTGAGAGGCATGGGCACAGGTACAACCTGTCCAGTCTCGGGTCCATTGCTCCCCAAGCCCCTGATACGTTGATAGGGCAGCAGCGACGAACGCATGCTGCACACGACGCATGCGGGCCATATTGGTCAAAGTCGGGTCCTCACAGATGGTCCTTGCATTGACAACCGAGCTCGCCCCATGTGAGCGCAAGCCCGGGTTGAATTGCAGTCAACAACTCAACGCGGAGTGCCAGCGCACATATGCTTCATGCAGCAGTGGCTTCTTCCGCCGAAACAAATCTTTGGGTATGGGATGTACACCGTCATGTCAGTAGCCAGGTGCCTACGGTCCAGGCAGGTCCAGGCCAACGCATCGCCATGCAGTTGTGCGTACCCCCTAGCACTCATTCCCAACCACCCAACCTCACCCACCCCCGCATGTACCTACACGCGTTGTAAACACTCAAGTGCTAGGCTACACGAGTCCTAGGCGCTTCCTTACTGCCGACAGTGAAACGACGCGCCAACACTGACGATGTACGTTCCACCCGCCGCCCAATTGCAGCTGCCGCGCTGCCTGCTACCCGGCTGCACGGAAGCTGCAGCCACCAGCAGGTTACTGCTTCTTGAAGAAGGACATCATCGACTTTTGTCCTTGCGCCAGGGGTTTGGCCTGCAAAAAGACCATCACAGCGCGACGTCGTCGGGTGTCAGGACTCTTAAGTTGCGCACACGACCAACCTTGCTGCAACAGCATGCCTAGCAGCTGTGCAGCCGCACAGTAGCAGCATTGCCGTTGTAGCTACCCAGGTGTGCACCTGATCCGCCCCCTCCTGCGGGCCCCCTTCCTACCTTGCCCTTGGCGGGTGCGGGCTTGGCAGCGGGCGCCGCCGCCGCCTTGCTCCCGCCCTTGGCCCCCGCCGCAGGTGCGGCGGCAGAGGCCGGCGCGGCAGGTGCCGGTGCCGCACCAGCAGCGTACTCCTCCTCCACCGCCACCTCCTCGGTCACCTCCTCTCCCATGTCGTTGATGTATGTGCGCATCACGCGCCGCGCGCGGCCCCCGGCTGTCCCTGCACGCACACAGCAGTGGCTGCCAACGTTGTTACATTTTGTACCCGTCACTACGACTGCTTCGGCTGGGCACGGGTGCCTCGCCCGCGCAACGGCGCGTCGCACCCGCACTCTCTGCAGATCGTGCAACAAGCCCCATGCGCGCTCACCCCGCGCGGCCGGCTGCTGCGCCACCGCTGTCACCGCCGCCGGCGGCTCCGCGCCGCCCTCCGACGCGTCCAACGCGTTGACCACCGCCGTGTCCATGTCGCCGCTGTCCGCATCCACCTCCATGGCTGCCTGCTCCTGCGGCTCGCTGCCGCCCACTGGTGGCGCCGGCGCCTCCGCCTGCTCCGCAGCGCCCTTCTTGGCCCGCTTGGCCGCACCCTTGGCAGGCGCCTTGTCCTTTGGCCCCTGCAGCAGGCGTGCCATTTCGTGAGGGCCGTATGCCATTCAAGCACTTCCACACCGGCATGCTGCAAGAATTTGTGTGGTATGCAGGTTGTGCAGCGGTTAGCTTGCTTGTGTAAAGCACAGTTATTGAGCAGCGTCCGCAGCAGGCACGACAGCCATGTGCTCACCGCCGTTCCCTTGCCGGTAGCCTTCGCTGCTTTGCCGCCCTTCACCCCTTTGCCCGCAGCCGGCGCCACCGCCTCCACCGCCGGCGCCTCTGCCTCCTCGCTGCCGCTCGCCACCGCCAGCTGCTCCCCCTCCTCCTCATCCTCCTCGTCCGCTATCTGCGCATTGCGCCGCTTTCTCCCGCGCCCACCCCCCACGACCACATCGTCCTCGTCCTCCTCGTCCTCCTGCCCCTGCTGCTTTTGCTGCTTCGGCTGCGGCTCCTCCTTGACCGCTGTCCCCTTCTTGCTGTCGCCTGCGGCCGCTGGCTCCTCCTTGACCGCCTCTTGCGCTGCCGCAGCCGCGGGCTTAGCCTTGGCCCCCGCCTTGCCCCACATGTTGGCCAGGGTGTTCCCGCCCTTGCCCGCGGCAGCACCAGCAGCAGCAGGGGCGGCAGCAGCTGCAGCGCCCTTGCCCGCGGCCTTGCCCCCCGCGGCCTTGGGCGGTGAAGACCCCGCGGCCTTTGGCGGCGACTGCCTAGCAGCTGCCGTAGCAGCGGGCGGCGGTGCAGCCGGTGGGGCTGCTTCTGTGCAGGGGGGTGGATGCAAACAGCATGTCTTAAACACAGCAGCCTTGTGGGCGGCACACTCAAAGCGACGCACTACTGTACCGAAGTGCTCACCAAGGGCACAGACTTTGGCCCTGAGCAAGCCAGGCGGTACGTGATATATTCTCAAGGATGTGCGCATGTGGCACCAGTACAGGGCATTCGCTGAATCTAGGCCCCGCTCACCCTCTGGCGCTTGCGGCGCCGCAGCCTTTGCCGCCACAGGTGCACTCGCAGCCACCTTAGCCGGAGCCGCTGCGGGCGCGGCTGCCGCGGGCTTGGCCGCTGCCGCCCCCCCTGCCGCTGCCCCCGGGGCCCTCTGCGGCGGCGCGAAGCGCACCGCGCTGCAGCTGTTGCTGCGGAAGGACTCGGCGGAGGCGGTGGCCTCGCCTGCCAGCAGCTCCTTGAGCAGCTGCTGCGCCTGGCCGAAGGTGCCCTGCCACAGCAGGTCGGGGTTGACCGGCTGGGCGGGCGCGACGCTGCGGGACGGGGCGGGGCAAGGGGGCACGGTTGGGGTACATGGGTGTGTGGGGTTGTGCAGGGGGGGGCCCCGGGGCTCCAGCTGGCCTGTGCCGGCTGCGTGTGAGCAAGGCGTGGTGCAGTGTGCAGGTGGAGGCGGGCAGGTGGAGGCGGGCAGGTGGAGGCGGGCAGGTGGAGGCGGGCAGGTGGAGGCGGGCAGGTGGAGGCGGGCAGGTGGAGGCGGGATCGTGCCTTGCCCAGCAGGCTAGGACCAGCATGTGCGAACGGGGTGACCAAGTGTTAGGCACTTGTCGCAGCAATTCGGCGCCTCAGCAGCTCACCTGTACACGTGCATCCCGGTCACCTGGCTTAGCTCCTCGCGGCGCACTGCGGGGTGGGGACACGGAGAGGCAGATGAGGGATACGCCAAGTGGCATCGCCCAATCACCGCTGCACACGCAGCTGCGACGCCAAGTCACCTGTGGTAATTGTTGTGCAGGTAGGGCAACCTACACAGACGCGCCGTGCTCGCCCTACCTGTTCTGACTATCTACCAAATGCGCAAGTAGGCAACAACTGTCTCCTTGTCAAGGATGTGTCACGCAGGACACACCCACCTTGGAGCTGGTCTGCCTCCACCAGCCTGTGCACGTGCGCCGGGGTGGAGTCCTGCAAGCAGTCCAGATACCAGGCGGTGAGACAGAGCCACGGAGTGCCGTTGTATCCAGCTGCAGGTAACTGGGCGTGCAGCCCTGTGCCCCTGCCCAACAAGGTGATAGCCGTGTCGGTGTGCCATACCTTGCTCCATCCTGATATCAGGTAGACTGTCCGCACTTTATCCCGTTGCTGCTCCGCGAATTGGAAGAGCACCCTGAGATTGGTGATGAGTGGGTGCGAGTCAGCCTGAGCAATATGCACAGGAGACTCCGGGGGGAGCAACGACCCGAGCTGCACGCCTGGGCCCACGGGGCTCCTGGGCACCCTAAGCCACGGGGAGTGCTCCGGAGGATGTATCTGGGCTGTCGCTATGCATGATAACGAAAGGTCGGGTCATCTAATAGTATCAGACTGATACGCCCTAGTGACCTTGCCTTTTTGCTAGGTTGGCAGGTATGGAGTAGTGTCGCGCCACCCACTTATAAGACAGGACCTGTAAGTAAGTATAAACGTCATTATATTATTAAAGCCGTAAGAAGTAGCGGTCGTGGCCTCTGAGCTGTCGCGGTTTGCAAAACGCGCCTTGAGCTCATCATGGACCAAGCCTTGCAGCTCCTGGAGGATTTCAGTAGTGTCTTCAGCAGCCATTGTGTATGCTGGTAGATGCGACAGGCCCTGCCAGTCGGTCGCCTTCTTCTTGGGGTTCCCCAGCGCGAGTACGACGGAGAAAGGCGGGAGCGCCGCGACAAGGTGCGACAACGGCTCGCACTATAGTGTGGTTAGGTTAATGACCACGCTGAGCTGTAACAGGCTCATTGCTGCACAAGTGCCCCGGAGCTCCGAAGTTCCGGCAGGTTCGTCGTGTGCCGGAGTGCACAGGTTGGCCCATGTTGGGGACTCAGGGGAGCCAGTGCGGACCAATAGTATCACGTTGGCCAGCAACATAACGTTCCCCTTGCGACCTACAGCGCTTGCACGCAATGACTGTGATACCACTGTGGTGGCCGCCGTCACTTGCTGGTACCAGCCAGCACTTCCAACACGAGTTTGGTATGGGCGCTGAACTGTGACTGATGTGGCACCAGAGGGCACACACGGGGTGCCAACGTTTGCTCCTCACAAACGAGAAAGGACAGACCACAACTCCATGAGCCTGTGCGACCTTGCTGTGCCCCTTGCACCGCGCGCACAACCTCCGTCCTCGCTCCGTCAACACCCAGCAGGCAGCGTTCCGGTCTTGCCCACGTGGGCGTGCCACATCGACAACATGAAGGGGTCAACAGTACTCGCACGCCCACAAAGTCCGATGTCGCTAAACCACCACATTGCTGCGTTGCCATTATGTTCAGGTGGCGACCATTTGCAGAGCTATTGGTGCAGGCCAGCGGCAGGTCTCTTGTCCAGTTTCCTTGCAGTCCAGTTTCCTTGCAGTCCGTACCTCACAAAGTACTACCTATACCCCGTCCATAACAGTCTGCATCCGAACAATGCTTCTTCAACAGCCCACTTCGCGAACGATTCCTACTAGCACTGAACAAGGCAGTCAGGGGCCACACCACCTTGGGCGGACACCACGCCCCACCCTGTATCCCAGTGTTCCCCCCTTCATTTCGCAATAGTCCTACATTACCCCGGCATGAATTAGCAGATAAGCAACCATAAAGTCAAAAGCACGCACTGCGCGCCCTAACACCAGATGCCCTTTCAAGCTTCCGGTAGGGACATCCTGGTTGGACAAGCGCTCGGTCTGACACAGCGGACTGACCAAACCTGTTCTTCTGCCCCTTCGTCATGACTGGCCAGTTTTGCACTCCCGTACGAGCCTAGAATTCAAGACGCCGCCTGGCCACAGCCGCCGCCCCAGCACCGACAGCTCTCTGACACGCATCAGGCCTCGCTCACGGGAAGAACGTCTGCGGATGGCTCAGCGACGGCGGCCGCGGACTGGCGTTCCCGCCCTGCTCGCCGCCGCCGTCCTCCCCAGCGCCACCCGCTTCCACCAACGCCGCCACCTGACCGGCACTCAGGCCGCGGCCTCCACCGCCACCGACAGCGCCCCGCTCCCACTCCGCCGACCGCCAGCCACCTCCACCCCCAGTAGCTGTAGGCGCCCGGCCCGCCATCGTAACGCTCCCGCCGCTCCTCCCAGGGCTGCCTGGGTACCCAAGGCTGGCCAGGGGGGCCACCGCCACAGCCCCGGCCGAGCGGCGGCGAGCCGCCGCCGCCGCCGCTTCCGCCGACCCCCTGCGCGGCACCCGCACTCGCGGCGGCGGCGCCCCCCGCAACCTCCTTCCCGCCAGCTCCACATCGCCCTCCTCCTCTTCCTCGTCCCCATCCGACTCTCCATTCTCACCGCCCACCACGATGACGAACGAGTCATTCGCCCGGCCCTCGGCAGACGCCCACCGCTCCCTCTCCCACTCCAGCTCTCGCTCGCGCTCCGCCCGCTCCCTGTCCCGCCGGCCCTGACGCCGTCCCCCACCGCCACCCTCCACGCCCAGCGCCCCCTCCGCCGCCAACATTGGCGACCGAAGGTGCTCTACTGCAGCGCTGCGGTGACGGTAGCCACCGCCACCCAGGAAGAGCCCGCCGCCTCCAACGGCCGCTGCGCCGCCGGCTGCGCTGCCGACGGCGGTGTCACCACCTCCGACAAACATGAAGCCGTTACCCGTAAGAGTGGACACGGTGCGGCGGTTTGGCGGCGAACGAGCGCGGCGCGACTGCCGGTCGCCGTACTCGCTCGCGTGCAAGTCTTCGGGCCGTAGCCGCAGCGTATGCCTATGGGATCGAGCGGCATGCGAGAGCCAGGTTGACAATGGGCTGAGTGGGGGATATTTACCGGTGTGTTCGCGGCAACACAGGACATGACAGGGGATTCGCAACACGGCGGGGTGCAGACAGTGGGGAGTTTGCACAGCGCATGTGCGCACAGGTACTGTGTCAGCAGCATGTTGCCCTTGAATTGCCCCGTGCTTACCCCCCACTGAAGGACCCCCCGCGGAAGATGCTCCCAGTTGCAGCCCGTAGCCGCGTCTGCAGCGTGTCCAGCAGCACGCCGCCGCCGCCGCCACCTCCACCGCCGCCGCCACGCGCCAGGGGTGCGCCGGGACTCGCTAGCTGCAAGGGGCTGCCCAGGAAGTGCGGTGCACGGCTGCCGTCGCCGCCGCTGCCACCTGCCGCAGCCCTCGCCGCCGCTGCGCCCTCCCGAGACGGCCGATCGCTTGTGACCCGGAAGGCCCGGTACTGCTCCCTGACGCCGCCGCCACCAGCAGGAGGGCTCTCAAAAGCGGTATCGGCATGCACCCCGGCGACGGACATGGCCACGACGGAGGTGGGGCTCAGGTGCCCGGCGGTGCCCATGGGGCTGGAGGGCAGGCCACTGCTGCCCCACACGGTGCCTGCCGCCGTGTGCGATTGGTGCCCGCCGCCGTACAACGCATTGCCGGCGCTGCGAATGAGGGTCGACAGGTGCCGTACGAGACCGTGACCGCCCATGAGCCGGGGTGTCGGCGCGGCGGCGGCGGCGTTGGCGGCGCCGGAGCCGCCGCCGGCAGCGGCAGGCGCGGGCCTTGGTATGGGTGAGGACACGGACTGGTGCAGCAGCGGCTGGGACTTGATGGAGGCGTTCGAGCTGCGTGCGTTGGAACTACGTGCGTTTGAGCTGCGCTGGTCTGCTGCGTCACCCATGTCGGTTGTGGCGCTTGCGCGTGAGGTCCGGGAGGTGCGCGCGGTGCGCGGGTGGGCGCCGGAGCCGTGGAACAAGAGGCCCGTGCCGAGGGCGGCACCGTGCGAGGTGGTGTAGCCGGGCTGAGAGATGGTGGATGCTGAGGTGTGGGTATTGATGTGGCTTACGTTGGTGGACAGCAGCTGGGCGAGGGCAGCGGGGTTGGAGGGGCCGGGCTGGGCGGCGGCCGTCGGGGCAGGGGAAATGGGTGGGCCTGAGGGGAAGGAAACAAGTGGGAGGAGACGTGATGCTACAATTCGCGAGGTGGTTTAGTACGCCAGCAGCCTCTGCCTTCGCCAATGTTGCTGCAAGCATACGCAGCACCGAGTTGACACTCAAACCGTATCACACCAGCTGTACATGGTGCGCTGTTTGCCTACCTGCTTCCGGCTGCAGCGGCTGCGGGTGGTGGGCCTCTGGCTGCAGGGCGTTGATGCCGCTGGGGGGCGGCGGCGCCGGCAGGGCCAGCAGCCCCAGCTCCAGCCGCCCGTCGAGTGACCCGCGGGCCGCTGACAACTGGGGGCAGGAAGGACAGAAAGCGACCACTTGGGAACAGACGGCACACGACAGGACGTGTTTGTGCGCGATCATGTCCCCGCACTCGAGGGGAGGTGCAAGGGGATCAGGCACTTGCACGATGACAGCTCTCGATAGGTCAATGGACCTCTTGCTGACGGGTGAGGACTCCCTACGCGCTTGGGCCTCACCATGGTGTTTGCGGCCAAGGGACTGAACTGGCCGCCCATGCTGCTCTGGCGGGACGACAGGCGCGACCTGTGGGCACCCGGCACATGCTGGTGTGATTAAGTCACGGCTCTAGGACACTGAAGCTCTTGTGCCGATGGTGCGACTGCTCCCTGCAGCAATCGAAGGAACGACACTATTCATGGCAGTAACGAACCCTGCGCCCTACACCCAGGCCACCCACCGCCGCGACAGGTTCTTGCTCATCTGCCTGCTCAGCGCCCGCCGCCAGCCGCCGCCCGCTGCCGTGACGCTCTCCCCCCTCCGCAGCGCCGCCACCATCCCGCTCGCCCCCAACGACCTCATCCGCTCCACCTGCGGCTGCACCACCGGCACCGTCACGCTGCTGCTCCTGCCCGCAAACCCCAACGCGCCCAGCCTCCCGCCCACCCCCGCCACCAGGCCGCCCGCGCGTCCTCCCTCCCCGCCTGCTCCTGCTGCCCTACCACCAGCCATCCGCTGGGAGCGGCGACGGGTCGGAGTGCTCTGCGCGCTTGCAGCGCCAACTGTGATCACACCAGCACCGGCGCCAGCTGCTGCTGCGGAGGGCGAGGGCAGGGTGCTGGGGCTGGCCCCCAGCGTGCCAGCGTGGGACAGCGCGGCGTGGTGCTGCAGCGCCAGCAGGGGGTCTGCGATGGGCATGTCGTCCGTGTCCAGGGGATCCAGGCGGCCGGACAGCACCGTGGTGGCGCGCTTGGAGGCCGCAGCGGCGGAGGTCCTGCAGGGTTTGTGAGGTAGGGCGGGGTGAAGCCCTTGAGCAGCGGAAGAGGGTTGCTGACAGAAAAAAAGCTTGGGGGACACCGTTTCGGTGGTCCTGCAGGGTTGGGAGCACACGGCAAACTGGCTGAAGCGTCATGAGCAGCCAACAGGTGCTGCAAACGTACTTGGGGCCCACCGCGGCCGTGGTCATGCATAACATGCAGGGTATGTTGGGGCAAGGGTGAGGAAAGATAGCGGGTGGCACGCGTGGTTTGCGTGCAGTGCAGCAGTGGCATCGGGTTGGCTGCTATGCGGTTTGGGGAAGCAGGGCAGCGGCAGTGAAGCCGAACACGCTGTTTGTAGCGATCACGCACTTGATTCGGTACACCTCGATGGCCTCCGACACGCCCTTGAGCGCGAACTGCCCCAGGCTGACCGCCGACAGCCCCGCCAGCCGCGCCGCCTGCTGCGTGCTGCCCGCGCGCCACGCCTCCGCCGACGCCAGCAGCTGGCCGCTGCCTGCCGCCGCCACGATGCGCGCCGCGCGGTTCATGGCGCGCCCGCGATACGACATGCGGCCGGTGATGCAGTTGATCTCGCCGCGCAGCCGCCCCACGTCGATGCCAGCCTTGATGCGCAGACCCCTGCAAACAAAATCAGGGACAGCACTTGTTGTAGGTTCAGGCCAACTGGCGAAAGGGCGTTGACCTGCCCTGCGCTGCTTCGGTTCGACCTTCACCACCCCACTGGCCGCCAACGCTCGGTCCCGCAGCCCATTCAGGGCGGCCTCATCCCGGACAGGGTGCTTCCCCCTAACCCACTTGAATATCAGCAGCTCCTCCTCCACGCCTGTGACGGGGTCCCTGCGCGGCATCACCAGCTCCTCGCACGCCTCGTGCTGCAGCAGCTCCGGCGGCCACGGCAGCTGCGCCATGTCTCGCTCGCAGCGCGACGCCCAGCGCAGCCCCGAGGCGGGGGAGGAGAAGGACGCCAGCACCAGGCCGTCAACGGCCTCCACCTGCAGAGACCGGGGAGAAGTGCGGGTTAACGCGGTGTGTGGATTACCAGGTGTAGGACAGAGTGGAGTGGCGGCCAGCACCAGGCCGTTCACGGCGCACGCCTGGGTCCCCCTGCCATGCAGCAATTCCTTCAGGGCAGCCAGGGTGATGACTCCTACTCCAACTTAACAATGATTCTGTTCCTGCACCAACGATTACATCCTCCACAACCGATAGCCCGGCTGAGCCCTGCACACGCACGCAGCCACGCACCAGGTAGCCCTGGTGCTTGATGAGCTCTGTGGTGACGTGGTCCCGGAACATGGCCAGCGCCTCGTGCGCCAGCTCCGGCCGCCAGTCCATGAGCGACACGGTGCCCACCACGTGCATGAACACCACGCACACGCTGCCCGCCGGCGCGTCCAGCACGCCCAGGCTGTGCTGCGCCTTGCTGCGCACCGTGCGCAGCTGGGGCAGGCGGCCCTGCGCGCGGAGTGTGTAGACAATGACGTTGAGAGCACACCGTACAGTGGTCGTGAGAGGGTGTTGAGGAATAGCGCGGCTGACGAGGGAGCCAACGCCGTGTGAGGTTTTGTAAGGCCGGCACATTGGTGAAGGCCTAGCGTTGTGGCGTGCGGTCGCTCTTATGCGGTCCGCACCTGCAGCGAGCGCGGGCAGCCGCAGTAAATGGACGTTGGCGGCAGCCCCTCCTTCATGCTGTGCTCGCCCATGTGCAGGACCATGACCCGCTCCTTGAGCCCCTCCACAGCCAGCTGCGTGAAGGCCGCCTCCGTCATCAGCACTTGGCCGCCTGGCGTGGCAGGTGGCGGCACATAGAGGTAAGAGAAGGGTTGTGGGACTTGCGATACGGCTGCAATACGGACGCGTTGACGAGCACCAGCCCAGTTGTGGCCGAGCGTATGGTGGGGGTACGAAGGACACTGGGTCGGCAAGGATCGTGGGCTGGTGTGTGAAGTAATGGTTGGAACGGTGGGTGCCATGAGGAGCGCAAAGATGCGAGGACGTTGGAGTGGCTAGTAGCGGTTTTCAAGGTCTTGTTGGGCAAGTGCAGCATAGCATGGCAACCGCATCAGGGCCGGCTTACCATGGGCACAGTCGCAAACCGCCTTGGCCATTTGCAAGCCAAGACCTGCAAAATGCGGGGGTTGACGGGGCGGGGTAAAGCGCAGGAGGACACGATACCCGAGACTGAAACCACTGGCAGCCAATTCAGGACAAGGGTCTTAGTGCCGGGCCCGGTTGGCTCGGTTCCAGGCAAGCAATACGAGACCTGAACGTCACAATGATGCGCGGAGGGCCTACCAAACCCGCAGCACTGCGCGCCTACAACTGGTACACCGCATGCAGTTTACTGGTCCACGACCAAACAATGCATGCAACAAAGCAACGGCAGGTGCGCGTGATCAGAAAGATGCAACTTCCGTACCTGTGTACTGCATGCGGTTTGCCGCACGGTTGAGCTGCACGTCCGCCTCGCTCTTGAGGCCGCTGTGCACGCCCATGCGCACGCGCAGCCCCCGGAACACCAGCTGCGCTCCAGGCTCCCCGGGGTCCACCACGCGCCACCGGGTGCACAGCGAGTCGCCCACGCTCTGCAAGCGTCACAACACATGAGGGCATTTGCTGCAAGGACAACGAAGCACGGCACGCGTCCACCGATAGGCACGTCCTCCGTCCACAAAAGCGCACTAACAACCGGTGGACATTCTGCGACACCCATGGCAAGGCATTGAGGAGAGTGTCCTAGTGGGGCACGAGCTTCACCTGCAGGTTGTGCTGCGAGGCCAGTCGCATCATGGACGCCATGCTGGCGGCGCGGGAGTCCACGGCCAGCTGCGCGTGGGAGCTGCCGCCCAGCCCCAGCAGCCCGCCGCCGCCGCCGCCCGGCCCTCGAGGCGAGGGCAGCGACATAAGGCCGAACAGGCCACGGCTGACGGAGGCGTGCAGCATGGAGCGGGGCGCGTGGCTGGGGCCGCCGCCGGAAGCAGCGGCGGCGGCGGCGGCGGTTGGGGAGAACGGGGTGTTGGGCGTGGCCATGGGGATGGGATGCGCGGCGGCTACGCTCAGGGCGCTGCCTTGCACGTGATCGACGGCGGGGCGGTTGACCTGGGGAGCGGGTCACGAAGGGCGGCGTGTGACAGGTACCCTAGACATGGACCCGAAAGGACATGTTGTTGAGCACTTGGGCATGGGGCCAGCAGGGCAGCAGGGCAGGCGGACGTGGTGGTGGTTTCGGCAGGCTGGCATGAGACGCAGTTTATTGCATCTGGGACGTCGACAGGGCGGGCCATGCCAGCACGGTGCTCACCGGGAACACGATGCTCGAGTGACGCACCGCCGGCACCTGCAGTGCGGCATCCAGGTCATCGCCGCCAGTGCCACCGTCGTTCGACCTGCCCGCCTTCAGCGCAACGCAGCTGGCGATGGACGCACGGTACAGTGCGGGACCAGCGTTGGACGAGCAGAGGTGCGCAGCGGCAGCCCGCGTGGCCGCGGGGGGCGAGGTTAGCGAGTCAGAGGTATGGCGCTTGCTCAAAGCTTGCACCAGAGGCTCCTGTGCGCTTGGGCTCTCCTCGTGGCCGCTTGGCCCAGGGGCCATGAATGCTGCGAACGGCGTCGGGTAGTCGGCTGCCGGTGCCATGGGGACAGGAGGTGGAAGGCTGATGGTGGGAAGCGGCGAGGAGGCTTGCCGGTCGCGGTCTACGGGGGAGGTGGGGGACTGCGGAGACGTGGGAGTGCCGGGGGCGTGGGGGGCGGCGCTGCGGGGGATGCGTTGGTGGCCGCCATGGGATGCCCCGCTGGCGGTAGTGGCGCTTGCGCCGCCGCAGCTCGTAGTCCCTCCGCGCGAAGAGGCGCGGCTCAGGGGACTGGGACGGAGGGTGGACTCACCGCCATGGGCGGACGCAGGACGTGGCAATGCGGTTGCGTGCGGGCCGCCGTACCAGATGGGTGCTTGCGCCGGGTCGGAGGGCCCTGGGAGGGTTGAGGCGTCGCTGCGGCGGCGGAGGCTGTCGACTGGCGGCGGCGGCGGCGGCCCGCCGGACGGCATGGACCGCCGCCCGTGGGTGTACGGCGGCGGGCCATCAGACCTGTGGCGGGGACCGCGGGGCGCGCCGCCAGGCCCTACACGGCTGTATTGAGGGTGCGTCGGGGATTGGAACGTGCCGCCGTCATCGCTGTGGCCTGCGCTGCTGATGTGCGGGCTGCCCACGCCTTGCGGCAGGCCGCGGCTGCTGTTCCGGGAGCTGCCCCCGCCGGACACAGACGCTGCGCCGTCGCTGCTGCTCCCGTTACCGCCGCCGCCGCCGTCACCGCCGCCGCGGCCAATATCAAATGTGACCGACGCGCGCCGGGCGGAGGCCCGTGTGCCGTGCTGCGGGCGCGACACGTGCTCCACGCGTGACAAGCCCTCTGCCACAGGCCCTAGCGCTGAGGGCCTGCCGCTGCCGCCGCCGCCGGGGCTGACTGGACCGTGGTTATGCACGTGCGCACCGTGCCGCCCACGCGGTGGGTACTCCACGTGGCTCCCATCGCGGTGTATGCTCAGGGCGGAGTGTGGGCCCTCGTCCTCGTGTGCCATGGAGCTCACGCTGGACTTAAACTCCGAAACGGTGGCCATAGCTCCGGACCCCGCGCCGTTGTTGGTTGCGGAGATGCTGGCGGGGCTCAAGGGCGTGGTGTCGTCCAGAAGCCGGCCGCTCCCCTCCTCTTCGTGCACGCCCGAAAGCCCCATGGTCCACGCCGGCGCCTCCGGGCCACGCATGTGCAGTACTGAAGCCGCCGCCGCCGCCCCTAGCCCCGCCGGTCCGCCATTGTTACTGACGGCGGCACCGGACATGCTCGCCCCCGGCCCCGGCCCCATGGCGTCGAAACCAGTGAAGGTGGGCACCCGACCATCATACGACTGCCACACGCGCTGTTGCTGCTGCTGTTCCAGCGGCTGCAACATCGCTGACGACCCGACTGCCGAGGCAGCAGCCTGCACAACCCCTTCCGCGCCAGCCTGCTGCAGCGTCGTCGTACGGCTTCCGACGCTGAACCGCCCGCCGCTCGCTGCGCTGTCCCGCTCCCCGCTGCCGGACTCGCCGGCCACCCTGGAGCTGGCGGCGGGCGGCAGGGCCGCCACCGCCGCCGGCGGCAGCAGCGGCTCCCCCCGCGGCGGCGGTAGCGTTATGGACCGATCCAGCCGCGCCGCCGCCGCTCCCGCCGCCAGCGGCGACCCGGCGTGTCGAGCGGCGCTGCGCCCCAGGAAGCTCAGCTGTCGTGGGGAGGCCCCCAACGCGCCGCCGCCTACGCTGCCTGCGACGCGTCCCCGGTGCACCTGCGACGGCGAGCGCTGCGGCGAACTGGCGCTGCCCTGACCCTGCAGGTGGCCGACCCCGTGGCCATCCGTCCCCGACCCCGGCGTGGGGTGGTACGGCGTGCCAGGTGCACTACCGGGCGCCAGCGCCGCCGCCGCCAGCCCCACGGTGGCTTCGCCGCCGCCGCCCTCGAAAGGACTGCCGTTGCCTGGGTCGCTCTCGTTGGGCGTACGGTAGCCGCTGCCGCCGCCACCAACGCCGGGGCTGGCGTTGCCGGCGCCATGCAGTGGGCTGGCGGCGTGCGGCGTGGACACGAAGCGAGAAAGGGGCGTCTGCACCGGCAGGCTGGGCATCCGCCGCCGGCTAGCCACCTCCGGCTCCCTGCAAGGCATGAGTTGCACACCAGTACTATACGGAAGCTGGCCGGCTTTGTGTTTAGCCTAACAATTATAGAAAGCTGGCATATCATGGCATTGGGTCAGCGGGAGACAGGGCAGCAGCAGCGCACGGCAACCCACGGTAAGCCACGCAGTGGACTTCCGGCCTGCAGGACAGGGTGGCACTCCTGGCAGCATGCCGCAGCAGCTGCGACCTTGCGTACATACGGCACAGCCCAACAGCACGCTATGTAGAAAACGAACCGTACACTTGTGCCCATGAGCGGTGTACCATTTGGTGCCTCGCCGCATCCCGCCCTACGCAATTCCATGTCCCGCACCCCCGCATCTGTTAACCCACATCTTGCACATCCACATCGGCGCGCAGCCCTCGAGCGCCAGCAGGTCCTCCGGCCACGGCAGCCACAGCAGCTCCTGCTGCAGGGCGGCGCAGAAGCACACGGCGTCGTGCGGCGCGTGGAAGGCGATGATGAAGGAATCGCCCTGCGGGGCAAGCGGGCGGTAGGGAGGCAGGGGTTAGTGCGAGCATGGACAAGGACAGCATGGGCGGGCGGGGGCTACGAGTGGGCGCTGGGACAGGGACGTGCTGGGAGGGCCAAAGGGGCGAGCGCTGAGCGCGCGAGGCCAACGAGCCGGCTGCCGTTGCTGGAGCATGCGTGATGAGTCCCATATGTTTACGCTTGACGATCTCAACCAAGCGCAATCGAGTCATGCGCGCCGCGTAGTGCGGCAACAACGAAAGGAGCAGACGAATAGGTGCTCCTTACCTCTGTCGCGCTTTCGTAGCCGCCGTACTTGAGAATCAGCTTCCGGGCCAGTGAGTGGTGTTGTGTTATGGAGTAGTCCTGCGCGGGCCACCCAGGCAAAGGAAACGGGAGTGTTGACTAGGCCCGCCCCTGCCCATGCCCTCCCAGCCCACACACTCGCTTCATGTGGCGTACACGCTGGCCAACGTCTGGGCAATGCGTCCGCCTCTCAAAACTGCGCCCTCCCCTGCCCGGCTAGCCCCGGCCCTGCCGCACCATGACGTCCGCGTCGTGGCAGCTCTCCCACAGCTTGGTGGAGTCCTGGATGTCCGTCACCACCAGCGTCGTCTGCAAGGAAGGCGGGGCAGCGCGTAGCCACTGAGTACCAAGCTGCGAGCCACAAATATACCTGGTGCTCCCCGCATTTCATTTACGACGGCCGGCTCCCTGGCTGCTGCAACCCTGATCTTTATCAAGTGCATCAGCGGTTAGACAGCATGCATCTGAAAGCAACCGCCATGCGGGTAGCCTACTGCACAGCCGCCGCCCCCGTGTCGCCCCCTGCCGGCCCCCGCCCCACCTCGTCGCCGCACATGGGCGGGGCGATGCGGCGCAGCCCCCTGCGCAACGCCAGCCGCCACCGCGCCCAGCACGCGCCGCCCAGCAGCAGCGCAGCCACCAGCACGCCGCCCACCGCCGCCACCGCGATGCCCCAGCCGGGCACCTGCACACAAGAGCCATGCCGCACGCACCGTCAGGACCTTGCAGGTGCCAGCTCAAGCCGCCGTTTCCACTCCGCCAAGTGTTCTAACAATTGGCACAACAGAGCGCAAAACGGTTGTCCCGTACACCGCACTCCAAGTAGGGTAGTCACACACTTCCTGGGGTCGCTGCTGAGCCCGTCTTACCTTGCTGCTGCGCGGCTGGGGCGGCCCCGCCGTGTCGTTGGCCGCTGGGGCCGCGGCGGTGTCGTGCTGCGCGGCCCGCAGCAGCGCCTGCACGGCCGCTATGTCGTACCCTACCATCCCCCACTCCGACAACCACGACCGCAGCAGCTGGTCGCCCACCGCCGCCGCGGGCACGCCGCCCATGTACGACAGCGCCGCCATGTCGAGGTGCAGCCTGCGGGCAGGGGAAAGACAAGCGCCTTTTGTTCGGCTGAGGCCCGGAAAGGCGGCCCCGGCTCAGCCCCCAACGGGAGATCCGGCCGGGTCCACCTCCCCCTCACCTACTCCTTGAGGTGAAAAGCCCTAGAAAGGGCTCGCGTTCTCAGGGTGGGCATGCAACAAGCGACAGAGAAGTTTACCGTGCGCCCACGCCCACCTCAACATGGCGTTGGCGGGCGCGTTGATGTCCTGTGCCGCGTTGGGCGACGCGAACGTCTGCTGCAGCGCCGTGAGGTACGCCCGCGCGTCGCCGGGGTCGTAGCTGGCCGCCCCAGCGTACGACCCCAGCCCCACCAACAGGTCGTACGCGTTGGGCGCCAGCATGCTGCTGCGCACGGGCTCCAGCGGGCTGGTGGGGTCCAGTAGACCCTCCAACAGGGGCACCTTGCCCATCATGTACGACAGGAACCAGTACGCCATGTTCTGGTACGTCGGCCCCCTCGGCGCGATGGCGCCGTACGTTCCGCCGTATACCAGCACCGGAGCGCGGCAGGCCCACTGGCCGCCCGCGCCGCCGGTGCCGGTCCCGACGCCTGCGCTGTCTATCTGTACGGCGTCGCGGCAGTTGCGCGGGGAAGCGGGCACGAGCTGACCCGTGGACCTGTCGTACACTATCGTGCTGCCGGGCAGCACGGCAACGCCTGCCCGGCCCTGGGCGGCAGTGCCGCTCTGCAGGGCCTTGAACTGGCGGCCCCAGTTGATGGTCATGAGGCAGGAGCCGTTGGTGAACAGCTGCAGGGTCTGCTGGCACACCAGGCCCTTGGGGCTGTGCCGCATGAGGCTGCTGAACAGCTCCAACGCAGCCTGCAGCGCCGTGCCGTTCACCAGCCTGCCGGCCTGCTCAGCGGGTGCCTCCAAGTCTAGGAACCATCCCTGCATGGGGCCTTCTGGCTGCGTGATGCTGGCCAGGATGGCGGACAGCAGGTACGAGTTCTGGCACACGCGCGCGTCGTTAAGACACAGCCCGTAGCGGGGCACCTGTGCGCTGCTGCGGCCGGTGCCGCCTGTGCTGGCCCCGCCCCCGGTCGTCAGGTTGCCGCTGACCCACATCGCCTCCCACGCGCCCGCCATGTCCGCCAACTGCTGCCACGTGGTCGGGGCCCTCAGGCCATACCGGTCAAACATATCCCGCCTGTAGTACAGCAGGTAGCAGTCTGAGTCGATGGGCATGCCGTACGTGACGTTTGCCAGCTTGCCATACGCCTTCCAGAGCGGGCTGACGTCGTCCCACGCCAGGCCAGCATCGTACGCTATGTACGAATCGAGCTGCAGGAGCAAGCCGCTCCTGGCCAGCCACGGGAGGGAGCCACCGTCGAGAATGTACAGGTCATGCTGGATGCCGCCAGTGCCAGCTAGTGCCAATGCGTTGCTGCTGCTACTGCTGCTGCCCGCTGTAGTGTCGACTGTGCTGCCGCTGGCGCCCGGCGCGGCAGTGGGGTTTCCAGAGGCTGCACGCTGCCGCACGATGTTCAATGGGATCTGCAGTTTGAAGGGCGCAGGGCGTTGGTACTTTGTGTCGTGGGGGAGGCGTTCAAGCGCTGTGGCATAATGTCTTGCCATATTACAGTAGTACCCATTCCAAGTATCGGGGTCCACATACCGCAAAGAAGTCCATGTATGTGACGTTGACAGGTTGGCCGCTGAGCTGCGTGTATTGGCTTGCCGTGCTGTTCATCCAAGACTGGAAGCTGGTCGGGGCCAGGACGTTGAGGGGCTGCGTATGCAAGGACCAGACACAACGGAGGGGCAAAGGACGTGATATTGATGCTCGGTAGCGAGCCTGTGTGAGGATGCAGGTGCAGGTAGTCAGTATTCGGCGTCAAGGTGCACCAACGTGACTACCACCGGCACGTGGCAGCACGCCGGTATCTGGGCTCATCGACGGCACCTTGGCAGGACTGCAGCGGCGGTAGTTTGATCCCCTTTTGACAGTGACAAGTTGTTCGCAAGGCATTCACGGTCGCACCCTTTGACCAACGGTGCCCAGGCATGCTGCGTAAGAGCCAAGGATAGCTTCCAAGCTAGCCTGTCCATCGTCGCCATCCAAGCATCTGCATTCAAGATGTCGACAGTCGGTTCAGCGCCAGGCACCAGGTGGCATTTGGTCAAGTCGACGAAGGCCAAATTATACCTCCGCTGTCTCTGTAGTATAACATACCTTCCATCCAGCTGCTCTGCTGCAGCAGCAACGCAGGTTGTGTTCCTGTCGACAGCAGGCGCTGGCCATGAGGGTTGCCCCGCACACCCCAGCAACAGGAGAAGAAGGAAACAGTTCGATGCCACCCGATAATGGTATAGGAGCTTCATAGTGCGCATCATCAGGTAGCCACCAAGAGCCAGCCGTCCAGCCCTTGCGTCCCATTGTCATACATTGCGCCTGGTTTTGGCTTTAGCCCCACGCCAGTATGGCTGGCTGGCGGGCACCGTTGAAAGCCAGTCTTGAGTAGAGGATCTGGACTACATGCTTAAAGCAAAGGCACCAAGGTTGGCGATGGTTAGCCGCTTTTACACTTTCGGACTGCGAAAGTATAGGCGAGAAACATGCAAAATTGTTAAAATGCATCCTTTAAAGGCACAGTGACGGTATGGACGAGAGGAACGCCCTGTGACGATCCTTTGTCAGGCTTGCACGGACGAGGGCACGTACCTGAATAACACGTGCACCCCAGTGTTGCACTGAGCTCAATATGGACGCTTTGCGCACCGCTGCGGGACCGCTGCCTGGTCCTGCCATCCAGCACGTGGTACTAGGCCCCCAGGGAACTGGGACACTGAGAGCCAGGGGGTTCTCCGAAGGAGCTTGCTGCCGTGGAAGCCTGCCTGGTACAGTCGTACAGAACCGAAGGTTACCTTCTATGACTGATTAGGCATGACACGAACTTGCGGTTTTGTTCCACTTCTAGGACCCAGCCCTGTCTGTGGCGCTCAGAGGACTCGTCCCGGCCATCACGACCGGGGTTACCACGCCTCTCGTGGCAGGGAATGCATCCCACCCGTTGACGTGCCTGGAAGCACACAACCTTTGGCCGTCTATCCTTCATTTTCTTGCGAACGCAAGGCTGGTTCTTCCTAACAGGCTTTGGTTGGAACTTTCCTCCTGGCTCCACGACCTCAGTCTCCTGCACTTGCCGTGCCGTTCTGCCGCCAGTGTGAATTTCTGACTGAAGTGTGCCGCACAGGACAGCCCCCTTGATAGCACACGTGTGAGGCCGTGACATCATTATTAGTTGCGGCGGCCTTCAGCAAGATAGTAGCCCGAAGCTCCAGCTGCAACATAGGGCGTAAGACGCTCCATGGTTTCGCAGCGTCCTCGGGTGTCCCACCAGGTTGCCTCCGCCTGACGTTGCGAGCTTCCCTCGCCCCGCCTGAGCAACATCACGAGTCACTGGCGCATGATGCTCCCATTGTCTCCTCAGGATCAAAACTCCAACTATGGTAGGTCGTTACGACAAGTGACCTCGGATCAGAAAGCAAACATTCGCGAGGTCCTCACGTCCCCTGCTGCTCCCCCGCGCAACCCCTTTTGACCCTGACCCTGTCACGCGTTCCATACGAGCCAAAACACCACTGTGCAGTCCATGCCTCATAAAGCCTCGCAGGTCGTACGGCCCTCAGTCTGCCGCCGCCTCCAGCACCCCAGCTATCCGCCCCAGCGCCGCCTCCGCCGCCTCCACACCCTGCAGGGCCTCCGCCTTGCTCGTGTCGGGGGAAGCCAGTCTCACTCGAAGGTCTTGCAGGCTGGCCTGGACACGAAAGCCCGCCTGCACGCAGACCGGTAGCAGCCTTGGTGAACCGCTCTTGGTATGAGTCTTTTACGAGCTGCTGCTGCTGCTGTTGCTTTGCTGGATCGCGTTACTTAGCTAACGTAACTTGCAGCCACTGCTTTGTGCTGCAAGCACGCACCCACGCCAGGCGTCCGCTGCAATGGCTCAGTCGGCCCTTACCGTACAAGCCGCACACTGTGGCCAAGATTCCCACGACAAGCTGCAGTGCTGCAGGCGTGCTGCTCCCGTCTCACCTGCTGGGGGAACAGGCGGTACGCCTCCGTCCCGTAGCCCAGGTCCTGGGTTAGTAGCCCCACCTCCCGCCCGCGCAGCAGGTCGCGGGCTGCGCCGTAGTCCCCCGCCCTCACCAGCAGCCGCACGCGCTGCAGCACTTCCTGTACTGCCTGTGCGTAACAGTCAATACACACAGAGTGCTTGTCCTTGCCAGGGGTAAGGGGTGGCTGGGGACAGCAGCTCGGGTTTGGCTGCTGTGCGAGGCGCATCGCACCCCTGGTGGCGGGACGTGCGGTGCGGAGCAACGCGCATGCTTCTCCCCATCGCTTGTGTTGCCAAATTGTGGCAGCATGGAGGGATTTAGGTCGGACTGGGAGGCAATACGTGGTGTGCAGCAGGGGAGCGAGGGCCGGTACCCAACACAGGCGTCGTGCCAGCTGGCGCACACCGATGCCTCTGTGCCACGTGCTATGGCGTTCCGTGTGCAAGCGTGCGGCGGCATGTGCACCTTCACCGCCTGTATTTCTGTAAGCAACATTGGATCTCTGCATGCACGGTTGGATAGGGTAAGCAAATACAGTTGCACATGCGTGTGGCGTGCCTTGCAGACAGTCCACGTCACACAGTGCCGTGATACCGCACGCTCACCTTGACGCGGCCTAAAAGGCGCTGCGTTGGGCTCTGCGGTCCGCTGAAAGTGCTCTCGTTTCGGGCCAGATCATCCAGCCTTTGCTTCAGGGTCAGCTGCTGCCCCGCCCATGAGGGCCCTGTGGGTAAGCGGATGAACACACATGGCTGGGGTAGGCAGCCGGCAACTGTTCACGCTTGGGGTGCATCTAGTACGCTACATGCGTACAGAGGGTACATGGTGACCTCTTCAGGGATGGGCATCAGGGGCAAATGACCTTGGTTCACACATTGCGCATACTGCCACGCCTGGCCACGCTCCCACGCACCCACTGGGAGGACGTGTAGGGCCACGGCCACGGCGACGGCCAAAGTGGCAACCGCTTCTCGTGGCGAATCATGATGACAGCGGCATGCTAAATCCGCATCGGAAGCCTCACGTCGACGCGCGCAAGTGGCTTCAGGTTGTTTTCGGGGCGAAACCTTCCCAACGCAATTCACCGGCTTTGCGCTCGCGAGGCTCCTGCAAATCATAATGTACTAGTTCTAATTTCATGTAATCACAGCTGGAAACAAACTCTGCAGCCATGACAAGGCACTTCGGGTTGGCTTTTGGGTTTTGGCTTGAACGACTGAGCTTGACAGCCAGCTGTAAGACATGGAGCAGCCCAGCCACACGCGTTTACAAGCTACGAACTGCAACATTATCCTAAATGGCAGAGGTCGAGCCGCGCTCGCTGGCCCAATTCCGAAGCCAGCTCGACCGCCGGTCGCACCGGGAACCCAGACGTGCAGCAGGCGAGTACCTGCACACCCGCAGCCCCACACGTCGCCATACCAGCTGCACTGTACACATGCACCTCCTCCTCACCAATTCAACTTCCATGCCCCTCTTTCACTGTTCTGGGCGATACTCAAACGCC
>VFQN01001015.1_pt1 | contig 49417 bp, 29 predicted proteins | sample 3512371 | NCBI WGS metagenome assembly VFQN01 (sample SAMN10412370, study PRJNA504923) | tailings metagenome | isolation source: Replicate 2 from Balatoc abandoned mine | place: Philippines: Itogon, Benguet | collected 2017-08-28
GTCTCGAATACAGCATCTTCGTCCCGGCCCAGTATCAGGCCGATCAGCCGGCGAACCTGATGGTGTTCATGGACGGATCGGGCTACGTCAAACCGGACGGTTCCTTCCGGGTACCGGTAGTGTTCGACAATCTGATTCATCAAAAAGCGATGCCGGTGACGATCGCCGTCTTTGTGAATCCGGGCACGATCCCCGCGACCAAACCCGGGGCTGCAGCTCGCAGCAACCGGTCGTTTGAGTATGACTCAATGGGCGACCGCTATGCGAATTTCCTGATTGACGAGTTTCTGCCGGTCGCGCTCAAGGGACTCAACGTCTCCAGCGCCCCCGCTGACCGTGCGGTCTGCGGGATCTCGTCCGGCGGCATCTGTGCCTTTACCGTCGCCTGGGAGAAGCCGGAGCAGTTCGGCAAGGTGCTGAGTCATATCGGCAGTTTCACCAATATTCGCGGCGGCTATGCCTATCCGGGACTGGTGCGCAAGACCAAGGACAAGCCGAAGTCGCTCAAGGTTTATCTGCAGGAAGGCAAGGATGATCTGAACAACCTGCACGGCAACTGGCCGCTCGGCAATCAAGATCTGGCAGCGGCCCTGCAGTTCGCGGGCTACCCCTACAAACTGGTGATGACCGAAGGCGGACACAGCGGCAAGTATGGCGGCGAGGAACTGCCGGAGGCGCTGCGCTGGCTGTGGGCGAAGGATGCGGAATCCACCAACATTCCCGTCGTGGAGACTAAGCCGAAATGGGAACCGCATCCCGATGCTGTGCCGAACCCGAACGTGCCGCAGGGCAAGGTCGAACAGATGCCGCCGTGGGAATCGAAGGTCTTCCCCGGCACTGTCCGCAACTGGTCGGTCTATGTTCCCGCCCAGTACAAGGACGACCAGCCGGCGGCGTTGATGGTGTTCCAGGATGGCGAGGGGATGCGGAACGTCACCGGCCGCTGGCGAATTCCCGTCGTGTTCGACAACCTGATCGCGAAGGGGGAGATGCCGGTCACCATCGCCGTGTTCATCAACCCCGGCAACGACAAGAACAAGCCCGAGAACAAGCGGCCCTCGAACCGCAGCTTTGAATACGACAGCCTCGGCAACCGTTACTCCCACCTGCTGCTGGAAGAGATCCTGCCGGAAGTCGAGAAAAAGTATCGCATTTCGTCCGACCCGGAGATGCGGGCTATCGGCGGTTCCAGCTCCGGCGCGATCTGTGCCTTCACGGTCGCCTGGGAACGGACCGACTCTTTCCGCAAGGTGTTCTCCAGTGTGGGCAGCTTCACGAACCTGCGCGGCGGGAATGTCTATCCGTCACTGGTCCGCAAGACCGAACCCAAACCAATCCGCGTCTATATGGCAGATACCAGCGGCGACGTCGACAATGCCTTTGGCAGCTGGTGGTGGTCCAATCAACTAATGGCCTCGGCCCTGAAGTACATGGGCTATGATGTCCGCTTCGATTACGCCGAAGGCTACGCCCATAATTCGGACTTCGGCAGCCAGCATTTCCCCGATGCCATGCGCTGGCTGTGGCGCAAAGAAGCCCACCAGCCACAGCTCGATACCCGCGGCGACCTGGGCGGTGATCTGACGCTGCTGAAGCTGCTGGTTCCCGGAGAATCCTGGGAACTGGTTGCCGAAAATCTGGGCTTCGCCGACGGTCTCTGCAGCGACCAGGCGGGCAACCTGTACTTCGCCGACATGAAGGCTCCGGCGGTGTACCGGCTGGATGCACAAACCGGGGAGCGCACCGAGATCGTCAAGGAATCGGTCAGTGGTCTGGAGTTCGGCCCGAACGGGCTGCTGTATGGCTGCCAGGGGGCGAAGAACCAGGTCATTTCGATTGATCCGAAGTCCGGCGAAGTGAAAGTCGTCGCGACCGGCGTCACGCCCAATGATCTCGCCATCACGAAAGACGGCTGGATCTTCATCACCGAAACGAAAGCACAGCAGGTGACCCGGATCGATCCGAAGACCGGCGCAGTGACTCCGGTCGATACCGGCATCACCCGTCCCAACGGCATCGCGGTCTCCAATGACGACGGGACGCTCGCGGTCTCCGACTACGGCGGCGAGTTTACCTGGCTTTTCCGCGTGAATCCTGATGGCACGCTCGATGGCAAGCTGCCGACGATGCCGCTGCGGCTGCCGATCGACTACGACGGCAAATGGGAGTTCAATGCCTCGCCGCCGTATCTCGCTGCTTCCCGGGGCGATGGCATGGCAGTGGATCAGGCGGGCCGTTATTACGTCACCAGTGCCCTCGGCGTGCAGGTCTTCGATCCCACCGGTCGTCCGTGCGGAGTCCTGCCGAAACCGGATGAATCACAACCGTTGACGAGTTGCATCCTCGCGGGACCTGGGCAGAGCACGCTCTTCGTCGCCCAGGGAACGAAATTGTTCCGCAGACAACTGACCGTCAAGTAATTGGTGGATGACTCAACGCGTTGAGTCGCCTCGAAGCCCGGGAACGGCTGTCCCCGGGCTTCCCTGCATCCGCGCGATCTCTATCGAACCAATGCGATGCGCACATTACTTACCGCTGATGAAATCGCACTGCGCGTCACCGAACTCGGCGAGCGAATCTCTACCGATTACGCTGGCCAACCGTTACTCGTGATCGGCGTCCTGCACGGCAGCGTGGTGCTGGTCGCAGATCTGATCCGCAAGATCTCGCAGCCGCATCAGATCGCGTTCGTGCGGGCAGCCAGCTACGGGGCAAACACGACTTCGAGCGGGCAACCGCTGCTGGCGCTCGAGGGGCTGCCGTCCCTCAACGGGCGTCATGTCCTGCTGGTGGATGACATCTTCGACACCGGACGCACGCTGGCCTGCCTCGTCGAGGAATTGCAGCGTTTTGATCCGGCCAGTCTGAAAACGGCGGTGTTGCTCTGGAAGACCGAGCGCCGCGAAGTCGCAGCAGTACCCGATTACTTCGCCTTCCAGATCCCCAACGAATTCGTCATCGGCTACGGCCTCGACTACAACGACGACTACCGTCATCTGCCGCACATCGCGGTTCTGGAACCAGCGGATCTTTCTCCGGCAAGATAATCTCACAATGTCACGTCGGGTGGCATGGTCAGCAGCGCAGCGGATGGCCATGTGAATGCTCCCAACGACGACGGTCACGCTCATCGTCGTCTTCTGGAGCGACCTTCGGGGCCATCCGCTCCGCTCCTGACCCCGCCACCCATGTGGTCGGAAGGGCCCGCTTACTTTGCGCTGGGCTTCTCTTCGACGGGTTTCGTGTTTCCGAGCAGTTCCTGCAGCAGGCTGACAAACATCTCCAGGGCCGGTCGTTTCGTCAGCGTGCGGTTGCTGTACGCGAAAATCCGGATGCTGCGGAACAAGTGCGACAACGACCGCTCGCAGAGTTCCGGATCTGCCTGATCTTTCCGCACCCGGCCGACAATCCCGATACCGAATCCCATCCTGGTGCAAAGCCGGATTGATGTGGCTGCCTTCAGGTCGTACGCCCTCCCGGGATGTTCAAATGCGCCGGCCGCCCGCAGTGTGTCGCAAACCTCTTCATCCGGGTAGCCATCATCGCTGCGGTTCAGAACCGGATACTTTGCCAGGTCTTTTGCCTCCAGACGTCGCTTCCGGACCAGCGGATGATCCGGCGGCAGCACCAGGATGGGTTCGATGTCGAAACAGGCTTCGACGTTCAGGGACTTCCGTTCTGCAGGAGACATGCGGCCATCCAGCAGGATGTCGACTTCGCCGGTTTCCAGCAGCCCGGTTCCCTGATGTTCAAACAGTTCCCGCACGATCAGTTGCACGTGGGGACAGCGCTGGCGGAATTCCCGAATGACCAGCGGCATTTCCTCGATACAGACCCGGGTCGTGGCGGCGACGACCAGCCGCGCATGCAGCGACTCGTATTCCTGCTGAAAGCGTTCGGGCAAGGTTTCCAGTTCGGCGACGACCGCCTGCACCATCTGTGACAGGGTGCGACCGGCGGGAGTCAGCAAACAGCGGCGGCCACGCACTTCCAGCAGGGTCTGGCCCAACCGCTCTTCCAGCATGCGAATCTGCTTCCAGACGGTGGGATGGGACAGCTGCAGGGCCTTCGCGGCAGCAGACATCGTGCCCAGCCGGGCGGTTTCACTGAAGCTGCGCAGCTGGGCATAGGTGATTTCCTTGTAGATCGCCGGGTGATGCCGCGTCATTTTGAACTCCTGAAATTCGCCGGAATTCAGAATTAGATTTTGTCTGTAGTTTCATTGCAAGGAATTAGAAGAAATGAAGTCTGGTCTCTGCGCTTCACGAGGGTAGACTGAAGATCCGTTCCCCGCTGTGGTTGAAACCTGCGAACTGCAAGTCGAACGCCGCCGGGATCGCGCTCACTTCAAACTGGACCTGCTGTCTGTTCATCGCTCCTGTCTGCCTCCCAATCCGGAAACTCTTCCCGAGGAGTCCTGTGATGTCAGATCAACCCTGTCTGCCTGTGGCGGCAGTTCGCCGCCGAGCGGGCTTCACGCTGATTGAACTACTGGTCGTGATTGCGATCATCGCTATCCTGATCGCCTTGCTGCTGCCGGCCGTGCAGCAAGCGCGGGAAGCAGCCCGGCGGTCCCAGTGCAAAAACAATCTGAAGCAACTTGGCCTGGCAATGCACAACTATCACGACTCCTTTCTGGTCTTTCCGCCCGGAGGCATCGGGAATGTGTTGTGGTCTTCGGACCCGAGCGTCAGCCGGGGACTGAACACCTACCGGTTGTCCTGGATGCCGATGCTGTTGCCGAATCTTGACCAGGCAGCGCTGTACAACTCATTTGTGCCGTTTATGAACGGCTACGATGCCAGCGGAGCTCCGGTTCAGCAGGGCCCCTGGGTCTGGCCGAATGTCAAGACCGTGCTGCCCGCCCTGATGTGCCCCTCAGACCCGGAAGGCGGCAAGAACAATATTCTCGGTTTTCAGGGCAATTACGGGGCCTGTATGGGTTCGACAGGCTCGCTGGTCGGCACCGATGCCACTGCAACCCGGTTGAACGGTATGTTCTATCAGATGTCCAAAACCAGCATGAAAAGCCTCGTCGATGGCTCGTCCAACACCCTGATGTGCAGCGAGAACAAGGTGTTCCAGGACGTCGCCGGTTCGGCAGATTCCTCGAATGACTGGCGGGGCGCCTATTACGACAACTACGGCGTCACCAGCTGGATCAGCACCCAGTTCCCCCCGAACACGATGGAACCGGATCGCCTCCGGCGTTGTATTAACAAGCCCAATGATCCCTGCCTCTTCACGACTTCCACCAGTTCCAACACCGTGATGTTCGCCCGCAGTTATCACACCGGCGGAGTGCATTCCCTGCTAGCCGACGGCTCGGTGCGGTTTATCTCTGAAAACATCGCGCTTGTGACCTGGCAGAATCTGGGCAGTCGCAACGATGGCGCCGTGCTGGGTGAATTCTAGGTGTGATCCGGTCGGGAACTTGCGGGTAGTCCGCATTCTGAAACCGCGATCCGGAACAGTGTTGCAACCTCATCTTCAATCAGCGAAACTTATCGGCGACGATTGATGCGTTCGGCGTGCAGTCTGTGAGCGGGATATTGTCACGGGCTGGAAGCAGAAAGAGTAGCAATCCGTCGTGGTGCGGGAGAATCAGGGTGAGAATTCTTGTCATCCGGAAAATGGTGGTCGTGATTCTGCTGGCGAGTTGTCCGGGAATGATGCTCACCGGTTGCTCAACCTCGGAACGGACGAATGAACCGGTGGCGGCTCCGGTCTCGGGGACTGTGACCCTGGACGGCAACCCGATTCCGCGAGCGCAGTTGTTGTTTATTGACGTCGATGCCACGCCGGCTCGAACCTATATCGCAGAAGCAGTCGATGGCAAGTTCCGGGGAGCCGCATCGGCCGGCAAGAAGCGGGTGGAGATTCGTGCCTATCGCGAGGATGTGTCCAGCAGCGATGCGGGCTCTCCGGGTGACGTCGATCCCCAGTATTTGCCGTCCCGCTACAATGCCGATTCGGAACTGGTGGTGGATGTTGGTCCTGACGGTGCCGCTGCGCTGAGTTTTGCAGTAACGTCCCGATAGCAGGCTTGACCAGACAGGGCTGTCGGAGTGCATTCCCCGGCCTCGACCGGATCGTGACTGCGATGTGGCCAAAGATCGTGCAAAGGAAACTTGAGTGACCGGTTTCGCCGAGAAGCACTACTGGCGAATACCTGTCAGCGTCTTCCTGATGCTGACAGCGTTATCGTCCATCGCCAGCGCTGATGAAGAACTGCTGTTCGAGCGTCAGATTCGGCCGCTGCTGAAGGCACGTTGCTTCAGTTGTCATGGCGAAGGCGAAGAACTGGCAGGTCAGCTGGACGTGCGACTGGTGAAGTCGTTACTCACCGGCGGCGATTCGGGACCGTCGGTGGTGCCGAAGCAGCGCGACGACAGCCCGCTCTATCAGCGAATTCGCGACGGAGAGATGCCGCCGGATGGCCTGGCAGGCTTTACACCGCAGCAAGTCGAATTGATCGGTCGCTGGATTGATGCCGGAGCGGCGACGAAGCGCCACGAATCCGCGACGGCAGCGAATGACTGGCTGACTCCGGAAGACCGCGAGTTCTGGTCGTTTCAGCCGTTGGAACGTCCGCAGATTCCCGGGACAAACAATCGCGGCTGGCTGCGGAATCCGGTCGATGCGTTTGCCCTGAGCGTTCTGGAACAACGCCACCTGCAACCGGCAGTGAGCGCAGATCCTCGTACGCTGCTGCGACGATTGTCCTATGTGACGACCGGTCTGCCTCCGTCTGCGGAGGACGTCGAACAGTTTGCCGGCGATCAACGTCCGGAACGCGTGGACATTGCCATCGAGCGGTTGCTGGCCTCCCCGCAGTTTGGCGAACGCTGGGCGCGCGCCTGGCTGGATCTGGTGCGTTATGTTGACCATGTGCCCGGCTATGCGGGCTCCGCGCAGAATGCCTGGCTGTACCGCGACTGGGTGATTGAGGCCTTCAATTCCGATCGCCCCTACGACGAGTTCGTTCGCCTGCAACTCGCTGCCGATCTGCTACCGGACGTGTCACCCGCCGACAAGGCAGCGCTTGGCTTCCTGGGACTTAGCCCGGTTTACTGGAAAGAGCTTCAGCTGGCTCCCGGCGTCATCGAAGGGATTGTCGCCGACGAATGGGACGAGCGGATCGACGTGGTCACCCGCACGTATCTGGGCCTGACGGTCTCCTGCGCCCGCTGTCACAATCACAAGTTTGATCCGATTTCCGTGCAGGACTACTACGCCCTGGCCGGCGTAATCTCCAGCACGCGGATGGTCGATCAGCCGTTATTGCCTGCCGCAGAGGCCGCCGTCGTCGCCCGGGCACGTGAGCAGGTCAGCCAGTGGGAGGCCACGATCACTTCGCTGAAGTCGCAGCCCTCGGCGCTGGTGCCCGTGCTACAGGCGAGGATCACGCGGTTGCAGGCAGTCACGCCGCATTACCATGAACCGTGGGCGCACGGGGTGGAAGATGCCAGCGTGTTTGTGCTGCCGGATGGCAAACATCGGACAAAGCTGGAGTATCGCAAGGGCCAGGCCCGGAATCTGCCGGTCTTTCGTCGCGGTAATCCGGCAGATCAGGGTGAACTGGTCGAACGCCGGTTTCTGGAAGTGCTGTCTCCCGATGGGCCCAAGCCCTTCGAGCAGGGCAGCGGACGCGCCGAATTATCGCAGGCGATCCTGGAGGACGGGCAGGCTCTCGCCGCCCGCGTGATCGTGAACCGCATCTGGGCACAGGTCTTCGGACGTGGGCTGGTTGCCACGCCCAGCGATTTCGGTCGCCAGGGCGATCCACCCACCCATCCGGAACTGCTGGATTATCTCGCGTGTCGGCTGGTTGAGGAGGGCTGGGCCATCAAGCCGGTGCTGCGCGAGATCCTGCAGTCTGCCACGTTCCGGCAATCGTGTTTCACCGACGAAGTCGCCTTGCAGCAAGATCCGGATGGCCGTTATCTCAGCCACTTCCAGCGACGTCGCCTGCCCGTGGAAATGTGGCGTGATACACTCCTGTTGGCAACCAGCCAGCTCAAGGCGGAACTCTACGGTCCGGCGGAACCGCTGACCGATACCAGATTCACGCGGCGGACCATCTATGGTCAGATCAACCGGGAAGAGGTGGACACCATGCTGCGGCTGTTCGACTTCCCGGAGGCCTCGGGCCACAGCCCGTCCCGCGAGCCGACGACCACGCCGCTGCAACAATTGTTCGTGTTGAACGGGTCGCTGTTGCAAACGATGTCGCGACAGTTCGCGAACACGTTGCAGCCCCTTGCGACCGATGCTGCCCGGATTGACGCAGCGTACCAGCGACTTCTGCAGCGAGCCCCCACGGATCGCGAACGGGCTCAGGGAGTGCGGTTCCTGTCGGAACTGTCGGCAGAGCCAGGAAATGCGCGGGAAGCGTGGTCGGCCTATGCGCAGGTGCTCCTCAGTCTGAACGAGGTGATGTTTCTGGAATGACCGGATTCTGAATGACCAGGTTCTTCAAGGATTGATCACAGGATGAATCGCGAACCCGCCTGCGTGGTTATGATGACCGCTGGCAGGTTCGCGATTCCCGAAGACGACAACTCATCCTCCAGCCCGATGCTGCCATGCCCTCTCACCCGCTGTTCGCCGATCTCACTCCTGCCTCCGCCCCGGTCTCCCGCCGCTCCTTGTTAGCGCAAACTGGCGGAGGCCTGGGCGGGCTGGCGCTGGCACAACTGCTGTCCCCGGAGACACAGGCCAAGGGGATTCCTGCGCATGCCCCGCCGAAGTCCAAACGGATCATTCAGTTGTTCATGAACGGCGGTGCTTTCGGTCCTGACTTTTTCGATCCGAAACCCGCGCTCGCAAAATATGCCGGCCAGCGGCCAGGTTCCGTCGAACTGCGAACCGAACGCCAGACCGGCGGGTTGTTGCCCTCGCCGTTCCAGTTCAATCCCGCCGGCGAAAGCGGTGTTCCCGTCAGCGAACTGTTGCCGCAATTCGCGCAGCAGATCGATGACGTCTGCGTGTTGCGGTCCGTCTATACCGACAATCCGAATCACGGCCCCGCGCTGAACCTGATGAACCTGGGCATCTCCCTGCCCACGCGGCCGAGTCTCGGTTCCTGGCTGCTGTATGGGTTAGGCGTCGAGAACGAAAGTCTGCCGGGCTACATCGTCCTGTGTCCCGGACGGCCGGTCCGGTTCGCCACCATCTGGAGCAGCGGGTTTCTGCCGGCCGAGTTCCAGGGCACCTACGTCAATCATTCCGATCTGTCGCCGGAGAAATTGATTCCCAATCTGAAGCCCGCCCGGGAATCCGGCCTGCAGCGCAAACAGCTTGACCTGCTGAGCCAGTTGAACGGCGACCATCTGAAAGACCGTCATCACGATCCCCAACTGGAAGCCCGCATCCAGTCGATGGAGACGGCGTTCCGCATGCAAACTGCTGCGGCAGAGGCGTTCGATCTCTCCCGCGAATCGAAGTCGGTGCGCGAAGAGTACGGCACCGGTCATTTCGCCAATGCCTGTCTGCTCGCGCGGCGATTGGCCGAGCGCGGCGTCCGCATGACCCAGATCTACTACGGCAACGGCCAGCCCTGGGACACTCACAGCAATCACGACAATCAGGTCCGGAAGCTGGGCGAGGATATCGACAAGCCGATGACCGCACTGCTGGTGGACCTGAAACGCCGGGGTCTGCTGGAAGATACTCTTGTCATCTGGGGCGGCGAATTCGGCCGCACACCGGTTTCGGAAAACGGCTCCGGTCGCGATCATAATCATTACGGCTTCAGCATGTGGCTGGCAGGCGGCGGCGTGCGCGGCGGGATGACCTATGGAGAGACCGACGACTTCGGCTTCAAGGCGGCTGTCAATCCGGTGCATATCCACGATCTGCATGCGACGGTGCTGCATCTGCTGGGCATCAATCACACGAAGCTGACGTATCGTTATGCCGGTCGCGATTTCCGGCTGACTGACGTGCACGGTCATGTGATTCAGGATGTGCTGGCGTAGAGATCGCAAATTCCGCAAGCGGGTGATGGACCTCTGGTGATTGATCGGGATTGAAGGTAACTATGCGGTTGGCGACGGTGTTGACACCGGTTTCTGATGAAAATCTGGCGTTGGCGGCTCAATGTGGTGTGACCGATCTCACGGCGCGGTATCCGGGACCGGCGGGTACAGAACTGGAAACAGTGCAGGCCCGCGCCGCCCTGTTCGGGCTGACCGTGAGCGTCGTCGAAGGCTACTTGCCGATCGAGCGATTGAAACTGGGCACTGACGATGATGGCAGTGACCTGGAGGCGATGAAGACACTGATCAAACGCATGAGCGATCTCGGCATCCGGTTGCTCTGCTACAACTTCATGTCCGGGACTGACTGGGTCCGCACACGAACCGATGCGCCCGAACGCGGGGGAGCGGTCGTCACCGAATTCCGGTTGAGCGACATCCGCACGGCCATGTCCTTGAATGCTGGAACTACGCCCGCCGGTCCACCGGTGACCGCGGCGATGCTGTGGCAGAATCTCGATCGTTTCCTCACGGAACTGCTGCCGGTCGCAGAACGCTGCGGCGTGGTGCTGGCCATGCATCCCGACGATCCGCCGCTGCCGGAGCTGTTGGGCCGTGGCCGGATCATGTACGAGGTCTCTGCCTTTGAACGACTCGTGACAGACTGGCGCAGTTCCAGCAACAAAATCTGTTTCTGCCAGGGGTCGTTCGCGACGATGGGAGTCGATATCCCCGCGACCATCCGTCAACTGGGGCAGCACATTGCCTACGTCCATTTTCGTGACGTGCGCGGCACCCCGGATTCGTTCACAGAGACTTTCCACGACAACGGGCCGACCGACATGGCAGCTGCCATGCAAGCCTATGCCGACGTGGGCTTCCATGGTCCCATGCGTCCCGATCACGTGCCGCAGTTCATTGGCGAACCCGGCGAACCCGGTTATACCATGCTCGGGCGTCTGTTCGCGTACGGCTACATGCGCGGCCTGATGGACGCAGTGCGGAAGTAGTGGATAGCAAATAGTGGGTAGGGGATAGCCAGACAGGGAACTCCCTGGGATCTATCTTTTCCGGCTATCCACTATTTGCTATCCACGACCCGCTTCTTCCGGATGAACTTCATGACGACTGTGGAAACTCTCGAACAGCCACCGGGGCAGGATCACGGACGGTTACCTGCCTGGCAGGTGCGGGATCTGCCTGAGCCGTTGCCGCTAACCTTCGGCAACATGCTGCGCACGATTGGCCCGGGAGCGATTCTGCTGGCGGGATCGATCGGCGGCGGCGAGTGGATCGTCGGTCCGATCATGGTCGTGAAGTACGGGCCGACGATTCTGTGGATTGCCACGCTCGGCATCCTGCTGCAGTCGCTGTTCAATCTGGAAGCGGTTCGTTACACCCTCTACACCGGCGAGCCCATTCTGACCGGCGTGATGCGGCTGAACCCCGGGCCGCGGTTGTGGGCCCCTTTTTATATCGTGATTGGAGCCGCCCAACTGGCGACCCCCGCGATTGCGGCCGGCTGTGCGACGGTGCTGTTCGGCGCGTTTGCAGGTCGCATGCCCACCGAGGCCGATCTGCCCACCCAGCAGTGGATTGGCGTCGGCGTCATTCTGTCTTGTACGTTGCTGTTGCTCAGCGGGAAATCGATTGAGCGGCTGCTGGAAAAACTTTCGTGGGCGATGGTCATTTTCATCTTCACGTTTCTGATCATCGTCAATGTCGCCTGTGTCCCCGCGACCACCTGGCAACAGACGGCGACCGGCTTTGTGGCCGTGCAACCGCTGCCAGCGGGAATTAACCTGGTATTGCTGGGATTGTTTGCGGCGACGGCAGGTTCCGGCGGTGTCGGGAATCTGGCGATCTCCAACTGGTTCCGCGATAAGGGCTTCGGCATGGGCCGGCATGTCGGCGGCATCGGGGGCGCGCTGGCTCACGATCATCAGGAACTGCAATCGGTCGGCGCGGTCTGTCCGATGACGGCAGAGAATCGCCGTCGCTGGGGCCTGTGGTGGACATATGCCCGGATCGATCAGCAGGCCCTGTGGGGTCTGGGGTGCCTGGTCGGCATGTTCCTGAACGTGAATCTGGCCAAGGCCATCATCCCGCCGGATGCCGTCTTGCAAGGTTATGGAGCAGGAGCTTTCCAGGCGCACTATCTGGCAGAGAAGTTCGGGCAATGGTTGTGGTTATTGACCCTGTTGAATGGCTTCTGGATCCTGTTTTCCACGCATCTGGGCAACACGGACTGCCTGGTGCGCACCGTAGCGGATGTCCTGTGGGCCGCTTCGCCGCGGCTCCAGAAGTGGTCTGCCAGCCGGATTTATGCCGGACTGTTGCTGCTGTTGACTGCATGGGCACTGTTTGCCATTCACCTCGGTGACGTACTGCAGCTGTTTCAGGTGCTGGGCATTGTCGCCAGCCCGATCATGGCGGTCGCGGCGATCCAGATCCTGCGAATCAACACCCGCTTCCTGCCCCCGGAATTTCGTCCTCCGCTATGGCGGCGACTGGCGCTGGTGCTCACGGCACTGGTCTATGGAGGCATCTCCGTGGCGCTGGTCTACGATCTGCTTTCAAAGATGTACTGACCGTCGGTGCAGGGAACCTGGGGCTGACACTGCTGACGCCTGTCGGCCCTGCTTTTGCCTGGGTCAATCACGCGCCAGCAGGGCCAAACTCACTCTCCGCCGCTGTTTGGGCCGCCGCGTCCGACACTGACTGAACGAGAGCCGACAAACAAACGCGGTCATTATTTAGAAATCATCACAGAGCCCGAATTGGCGAATCACTCTGTCCGGCCGCCGGTAATACCAAAATCCCGGCAGATATCCACGGAAGCGACGGCGACCTGTGGATTAATCCAACCCGAGACCGGCGCTGCCACCGCCGGTCCCTGCTTGAAGAGTTACATCTCTGCAGACGGTTTCACCACATCGCTCAAAAGGGGAGAGATTAATCCCTCCCCCGGGCTTCGAGTGTCTCTGTGCGGTGAGCGTGAGTGAATACGATATCACTTCACCACCATATTCAGCAATTTGCCCGGCACATACACGACCTTGACGATGGTCTTGCCGGCGAGATTGCTCGCCACGGTGTCGTGTGCTTTCGCGGCGGCTTCCACGGTGGCCTGGTCAGACCCTGCCGGGACAGTCACCTTGCCGCGGACCTTGCCGTTCACCTGCACCGGGACTTCGATTTCCGATTCCACCAGCATCGCGGCATCGAACTGCGGCCAGGGTTCATAGGCGAGCGATGTGGTATGCCCCAGCAGTTGCCACAACTCCTCCGCCAGGTGCGGCGCAAACGGGCTGAGTAACAGCACGAACGATGACATCACCGACTTTGGCCGCACGTCCTGTGACGTGAACTCGTTGGTGAACTCCATCATCCGGCTGATCGCGGTATTAAACGACAGCTTGTCGAGATCTTCCGTAACCGCCTTGATGGTCTTGTGCAACGTCCGCAGTTGAGCCGGCGTCGGCGCCAACTCCTGCACGGCGGAACCAAGAGCCACGTCGTCGGCCTTCTCCTCCACCATCAACCGCCAGACGCGGCCCAGGAACCGGTAGATGCCATCCACCCCCTGCATGGACCAGGGCTTGGTCGCTTCCAGCGGCCCCATGAACATCTCATACAGCCGCAGTGAATCTGCCCCATATTCCGAGACAACCTGATCGGGATTGATCACGTTGCCGCGGGACTTGGACATCTTGAAACTGCGGCCCTCAACCGCGACCGCGGGATCATCCTTGAGCACCCAGGCATCGCCCTTCTTCTCGACCTGGTCAGCAGCAACCTTCTTCGTTGCGTCCGTGCCGTTCGAGGGATCGGGGATCGTGAATTCCATTTCCCCGAGGATCATTCCCTGGTTCACCAGCCGCGCGAACGGTTCCGGTGTGGTGACGTGGCCGCGGTCGAACAGCACCTTGTGCCAGAAGCGGGAGTACAACAGGTGCAACACGGCGTGCTCGGCACCGCCGATGTAGAGGTCCACCGGCAGCCAGTATTTTTCCTTGGCCGGGTCGATGAACTGCTCGCTGTTCTTGTTGTCGCAGAACCGCAGGTAGTACCAGCAACTGCCGGCCCACTGCGGCATGCTATTGGTTTCCCGCTTCAGCTTCGTGCCGTCGGGAGCGGTGGCGTACAACCAGCTTTCCGGGGCTTTGGACAACAATGGTTCCGGCGTGCCGGTCGGCTGGAAGTCTTCCATCTCAGGTAAGGCGACGGGCAGTTGATCGGTACTGACGGCGCGGACCATGCCCGTCGGTTCGCCATTGGCATCGAGTTCGTGCCAGATCGGGAACGGTTCGCCCCAGTAGCGCTGCCGGCTGAAGAGCCAGTCGCGCAGGCGGTAGTTGACGGCTTCTTTACCAAGACCTTGTTGCGCGAGGTCGGCCGTGATTTTCTGTTTGAATTCTGCGGTGGGCAGGCCGTCATATGGCCCTGATTGAAATCCCGTGCCTTCACTCGTATAGGGATGAGCGGTCCCTCTTCCGTGATCCACAGTCACTCCTGCTGCTATTTCTTCAGCATTGGGAGGACGAGTTGGATAGACGACCTGAATGACATCAATTCCGAACGTGTGCGCAAATTCCCAGTCGCGCATGTCATGCGCCGGGACTGCCATGATCGCCCCGGTGCCATAGCTGATCAGGACGTAGTCCGCGATCCACACCGGCACTTGCTCGCCGTTCACCGGGTTGATGGCGTAACCACCAGTGAAGACGCCCGTCTTTTCCTTCGCGAGGTCGGTGCGATCCAGGTCACTCTTGAGGGCCGCTTTCTGTCGGTAGGCGTCAACGGCGGCTTTCTGTTCCGATGTGGTGATCTGATCCACGAGCGGGTGTTCCGGCGCGAGGACCATATAGGTCACGCCGTACAACGTATCCGGGCGCGTGGTGTAGACGCGGATGACGTTGGGTTCAGGGGAGACGGGAAAGCCGGTTTGAGAGCGAGAGGCTTTCCAGGCGTCAAACTCCGGAGACGGCATCTCCTCGGCGCCCGAACTCTCAACCAGGAAATCCACTTCCGCGCCGACGCTCTTGCCGATCCAGTTGCGTTGCAGCACCTTGATCGATTCCGACCACTGCAACGGTTCGAGTTCATCAATGAGGCGTTCTGCGTACGACGTGATGCGGAGCATCCACTGGCGCAACGGGCGACGTTCGACGGGGAAGCCACCGACTTCGCTCTTGCCGTCGATCACCTCTTCATTCGCCAGCACCGTACCCAACTGGGGGCACCAGTTGACCGGGGCATAGTGAATGTAGGCGAGACGGCGTTCGTCCTGATATTTGCGGACAGCTGTCTCGCCCGCGGCGCGAACTTCACCGGGAATCGGCAATTCGGCGATCGGTCGCCCCTTGCCAACGCGGGAGACGCCGTCGGGACCCGTCCACGGATAGTCCGGGTCGTACCAGGTGTCGAACAACTGCAGGAAGATCCACTGCGTCCAGCGGACGTAATCAGGGTCCGTGGTCGCGATTTCCCGCGACCAGTCGAAGCTGAAGCCCAGGCTTTTCAATTGCCGCTTGAACGTGCCGATGTTCTTCTCGGTCGTGATGCGCGGGTGGGTACCGGTCTTGATCGCGTGCTGCTCCGCCGGCAGACCGAAGGCGTCCCAACCCATCGGATGCAAGACGTTCTTGCCCAGCATCCGGCTGTAGCGGCAGACGATGTCCGTCGCCGTATACCCTTCCGGGTGACCGACATGCAGTCCATCGCCCGAGGGATACGGGAACATATCCAGGATGTAGAGTTTCGGCTTCGTGGTGTCCATCTCGACGCGAAACGTCTGATGGGCCTCCCAGTAAGCTTGCCACCTGGCTTCAATCCGTTTGGCGTCGTAACGGGGCATAAGTAGTTGAGAGTTCAGGGTTGAGAGTTGAGAGTCAGAAATCCAGAAAACCGGTTCTCACCTGATCTTCTGCCGCTCCACGGAGACCACAAATCACGTTGGCGGGTTCGCGATTCCTGACCAAACGCCTGCTGCTGCCCCGGGATGCGCCTGCCAGTTTAGGTCGCTCTCCGCTCAATTGCTACCGGGGCGTTGTGATGCACTTCGTGAGCCGTTCCTGCTCATTTCCGGAAATTTCAGCAGAATCGTTTCATTCGATTTAATCGCTACGGTCGACGCTGTCGATGATTTGAGAGGAAGCCACTCTGTTTCGGGCGGGTTTCTCCCGTACCCGACACTTTCCAGTTTCGATTCGATCCGCGTCGCACCGCAGTGGGGTGACGCGCCGGCCCAGGATGTGCGGCCTGGTAATCCAGGAAGGAGATCAACATGCGTCGCGGGACATGGATTCTCGCCGTGGCTGGAGCGTTATCGCTGCAGTCGGGTGACGCTGGGGCCGCTGAGCCCGGCATGCCGAAATCCCCATATTCCTCCACAATTCCCTCGCGTTACACGCGATCGAATTCCATGCCGGGCAGGGCTCCTGCCCCGCCGGCCGCGACTTCTTCCGCCAACCTGTATGACGAACTGTTTGGCGACGTCAAACTGAATTCGGACAAGACCGCGGCGTCATCGGACCAGCGGCCTGCTTCTGCCCCGCCGGTTCGTGAAGCCGTCCTGAAAGACCAGGCCGTGGTCCCGGCCGGTAAAACCACCGTCGCGGACGAGGCGAAACAGTCTGAAGTGATTCACGCTGCTTTTGATGACGTCGCGCCGAACGGTACTTCCTACATCCAGCCGGTGCGGGCCACAGCTGAGGCTCCGAATACGCCGCGGACCGCTACGACGGCCCTGCCTTCCGCGCAGACGCCGAACGTCGTCGTCGACTGGGTCAAGAAGAGCGACATCAACGTCGGTCAGGAATGCGAACTGCACCTGGTCGCCAAAAACTCCGGCACCGGCCCGGCCGCCAAAGTCGTGCTGGAAGCGGTGTTTCCGTCAACGGTCCGGCTGACCTCCGCCGAGCCGAAACCGGAATCCACGGCCGACAAGCTGGTGTGGAAGTTTGATTCGCTCCCGGCCGGCAGTGAAAAGAAGATCGCGATCAAGCTGATTCCCAGCCGTCGCGGTGATCTCGGCACCAGTGCCCAGGTCAGCTTCTCCAGCCAGGCAGCAGCCGTCTTCAAGGTGGAAGAGCCGCTGCTGAAAGTTGAAATCCGCGGTCCGAAGGAAATCCTGCTCGGCGACCCGGCGTCGCAGATGATCACGATTTCCAATCCGGGCAGCGGCGTGGCGCACAACGTCAAGCTGGAAGCGCTGCTGAGCGAAGGTCTGGAACATCCGCACGGCGAGCGGCTGAACATCGAAATCGGTTCGATCGGCCCCGGCGATTCGCAGACCGTCCGACTCGGCCTGTCGGCTGCCAAGGGTGGTCCCCAGTCGATTCAGGTCACGGCCTCATCGAGCTGCGATGCGTCCGCCACCACGATGGAAAAGATCAATATCATTGCGCCGAGCCTGTCGGTCGCAGCGACCGGCCCCGGACTGCGCTATGTCGGCCGGGCAGCGACCTACAACATCGACGTGACGAACGACGGCACCGTTGCCAACAACAACGTCCGTGTCTCGCACCGCGTTCCGGAAGGCTTCCAGTTTGTCTCGGCCAACCGCGGCGGCAAGTACGATGCCTCGCAACGCACGATTCACTGGTTCCTGGGACGCCTCGAAGGCGGCCAGAAGTCGCAGGTGTCCTGTGAACTGACCGCCATCAGTGCCGGGGACTTCCAGCATGCTGTCAGCGTCTATTCGGACAGCGGCATCCGGGCCGACCAGATGGTCGCGACGTCGGTGAAGGGGGTGGCTGCCCTCAGCACCGAGATCGTGGACTTCAACGATCCGATCGAAGTCGGTGTGGAAACCGCCTGGGAAGTTCGCGTCCGCAACGATGGCTCCAAGGCCGCAAAGAACATCGCCGTCGCCTGCGAATTGCCGGCGGAAGTGCAGTTGCTGGTGGCCAAGGGGCCGACCCAGGCCGTGGCCGATCAACGGCTGGTGGTCTTCCGGGCTCTGCCGGAACTGGCTCCCGGACAGCAGGCCATCTTCCGCATCCAGGTGAAGGGCGTGGTCGACGGCACTCACCGTCTTCGCACCCGCGTCACCAGCGATGCTCTCGACGAACCGCTTCTGATGGAAGAAGCGACCAAGTTCTACTCGGATACGCGGAAATAATCGCGTCCCGACATTGAACCCGATTCAGAAACCAGCCTGTTGCGACCTGTCGCAGCAGGCTGGTTTCGTTACGTGCCGGCCTGCTTCTGCAACAGGACTCCATAGGCCGAATACTCCATCTGACTGCGTTCATGGCAACGAACCCGCCAGGTCAGGTGATCGTGGTCCCGCACCAGCTGAATGTCCGGCAATCCCTGGGGATGTTGTCCCGGTTGCACCAGAGACCGCAGCAGGCTGACGCCATCGCCTCCGCCGGGACCACGCTGCGAGTGCCCGCCGAGCCAGTTTTCCATCGGGGTCGCCGCCGGATTCCAGTCGAAGGGACTGGTCAGCCAGGCATACCCGCCGCCGTTCATAACCCGCGTGATTTCCTGAAGTGCGATCAGGGGCGACGGCAGACAGTCCAGCAGATTCAGCGACTGGATCACCGCCGCAGTGCTGTTTGCGAACGGCAGCACTCCGGCATCGCAGGCCCAGAAGTCGACGCGGTCGGCGCTGTCGAAACGAACCGGAAACTCGCGACGATCATAGACCATTCCCATCCGGCGACGGGGGTAGCGCACGGTCCCCAGCCGCATCGCCGTCGCTGCCAGCCGCAACATGCTGATATTCAGATCGATCCCAATCACCATCCGGTCGGGGAAGCGGCTTGCCAGTTCAAAGGTAGAACGACCGGTAGCACAGCCGAGGTCCAGCAGGACTCCTGGTGATGGATCGAGATCTGCCGGAGCAACGCCGGACCAGCCCGTTTCCACCAGCCTGGCGACATTGCCCGGACGGCTGGTTGTCAGGTCTTCCTGCGGATCGAACTCGGCATAGTGGTCCCAGGCGTAGGCGCTCAGATGTTGCCGGGTGGAATCGAGACTGGAACCAGCACCGCAGGCATCTCCGATCAGGCTTTCCAGCGGTTCTGCCAGATCGGTCCGCAACAGGATCTGCCACAGGTTCCCGGCCATCAGCGACTTCAGGTCGGCGACCAGAAACGGGATGCCGTCAACGATGGGGAATTCCCGGCAGCAGGCCGGATTCGGACAGACCAGAATGCCCTGCAGGATCTCACCGCGACGTTCTTCGCAGACGGTGCCAAGCTGCAACGGGAACTGCTGAGCAGGAATCGTTGCGGCTGCCTCAGATGTGGCAGGACGACAGACGGGGCAGACCGGCCGGATGGCATCAAAATGCTTGTGCTTCACGAGTTCTCTGCCAGCATGGGATCGGGCGGGACAGCAGGACTCGTGATCGTGGCGAAGTCAGCCGCCAATGACAACCTGCGGGCAGCCGGGCGGCAGAACTTTTCCGGTCGGCATCGGCAGCGGCGCGACACAGGTCGAGTGCAGCGTCATATCGTTGACGCGGGCCGCGGGCATCTTGCCGATCAACACGGTCGCAGACCCGAGCGAAATCATCCCCGGTCCACCGGGCACGCACCCCGGCAGGAGGCAGGGCATCGTGGTGTCAGTCAGCCGGGCAGCGGGCATCTTGCCGATCAGGACCGTGGGTTCGCCCGTGAGAATTGTCAGCGGGAGCGCTGGATGCGGCACCGGCACCAGCGGATGGATCGGAGCATGACAGTGCGGACCATCCTGCAACACCATGTCGGTCATGCGAGCGGCGGGCTGGCCCATTGCGGTGTCCGGAGGGGTTGAGGGTGTATGGTTGAGAGTTGAGAGGCAGTAGCGGCAAGACCGGCTGCTCGACTCCCGACGGTGCTATTTGACGAAACCATCGGCTCGCAGCAGCTCAATCGCGCCGGCAAACCCTTCGACAGTTTTGGCAATATCGGCTTCGGTATGCGCAGCGGATGTTAATCCGCCCCAGCCGAACCAGTCTACCCCATTCAACAGCAGGGCAGCGCGGAACGCATGCTTGAACCCCGCCTTTCGCGGGCAATCCAGCTTCAGATAGTCGCCGTCATACGGGATGAAATCGTCGGAATCGGCTGCGGGACCGGCATATTCCGGCAGGATATGGACCATCGAGAAGTCGCCGTAGGCGATCAGATCGGCTCCGGTCTGCTGGAACAACCGGTTCAGTTGCTGCCGCAACATCGCCCCCATCCGGTTGGCCTGGGAGCAGGGTTCTCCGGTCGCAACCTGCTGCAGGGCGGTGATGCCAGCCGCTGCCGACAGCGGGTTGCCGTTATAGGTTCCCGGATGCGGGATCTTGCGGCCATAGCGATTATTGAACGCCACCGCGTCCAGCAGATCCTCCCGTCCCGCCAGCGCACCCCCCGGAAGCCCACCGGCCAGAATCTTGGCGAGCGTAGTCATGTCGGGAACGATGCCGTAGTGACCTTGCGAGCCGCCGGGATGCACGCGGAAACCACTGATCACTTCGTCCATGATCATCAGCACGCCATGTTTTCGGGTCAACTCGCGAGCAGCCTGCAGGTACTCACCGCGAACCGGCACGGCTCCCCAGTGACCACCCGTGCCTTCAATAATGACGCAGGCCGGTTGATGTGTCTGAATCGCGTCGTCCAGGGCATCGATGGCATTCGGAACTATCGGAACCAGATCCGACAGGACTGCCTCAGAGATCCCCGGAACTGCCGGATCGGCTCCCACGTACGGGGCATAGGCTGTCGGCACCAGAAAATCGTGCCAGCCGTGGAAGTGGCCAATCAGTTTGACGACCTTGTTGCGTCCGGTCACCATGCGGGCAATCCGCAGGGCCATCAGCGTGGCTTCGGTTCCGCTGCTCGTGAACCGGACCCGCTCTGCGGACGGCACCAGCTGCTGAATGAGGCGCGCCCACTCGATTTCAAGGGCGTGACCGGCAGAAAAGTGGGTGCCGCGTGCCATCTGCTGCTGCACTGCCTGGACCACCGCGGGATGGCTGTGTCCCAGAATCAGCGAACCGTGACCGACCCAGTAGTCAATCAGTTCGGTCCCGTCGACAGTTTGCTTCCGCGAGCCCTGTGCGGAGTCCACGAAGACCGGAAACGGCTCCAGATAGCGTCCGTCGTGAGTGACACCGCTGGGAAAACAGGTCCGGGCCTCTTCATAGAGCCGGGCCGATTGGGGGAACCGCTCTGCAAATAACGCTGAAATCTGTGACGCCGGCATCTGACGACCACTGCTTTCCTGAGAAATCACGCCTGAACGAACGTCGGAAAATCATGCGCTGGCGACGCATCGCAGATGCGTGGCGTCCGTGGAGATTTCCGCTGCGATCTCAACGAAGGTCAACAGACGCTCCGCTGACTCCTTGACTGCTTGCCCGGCAGCGCAAGTTTGCTTGCCCGGCAGCGCAAGTTTGGTTGCCCGGCAGCGCAAGTTTGGGAGAGCGTCATCACCAGCGTTTCCGCAATCCAGGCAGCTTCCGTTATACCGGCGACGGTCCTGCTGCTGCCACCGTGAGTCATGAAATCGGCAGGGCCATAAGTGGCTGCGGGCCTGACATCCGTCACCTGCGGGTTGCCAATGCAAAAGCGGGTGCCATTGAGGCACCCGCCGGGAATTCTGCAGCACGACCCATGAAGTTGATCACGCTACGGAAGCAATCGCTGTTTCGCAAGCGGGTGGCCGGCGACCCGGATATCTGCTCAGTACTCCAGCTGGGCACCGACGCTGAGACCCTGGAGAATCGCTCCCGAGTAATTGATGTCCTGGGAGAAATCGGAACGCAGGGGGGAATTGGCAGTCGCGGTGGACACGTTGTAACGAATATTGTCGGCAGGCCGTGAAATCGAACCGACCCACATGAAGTTGTAGCCGACGAACGCGGAGAAGTGGTCGCCGAGATACAGGCGGGAATAGACTTCCAGATCACCGACGAGTCCGAACGTCGTGCCCTTGTCCACGAGGTTTTGGGCGGGATCGTTGATGGTCAGCACGTTCTGGGTGTCGAGGCTCGCCCGGTACGTGTTGACGCCCATCATGACCTTCGGTTGTACGCCCAGGGCGAACCATTTTTGTCGGGTCTCGGCCCGCAATCCGATCTGCGGCCCCAGCAGGTTGTTGTGAACCGAGGAGTCGATGCGGCGTCGCACTTGCTGCGTCACGGTTCGACCGGTGACGGGGTCGATCACTTCCTGGCCATTTTGATCGAGAATCGGGTCATCATACAGTCCCGTCTGCCGCAGGTTCTCGCGGAAGCTCAGATAACGGAAGCCGAGAATGGGAGAAATCTGCAGCGGATTGTTGGCGTCATAGGGTTCAATCAGGAAGTTGGCTTCCGTGCCCCAGACCTGGGTTTTCATCGTGGCGTCGTAGGTCGGCGTGTCGATGTTCCCGTCGCCGTCGGTATCGATTCCGCTCCAGAGCAGGAAATTGTTTCCGTCCGGCAGACCGCCATTGATCAGCACGCCTTGCACCCCGGCGTTGATCAGCGGAACAGAGACCGCGGTGTCGGGGACACCGTCGCCGTTGGTATCTGCGTCCGTGCTCGGAAACCCGCGTTCCGTAGAGGCAGAGACGCGTCCCACATTCGATTGCAGTGTGAAAATACTGGCTTCAAAGGTGCCTGCATTGAAGACCGGCAGGCCGAAAGTTCCCCGGATGCCGTTATTCTCATTGGAGGAGATCCCGCTGAGACGCGGCTGGAAGACATTCAGCACCGTTCCGGAATTTTCGTCCGGCAGCTGAAAATAGGATTGATCGTTGACCGGACCGAGATCGGTCTCGTAGTTGCTGCCGGCGCCCAGGAAGGTATCGCCAGCATCGCTGATGTCCCACAGGAGGTATTCCGTCCGGAAATAGGCGTGACGGAAAGCATCCTTGAGAAACCGGTCGATCGGGGCATCGTTGTACAGGAACCCGCGATCGTCCGGTAATTCCTCGTAAATGGTGCGTCCCGGACCTGAGGGCAGCGGGCCCATCGGGCCGTTGGCGCCGCGATTGTACTTGTATTTGACGTTCCCGAACTTGTCCGGCTTGACTTTGGAAGTCTGCCAGCCAGCCTGGGACACCTGACCGTCAGGCCCGGGGTAGCCATTCCCCCCGTAGGATGCGGCATCGGGATAGTACCCCGACCACGGGGCCGATGGCGGCTGGGCTCCGGCAGGAGTCAGCGTCGACAGCACCAGTAGCGAGGTGAGAGTGAACCACCTGGACATGTTCATCTTCCTGGAGTCTCTCACGTCCGTCAGGAACGACTCGGGCCGGTTGAATCACAGGCCCGGTAAGCGATGCGCAAGCAGACCGACTTTTACGGTTCTATCGTTTTTATCGGTTTTGCAAGCGGCTTCACTTGCCCCCAAACGGCGACTCCCGTGGAAAATGTAGCGATTGTGACGGCTGTAAGGAGGTGGTTGAGAGCTGAGAGCAGGAGCGTAGGGCAAGGTTAAAAGCTAAAGGCTAAGGGACAGAGGAAGCCATAAGCTCCCCTCTCTGTCCCTTAGCCCTTAGCCTTTAGCCTTAAGACCTCCAGCTCTCAGCCGGGGTTCCTGCCTTTGACCCTCAACCCTCAACCTTTAACTCTCAACCAATAAAAAAACCGCCGCGGTTTCGGGGGAAACCGCGGCGGGAGAGGATGTGCGACAGCATCCCCTGGCACGTTCACTCGATCGAGACGCCGAGCAGTTCTTCCTCTTCCTCATGGATGATGATGCGTGGCGTCACCATCAGCATCAGGCTTTCCGTTTCGCGGCCCACACCGGTGTTCTTAAACAGCCGGCTGACGTACGGAATCTTGTTGAGGATGGGCACACCGGCCATGTTCCGGCCTTCCCGCAACCGCTTCACGCCGCCCAGCAGCACGGTGCCGCCGTCCGGGACGCTCACGGTCGTGGTGACCGTCACAATTTCGGTGACGGGCTGCTGCACGGTCACCGTCAGGTTGGCACCCTGGTTGTTGCCGTTGTTACCGTTGTTTCCGGTGTTGCCACCGGTGTTGCCACCAGTATTGCCGGTCACCTGGCTGAACAGCGAGCTCATGACCATCTGGCTGGAGCCCATTCCGCCGCCGATACCGAACTGGCCACCGCCGAAGTTGCCCCCGCCCTGGCTACCACCGAACGGCGAGTTGCCGCCCTGCTGACCGAGGTTCCCCTGACCACCGGTGTTGCCGGTGTTGCCGCCAGCACCCGAGGTGCCGCCGACAAAAGAGAAGGTGAAGACGTCGGTAATGTTCGAGAAGAACGGCTGCAGGTCCACCCGGACGAAGCGTCGGTCGGCCGACACCACCACCGAGTTCACGCTGAGGCTGACCCCGTCGGAGTAGTTCTGGATCACCGGCTGGAAACCGGTCGAGAAGAAACCGACAGTCGGGATCAGGCTGATCACGAAGGGCCGCAGCACCGAGCTGGTCACAAAGCCGCCCTGTCCGTTGAACAACGTAATCTTCGGGGCAAACATCAGGTTCGATCGTTCATCACCCTGGGCAGCCTGGATGAAGAAGAACGCTTCGATGTCGCTCAGAATCGCCATACCGACCTGCATACCGGCGTTCGGATTGTAGCCGCCGAAGTCCGGCACACCGACTTCGAACGATCCCTGACGGAACGGCACGTCGAGCGAACTGCTGAACTGATCCGGCTGTGACAGACCGACCACAGTGCCGCCATTCGGATAATGGCTGCGGTTGGTCAGTTCACGACGCGGGCCGGGCACTGTGAAGAAGCCACTGCTACCCTGGGTGTTCTGGGTTCCGGTGTTCCCGGTAGTCCCCGTGTTCCCCGTAGTTCCGGTGGTCCCCGTGGTGCTGGTATTCCCGTTGGCACCGGCGATCGGCACGAGCACCGAGCCGAACGGCAGCAGCGGAATCCCGTTGTTGTCAATATCCGGGCCACCGACGGTGGACTGAACGTTGAAGTCGAAGTCGATCCCGATTCGTTCAAAGAACCGGTCGGCAACGGTGACGAAGCGGACTTCGATCGTCACCTGCAGGTCTTGCAGGCGGCGCAACTGATCGAGCAGGTCGGCGATTTCCTCGTGAACCTGCTGGGTCTGGCGAACGACCAGGCTCAGGGTCGATTCGTACTGACGGATCGAGGCATTGCCGCCGACTTCCGCCCACGAGTCCGGAGCCACCGTGGTGGCGATCAGATCGACCAGCGTCTGGAAATCAGCCTTGTGAGCAGCGCCTTGCAGACGATCGCCGCCACCCACAGTTCCCAGACCACCCGTCGGATTCATACCGGCCATCGGGTTCATACCGACCTGAGCGAACGGCTGACCGCCGCCAATGCCCATCGGCGGCACGCTGAACTGGCCATTATTGTTCATGCCGCTGAAGCCGTTAAAGGCGCTGTTGTTCCCCATGCCGTAGTTGGCATTCTGCGGCACAAAGTTCGAGATCGGAATCACCAGGTCTGCCACCGGATAGGTCGCGATGACCAGGTCGCCCTGCTGACGCATGCGGCTGGTGATCTTCAGCACTTCGTCCTGGACCATGTAACCCAGGCGATACTGCTCGAGCATCAGGTTCAGCACCGAGCGAACGGTGATACCATCCACATTAATGGTGACCGGCACGCTGGGGGTCACGCCTTCCTCTTCCAGGCCGAGCTTGTCGAACTGGTAGTTGAAGCCGGCCAGGGCGGCGATCTTCTGCATCACGTCATTCAGCGGCACGTTGTCCTCGTGCAGCGAGATCCGGCGGTTCAGGCTTTCCTGAATCCGCAGTTCGTCTTCGCTGCGAACGCGGTTGTCGACGCCGTACTTGCCCTTGCGACGCTTGGTGATGTCCGACCAGCCGGAGCCATAATCCACCGGATTCTTGTCACCGACGCCGACAACCACCGCTTCTTCAACATCGTTCAACTGGTTCCAGAACGATTCTTCCTTACGATCTTTCAGACTGTTATTGCTTTCATTGCGACGGGCGAACCGTGACTTCCAGAACAGGGTTTCAGAGACCGGGTTCTTGGGGTCCAGTTCCTTAGCCTTCTTCGCCAGCACTTCTGCTTCGGCGAACCGCTTCTGCTGATACAGCGTGTTGAATTCCTCGACCAGGGCCGCGAATTCCTGTTCCACGCGAATCTTGTTGTTGCGGTCACGTTCCAGGAGAGCCAGAACCTCGTCGTTCTTCTTCTTCTGATCCAGGTTCGGCTTTTGCCGCATGATTTCATTCTGCAGCGAACCATGGGTCCGTTGCAGCGAACGCAGCAGGGCCGCCGTGGCATCCGGACCGAGTTCCGCACCTTCCACCGAAGCGATCGCCCGGTCGATAATCTGCAGAGCCTGTTCCGGATCGGATTCCCGCAGCCGTTCGGCCCGGAAGATGGCGTTCAGCGAGTCGGTCCGCAGCCGGTCGAATTTCACCGATTCCGCCTGGGCGGCAGCATCCAGCGGGCTGACTTCCTCATACGGAGCCACTTCGCCGTTCAGCGGCAGTGCCGAAGGGCTGGCTTCCTGGCTGGTCAGCTGAATGTTGGAACTGTTCCGCGGCGCGAGTTCCCGCAGGTAATCCTGCAGACGCTGGCTGCGGGCCGGGTCCAGTCGTTCACCCGACTGATGAGCTGCCAGGAATGCCTGATAGGCTGCCTGACGATTACCGCTTCGCAGTTCGACCAGACCACGCTGATACTGGTCGGCAGCGGACACGCCCGGCAACGCGATGCTCGTCGGGTCTTCCTGTTCAAAGCCGACCGGCTGTGACGGGCGATTCGGTGCCGCACCGGCGGTGAAGGTCATCGCCGTACGAGGTTCATCACTGAAAGAGGCGTCAGCGGTCTGCACGCCAGGCGTAGCAGGCGCATCGGCCGGCATTGCCCGGGCCAGATTGCCGGACTGGGCCTGGCGGATTTCTGCCAGAATCAGTTCCGGACGGTCGTCAAAAATGTCGTAGGCCACATCGAACTTCCCGGCGGCTTCGACCTTGGCCATCGCCGCTTCGAGTTCACCGGCCTGCATCAGTTTGCGGGCATCCCGCATCAGCTGCAATGCCTGGGTCTTCGGCGCACCTTCCGGCACTGCCTGAGCCACGGCACTGTCACCCGCCGGAGCCTGAGTCGCGACTGCCGCCTTCGGCATCGCCGGAACTGCTGAAACCTGCCCGGCCGCCAGCATGTCTGCCGGCAGATCCTTCGAGGATTCCCGCGAAACGGCGCGGGCGATATCTGCCAGCAGGATTTCCGGGCGATCGTCAAACAGGCCGTAAGTGGCCTTCAGCTCATTGGCCTGAATCGCGAGGGCGCGGGCTTCGGTCACGTTGCCGTCGGCCAGTGCCGCACGAGCTTTCGCGAGCAGATCTTTCGCCTGGGCCTTGTTCGGGCTGGCGGTGGCAGCAGGAGCAGCTCCAGCGGCATCAGCGAAGGCCATTTCTGCAGCAGGACGGGCACCGGCCTGAGCGATGTTGGCAGCCGCCATGGCGGCGGTCACATCGTTGAGCACCAGTTCCGGGCGATCCTCGAACAGCTTGTAGGCGACTTCCATCTGCTGGACGCGTTGCGCCTTGTCCCGGGCACCCTGGAGATTTCCATTACGGAGATCTTCACGAGCCTGAGCCAGCAATCGATTGGCTTCAGTCTTCGCATCACCGGCAGCGGCGGCCGGAGCAGCAGCAGACGGCGTTGAGGCAGAGGCCACCGGCATGTCAGCCATCCCCGGAGCTGCCTGGGCAGCACCGGATTTCGCGGCTTTCGAGCCAACGCCGGCGTCAGCCACGACCGTCATCGTTCCGGCGCGGCGATCCGCTTCCACCAGAACGAGTTCGGGACGATCGTCGAACAGGTCGTAAGTGACGTCCAGCTCGTCGGCCTGCAGGGCCTTGCGACGGGCTTCGGCAACATTCCCGGCCTTCAGGTCAGCCCGGGCAGCTTCGATGAGCATCTGCGCCTGAACCTTGCGGTTCGTGGTCGGCACGTTCGCCGGCTGGGTTTTCGCAGGCATTTCGCTGCTGGTCAGTTCAAAGTCGGCCATCGGATCAACCGCGGCTGCGGTTTTTACCGTCGCGGTGTCAAATGCCCATTCAGGCATCTGGCCGCCGGCCGGCTTCGCAGCGCTTCCCGGTTTCGCCATAGCATTCTGCTTCGCTGCGACGACCGGCTCACCGGCCTTCAGCTTGTCAAGCAGGATCATGGGCGTCAGTTCACCCTTGTCGAAGGTGATTTTCGCGTTTTTCGTCAGCTGCACCGCCTGCTGGGCCAGCTTGACGGCATCCTCAGGATAGCCGGCCTTTGCGGAGGCGATGGCTTGATCCATCAGCCGTTCCACGCGGGTCCGCATCAGATCCTGGGCCGGGTCGCTGGTTGCCGGCGAGCTGGAAGCGGCCGGCTCGAACCCGAACGGGTCGGCGTCCGGCGACTGGGCTCGCGGGCGGACGTCGCCGGTCGCAATTTGCGCCAGCTTCATCCGGGTGCGGGCCAGGTATTCCTCGGCTTCGCGACGGTCGGCGGCGTTCAGTCCGGTGGTGGACGAGGTCGCAGTTTCCAGCAAGGTCATTGCGTCATCGTAGCGGCCGCGAAGGTACATCTCCTTCCCGCGACGATACGCTTCCCGCGAGGTGTATTCTGTCTGTGTGCCTGCTCGAACGACATCCGCTTTCAGCGTATGGTCGTCGTGCTGCAAGTTGGTTAATCGCACGACTGCGATCAACAGGCACGTCCCGCCGATCAGTCCAATGATCCTGCCCAAGGTGACTCCCTCCTCCAGGTCCAGGTATTCCCGAGTGTGCCCGAAATGACCTTAAATGTCCGTGTCGTTCGATCGGTCTGTCCGAGTGAACGCTGCCCGCGAGCGTCGTCTCCGCCCCTGATGGCGGCGATCGCCCGGCAAGGATCGACGATTGACGCAGGACCAGGTCCGAGCCGCTGACAATCCGTTGTCCGCTCTCGTCCCCGACCTGTTCTCCGGCCCGGTTCTGAAAGGCCAGCGTCGCAACGGCGCGACTTCACCAGGAGATTCCGGAGAACGCCGCGTGTCATATGACAGGCGGGAAAACCGGTCAATAGGGTTCCACGGCCGGGTTACACCTCTCCCACAATTTTTGTGGTGAACAGCAAAACTCCGGCGGGATCTGCCGGACGCCTGTCCCGTGCTCCTGTCAGTTTGCGGCAACAAGGCAAGGATTGCGGCGCTGTCGAAGATTTCTGGGGAACCCGGGCGTCAGGATGACACAGGATGTTTGGAGAGGGGTTCAGTCGCAAGTCTATTGATGAGAATGTATTACGACAATGAATCTCGCTTGGTATTATTCAGTTCGGATGCATTTGCTGCGGCCGATATGAATCCCTGAAATCGAAATCTTGACAGGAAATGCCAACTGACTTCACGAGCGGCTCGTAGTAGAATACGGGAAAATGTGTCCCGTGCCTTCGATCGGGAATGCCCGGACTCCAGGGAAATACCGCCACCGAAACTGTTGGCAGGTACACGTCGAGCACCGGATTTTTTCATGCCGCCGGTCGGTGGCAGATTCTGTTTCCCCGTTGACTGTCGAGTACTGCAGGAATTCCGGAAATGTCTACGGCAATGATCGATGCGCCCGAGTCTCTCTCGGACAATACGTTCAATTACCGTCCGCTGCCTCCGCTGGTTCCCGCCAGTGCGGCTTTCATCTTGCTCTCGATTACCGCCTTTACCTGGGATCTGCTGGTGGTGGTGCCGGTGATCGGCAGTGTGCTCGCCCTGATCGCCTACCGTCAGGTCGCCCGTTCCGACGGAGCCTATGGAGGACTGGGGCTGGCAAAGTTCTGTGTCGTCACCTTGCCGCTGATGACGCTGGCGGCCATTGGACTGCACGGCTATTCATACGCCACGGAAGTTCCCGAGGGTTTCCGCCGCGTGAGCTTCGCCACCGACATCGCGGACAAAGGTTTCGTCAATGACCAGGGGCAGATGTCCATTCACCCGGACGTCGAAAAACTGACCGTCGCTCCCGTGTTCCTGAAGGGGTACATGTATCCCACTCGCGACACTGAAAACCTCAAATCGTTTGTCCTCTGCAAGGACAGCGGCGATTGCTGCTTCGGAGGCCAGCCGAAAATGACGGATATGGTTTACATCGAAATGGATGGCGAGAAAACGGTCGATTTTCGTACGGGACTGGTATCGGTCGCCGGCAACTTCAAGGCTTCGCCCACACTTGACCCCACGGGTCTGAACCCGGTCTACAAGCTGGAATGCCAGTATTTCAGCGGAGCGAAAACGTCCTATTAATCCAGAGACTCGTCAGTCGTCCCGACGATTCACCGCCGCCAGGTACCGGTGAGGCAGTGAACGGAACAACCTCGCAGATTCAGCCCCGGACGACTGCAGCCAGGGACGATGGTAGCCCGGTGTGACTGGAGTCCGGAGAGAATGCTGTCAGGACACGCGACTAATACGACCGGATGGCGAGCAGACCTGATCAGAAATTTCTGACGCGGACTGATCGGGTGATGATTTTCAGCGGTCCAGGAAGAGGATGCCGGCACAATGCGATTGACCCTGTCTCTGCCATTACTTCTGACGGCAGGTCTGTGCGCCGGCTGCAACTCCTCAACGTCCCCTGACCAGTTCCACACATACAACGAATTGCTGACCGAAGAACACGCGAAATCGAACCCGGACAACTCCCCGGGCGAGTCGGCAGAGACAACGCCGCCGGTCGCGAATGTCGATGAGGAAGACCGCAATGCACCGGCTGACGCTCCGCCGCTGATGGCCAGCGCAACAACCCCGGCGACCAATCCCGGTCGCGAACTTCCGTCAGCAATCGTTCCGCAGGATTCGTTCGGCGATGAGACTGCCGAAATTCCCGCCTCTGCCCTCGCGCCGCTGAATATCGTGAACGGAGAATCCCCGTCGGAAATCCTGAAGGTTGTGGACGGCACACCACGTCGCGAGCCTCAGGGGTCTGCAATGGCAGGCGTCAATCCGGTAACGGGAGCCCCCATTCCCGTGGTCACTGCCTTGCCGGGGGGCATTCAGTTGCTGGTTCCGAAAAAGGACTTTCGCGCCGAAGGACCGCAAGCTGCCTTGCGGGTTTCCTACGACGATCTGGATCTGCTGAAAGTCCTCAATATGGAACCGGTGCCGGACGATGCCCCCCGACATTTTCCTGCCTGGCTGGCGGAACTGAACGGGAAACCGGTCCGCATTCGTGGCTTCATGTATCCCACGTTTGAGTCCTCCGGCATCGAACAGTTCGTGCTGGCGCGGGACAACCAGATTTGCTGCTTCGGCCGTGATCCCAAGGTCTATGATCTGATCGCCGTGACGCTCAAGCCGAACAGCACGACAAATTACATTCCCAACCGGCCGTTCGACGTGGTCGGCAAGTTCCGGATTGACATGCTGGCAGAAGGTGGCAAGCCGCTGGGTCTCTACTGGCTGGAAGACGCGCAGGTCGTCGATCGCTGAGCCATTTTACACCCGCTATTTCTCTGCAGCCGCAGCTTTCAGTTCTGCCATTTCCTCACGCAGCAGTTGCAACTTGTCATTCGACAGATGCAGTTTGATCAGGGCTTCCAGTTCGTCGCAGAGTCGCTGGATGCGGCGTTCCGTGAGCGTGTCTTTCTGCTGACGGGCCAGGGCGACCGCGGGCACCCGAATCCCGGTCAGCCGCTCCTGGAACCGGCTGGCCGCAGGCAGTTTTGAGAGTTGATCCAGATAACGGTCAACGTCTGCCCAGGCGGCTTTCCTGGCAGCGCCCCGGCAAGTCAGCATCAGGGCCGATCGTTCCGCGACGACGGCGACCAGATCGCTTTGCAGCAGCTTCAGCTGGCCCTCTGCACGCAGCCGTAACCGGTCGTCCTTGAGTTCCAGCGACAACTGCTCGCTGGCTCCGGGCACGATGGGAACTTCTGCCAGACGCTGGTCCCCGCTCATGACTGTCAGCCAGACCGCGATGGACGGGGATTGCTGCGAAAGCAGAACCATCCCGCGACGATCCGACAGCAGCAACTGTTCCTGCACGGTTGGTTCGTCGTCGGCCTTCGCGTCATCGCCCGGTCGGCTCTGATGCGGTCTGACAAGCACGTCGTGAGCAACCAGGGCGCGAGGAGGCGTAGACTGACTGGTCAACATCACAGACGTGGTGGCCCACTGTGGTCGACTGGCGACAGCCCGCAACTCAATGCGTCCGCGCGGCCGACTTGATAGCGGTTGTCGCAGCCCGCTCACCACCGTGGCAATCCCGCGGACATCATTTTCTGTCTGGAATTCCAGCAATGTCCAGGGAATCTGCGAGACTGCCCGCAAGCTGCCATCCCGTTGAAAGTGCAGGACACCTGGCGCGAAGTACTCCGTGGCATTGAGCAGCGGAAATTCGGGGTCCGGGGCATGAAATCCACTGGCCTGAATCCGTAGACGAACCCGTTCGTCGTCAATTCGTTCCCACACTGCTTGCGGTCGAAACAGACGCATCATGGCGGTGAGCACGAGCGATGGCAGTTCCCGGCGGTCCGGCGTCTCCACCGTGAGCAACGGGCTGTGATGTTGCCAGAGCGGTTCTTCGGCCTGCACGGTCACCACCGTCCGGTTGGCAAGTGCCTGCACGACGATCCGGAATCGGGTATCCACCGGCCGCTGCAGGGCTGTGGCAACGGCCTGGTCCGGCCGGGTCTGGTCCTCCGGCGTTGCTGCGGAATTGCTCTCGGCTGTGGGCTTTGTTTCGGCTTCCACGTCACTCGCGTGATGACTCCAGGCGACAGTCCACCGCCCGCCAATCGATCGTTCAACGAGTAGCGGCAATGCCTTCCGGAGTGCTGCGGTAGCCTCCTCACACTCCCCGGTGGCTGACGCCGGAGTGAGATCGACAGTGATCCGGTACGGCTGGAATTCAACCGGCAGACCGGACACGACAGCCTCATCAGCAGCGACGGTGATCCCGCTTCCGAAGACCAGCAATAACAGAGTGACCAGGCCGCCGGCGAATTGGCTGCGGTGATTCATGGCGTCTCCGTCGGATACCATGACAGCAAGGTCCAGCGTTCGATTCCCTGATAAGGATGCAGTGGTCGTGCCGGGATTCCGTTGATTCGTCGCCGACAGACGTGGTAATGATCCAGTTCCCACAACGGCAGCCAGCGGGCTTCGTGCAGAAACTCTGCCTGGATCTGATGCAGCAACTGGTGAGCCGTCGGGATGTCGATCGTCTGTTCCAGTTCCCATAACCGCTCGCGCAGCCAGTGTGGATAGCCGGCCAGCTGTTGCCAGTCTGACTCTCCTGTGGGCGTGAGCAGGCTCCAGAGGTCTTCAGCAGGTTCCACGAGACACAGCGCCCGCCACGCCAGATCCCACCGCTCCTGGCTGCCGGGAGCGACGATTTCCACCGTAATTCCCACCCGTTTCCATTGGCCGATCACGGTCGGGATGGCTCGGGCCGACACCGGATCGCCGGGCACCGCCAGCCGGAGCGTCGGCAGCTGCCCTCCCAGTTGCCGGCGGGCAGTCGCTGCGAGTGAGGCTGCCCGGATTTCGTCGAACCCCGGGTGTCGCAACTGTGTGTCATAGGCCGACAGCGTGCTGGCAAACGGTCCCGTCACCAGCCGGCCATTGTCGGGACGGGCATTCCTGAGAATCGTCGTGTCCAGAATCTTCCGGCGGTCGAGAGCATGGATCAACGCCCGCCGCAAGCTCGCATTTCCCGCCAGAACAGATTCCGGATGGATCTGGATCAAATGCGTGGTCGGCAGGGCGGACTTGACGACCATGAAGCGCCGGTCGCTCTCGAAAGCGGGGACATCCTGCCATTCGGCATCCGGCAGATAGTCAATCTCGTTCCGCATCAGCGCCTGTAGCGCATCGTCCCAGCCCCCGAACGTCCGTTCCCGGATCTCTGCGATGTGCCAGCCGTCCGAGTCCGACACCTGCGGTCGGGTTCGCGCGAAGAGTGCCGTATCGCTGGCAATATCGGACGCCTCACCACGATAAAACCGCTGCTGCAGCGACGAGACTCCTGCTTGCGGCGCGAGATCGCCACTCCACGCAACATTCTCCGGAGTCAAAGGCAGCGGAATTCGCAAGCGCGATTCGGTGCGGAGCGGAATCCGCGACAGGCGCAAGGTCCATTCGACAGGCGATTCGATTTCCAGCGACCGGACATCACGGGCGAGTCGTGCGTCAAACTCCTGCTTTCCCGCGGTCATCCGCGGTTGCAGGGCGTCCCGGACATCGCCCGACGTGACGATCGCGCGTGTTTCCCAGTCCGACCGCCGGGTTTGCAGCTGAAACCGGATCTCGCGCCCCAGATCTCCGGGTTCCCACGACTCCACAACGCGGGACCGATACCGCACCAGCCCATCCTGCACCCGTTCCGGCTCGAACAGCAGCAGTTCACACAGGCCCCGATGTCGTACTTCCGCCTGGAGAGGAAAACCGTAAGACCCGGAAGGCAACGAGGACGCAATGATGCCGACTCGCAGGATCTGAAAGCGGTCGATGAGCTTTCGGTGTTCCTCCTTGAGGCCCGGCAGCTCCGGCCAGATCCGGGCTGCCCGGTCAACGTCGAGCGCGGCAGTCCGATGCTCCTGACGAGCCGCGGCCTGTTGAGCGCTGGCCACCGTCTCGCGGGCTTGCTGCATGAGCGTGGCTTGCCACTCCTGGGCCACCCGATGGTCCGGATAAAACTGTCGCAGTCGCGTCAGGAAATGCCGGGCCTGACGGAAATCCTCAGCCGCAATTGCCTGCTCGATCGACCCGGTGCTGATCCGCCCGAACAGTCGCGAGAGATTCAGAAAGTCCGGCTGCCGCCGGTGCAGATGTGCTGCTGAAATCCAGGCACGTTCGTACTGTCCTTCCTCGGCGAGTTGCCCCGCCTCCAGAAACAGGAACCGCTGATACAGCTCTTCAAAGCCCGGCCAGCCGGGATGACGTCGTTCCAGAAACATGAGCAGATCGTAGGCTGGCAGCAGTTCCCCGGAGTCCAGCAGCTTCGACACCCGCCTCAGGATCTGCGTTTCAAAGTAGATGATTTCCTGGATATAGCGGATTTCGAGTTGATATTCCTCGGCCTCGCGGTTGTCGGGCAGCGTGATGCTGATGCGTTGCAACTGGGCCAGCTGGCGTTGCTTCTCATCCAGCGGAATCTGCGTGACCGGCACCTTCTGCAGGGCTTCGTATTCGGCCTTTCGTTTTCCCACAGTGTCCGGCCGCGGCGCGACCGGTTCGACCACCAGCACATGCTGATCCAGCATGACGATCCAGTCGGTGGGTTTGCCGCGCAACAGTTCTTCCGTCGTCGGCAGCACCATGTCCCGCAGTTCCGGCAGCGGCGGATCTTCGGGGTCCGGGGGGGCAGGAGTTGCCGGAGCGGCGGGATCTGTGGTCGTCGCGGGAGGCTGCGCCGGTGGTCCCTGGGCGAAGACCGGACTCATCAACAGCAGGAACACGGGGACGAGGACGCCCGGTCGACCTGATCGCGATTTCCTGCAACCCGGTCTCATGGCTCTGACTCCCTGCTGGCAGGGATCTGGTACACGGTCCCGTCACACGCGACCGCCAGCAGTTGATCATTGACCTTGATTAACCCGTACGACAGCCGCTGGGCACAGGTGGTCGCTGTGGCCAGCGTTCCGGTGTCGGGAGCAATCCGCAGGATTTCGCCGCCTTCACAGGCCAGCCAGAGTTGTCGATCGTGCAGGATCGCCTGACCGACCGGTCGCATGCCCTGCAATGGCGTTGACCAGACCTCCGCCAGGTCTTTCTGTGGGTCCAGTCGTCGCAATGTCTCCTGGTCCCAGACCAGCAGGTGAGCGCCGCTGACCACCATGCCCGCGACCGGTGCAGGCAGCCGGATATCGGCCATGATGTCCAGCGTTCGCTGGTGAAGCTGCAGCAAGCGTCCTCCTGCGACCGCAACGATCACCGACTCTCCTGTCGGCACAGGCGCGATGCCTGCCGGCTCCGGCAAGGTGATGGCGGCGATTTCCGCCAGATGCGGGATCTCGCCGGTTCTCAGTTGCAGCCGCCGACAGGTGCCGGCCCTGTCGAACGTCAGCAGTTCATCCTCCGCCGTCGGCAAGAGATGCGCCCACTGCGGCGGCGGTCCTGCCTGCAACGGCGCTTGCCAGTCCGCGAAAGATCGTCCTGCCTGTCGGGGTTGCAGTTTGCCAGGCAGCGGCAGGATCAGGGTCTGGCCCAGCAGCACGGGCGGTTGTTCCAGGGCGGCTGGCAGCGCGACGGGCGTATTCACCCGACCGCTGGTTTCAATCAGCCACAGACGCGGCGTCGCACCGCTGATCGAGATTGCCAGGCGGCCATCTGCCAGTCGGCGGGCCAGCGGAGTCTGCACCAGATCAGCCGGCCATTCCAGATCCACCATGCTCGCCTGTTCAATGCCTCCGCGACCGAGACGGCCGGAATTGAGATGAACGACAAAGCCAGATTCTGTCACCGCAACCACATCCCCGTTTGCCGCAGCACTGACTGCGACCGGTCGCGCGCCAACCACCGTTCGCCACGTCCCGGACAAGCTCTGCCGGTCGACGTTGGAGAACTGGACTCCTTCTGCGAACCGGGCACGCCGGGCGACAAAAAACGTCTCTCCAACCAGCTGCAGCGGTTGCGAGGTCAGGCCGACTGCCACCGACGTGGACTCCATGCGAATACTGTCGGCCGCGATCTCGAACCGGCGAAACGCGGTGCTGCTCATCCAGAACTGGTTGTCCGGACCCAGCACGACCGACATCGGGCCGCGATAGCCGTCCTGCACCCGATAATTGCCCACCAGCGTCATTTCCGCCCGGCCTGCCGCATCGTTCAGAACATACGCTGCCAGTCGCTCCCCCTGCATCGGCACCACCAGATGCGGCCCACGTAACACAGGAGCATCCCGCACCTGTCCGTCGGCCCGTTGCTCCAGTTCCCGCCGCAACGGCTGCGTCGGATCAGTTGTGTCCCACAGTCGCAATCGGGACGAGTTGGCCCGGTCATTTTCCGCCAGCAACAGCAGTCGCCCGACCGTTGTCAGCGGAGCTTGCACCGCGCCGGCGGCATGATCGGTAAACGTCACTGCCAGCGGTTCCAGTGGCCGTTTGCGGACTGCGTAGATCAGACCGCGCTCCCCGACAAAAAACAGCACTTCGCCCGACACGTTCAGGACCGGCGGACCGAAGACCGGTTGCGTGAACGCGAGCGTGGCCGTGATTTCCCCGGTTTCAAGATCGATCCGCAACAGTTCGCGCGCTGCCGTGATCAGGAAGATCTGGCCTTCATCAATCAGCGGCGGACCTTGCGGCGGGGCGGAGAGCGGCTGCCGCCAGATCAGTTGTCCCTTGTCCGCCCGGCAATGCACCAGATGCGACCGGCGACGATCGTACATCAGCCAACCCGTGACATCACCCCGGGTTTCGACAGGCGGGAAAGCAGCCTCCCGCCCGATCACGCGCCGCCAGACCACGTCGCCCGTCACGGTGTCGACCGCATAGCAACTGTCCTGTGCCAGCACCCGGACGTTCTGGCCGACCGAGACATCGCCGGTCCGGGATCGGGCGTGAAAGACCGGCAACACGCTGAGCAGTGCTGGTGCGGGAATTTCGTCAGTGGCAGCCTGCCGGCCCCCCTCAGTGACGGTGATGGACTGGAGTTCCCGCGACAAAGACTGTTGCAGGATTTCGGCAATTTCACGATCACGACCGAATTCCGGCAACTGCCGCAACAGCGACTCCCGTTCTGCCAGCGCGGTCATCGCGTTACCGGCCTGCAGGGCGGATTGCATCCGGGCAACCGCAGCATCGCGCAGTTTCTGGCGGGCGATCGCGGCTTCCGACTTGTCATACGCGACCTGAATCCGCTCCAGTGCGGCGGTCAGTGAATCGTCCTCGCTGGAAGTCCGTTCCAGAATCTGGCGCGCGGACTGGGACACTGCGAGCAGGGAATCATCTTTCGAGGTGCCCGCGGTCTCGGCCGCCCCCTGGGCAATCTCTGCTGCGTAGCCTCGAATGACAGGTTTCAGAGTGGTGTAGTGATCGGTATTACGAAATTCACGGACCAGTTGCTGCAGTCGTTCCTCTGCCAGGCTCCAGGCCGGGGAAGCGCCGGTCATCTCCTTCTGGACACGAGCTTTCGCGGCATTGATGCGCGCCGCCGGAGTCCGCTCACTGGCAGGATATCGCTGCTGATATTCCTCAAATAATCCAATCGCCTGGGCGTACTTCGCCTGGGCCAGATCCTGCTCGGCCCGCTGGAACAGGTTCGCCGAAGTCTCACGCCCCAGCAGTAACCAGAGCGTGGCGGCAATCAGCAACAGCACGATGCTGCCAACACCAAACGTCAGGATGAACGGCGACTTGAGAATTTCCTGCTCGCCGGGTCGTCGTCGTCCCCCCCGCAGTTCCCGGGCAATCGGAGACAGCTGCGCCGATTCCGCACCCGCCGGTTCCGGTTGTGGCGGTGCGTTGGCGTCGTCCGGGAAATACTGCAGTTCATCCGGTTCCTCGATCACTTCGGGAACCGGGGCTGCCGTTTTTACGGGCTGTTTTCGTCGATCCTCCTTGCGGACCGGGGCTTCGTCACGACGCCGCTTCTTGTCCGCTCTGGCAGCTTCCCGGGCCGGACGGGCTGCCGGAACATCGTCCGCGTAGGCCAGATCACAACGACCGACGCGCAACAGATCGCCCGGTTTCAGAAACGCATGCTGGACCAGGACGGTATTCAGTTCGACGCCGCGACTGGTCGCGGCAGTCACTTCATAACCGGTCTTGTTCCAGCCGATGCGGCAGTGCATCGCCGCCACGCCGTCATCCGGAATGCACACGTCGTTGAACGTCTGCGACCCGATCGTCAGCGGAGTCGCCCGACCGAGCGAAAGCTGTTCGCGGCGACCATCGGGCCAGGTAACGTCCAGTTGCGGCATAGTGAGCAGGTGGTATCAGAGGATCAGTCGTGCGGGACTTCCATCCAGTCTCATCGGGCTCAACGTGAACTCGCTGGCAACGTCAACACCTTCCCCGGGAGATTCAGCCGCAGCCCGCTGGCAATCGGTAAGATCCTCTGAGAGATCCGCTGAAGAAACTCCAGTGCTTTGTCAAATCTCAAAAACGGGGGTGGGGCCAGAGTCGATAGTGAATAGCCAATCGTGCGTAAGATCAAGACCGGCGATGAATTCCGGGATTTCCTGCCCACTATTTACTATCCACTACCCACTTGTATCCAGCCCGCGTTTTTAGCGTGGACGATGCACTAGCCGGTGCGGCAGCCCATCGTCAGCAGCAGGTTGGCCCACAAGGCGGTATCTGCCGTCTGAATCGTCAGGATATGATCCGCGGACTCCACGGCGTCGTAAAAGTCCCATTTGGAGATTGGCGACAGTTCCAGTGACAGCCCCGTCAAGCCAATGATCCGACGATATTCCTGCCAGACCGCCGGCGGTTCGGAAGCATACGGATCATCCTCCGGAATGCCCATCGTGTTCACGGCATCGACCGGGATGGCAGTCAGCAGGGTTTGCAGAACCTGGCTACAGGTGACGACGCCGGGACACAGATTCAGACTCACCAGCCGGGCATTCGGTCCCCGTTTGGTCGAGGCCGGGTAGTTGCCGTCGGCGATCAGCACTTTGGCATGATGCCCGGCCTGGGCCAGAATCGACGAGATTTCGGGATGCAACAACTGGTGTTTCAGCACGTCGGAAATCCGCAGCAGAACCAGGGACGAAAGAGGAACGGCCGGTTCAGCCTTACTTGTCTCCGGCCTTCGGCTCTTCCTTCTTTTCCTCGGGCTTGTCGTCAGCTTTTTTCTCTTCCGGCTTCTTCTCGTCGGCTTTCTTCTCCTCCGCCGGTTTTTCTGCAGCCGGCTTTTCATCGGCTTTAGGTTCCGCCGGCTTGACGAGGTCGCCGCCGCGAATGACTTCCAGTTGCGGGAGTTCCTGCTTCAGGGCCGCCACGCCGTCATCCGTCACCTTCGTTTCCCAGAGATAAACCTTCTTCAGCTTCTTCAGCGGTGCCAGCGACTTCAGACCGGCATTGGTGACGGCCGTGTTGTAGAGGTTCAGATATTCCAGATTTTCGAGCTTCCCGAGGTGGACCAGTCCGGCGTCGGTAATTTTCGTCTTTTCCAGATGCAGCTTCGTCAGCCCCTTGAGGTCGGCAATGGAAGCCAGACCGGCATCGGTGACGTCGGTGCCACGCAAATTCAGAATCGCCGTCTGCGGCAGGTTCTTCACGGGCGCAATCTGTTCGTCGCCGACGGTTCCATCCGCCAGATGAAACGCCACGTCCAACCGGGCGTCGTTCTGGGCGATCTGGAGTACCAGTCCGCCGATCTTCTTGATCGCTGCCACCGCCGCCTGTTCCTGGGGCGTCATGGCCGGTGCGTCTTCGGCCTGCACCAGAGAGGTCAGCAACATTCCACAAACCAGACTGCTGAGACAGATACGACCGAACATGCTGCTCCTCACGTTCCGAAATCCTGCGAAACTGTAAATCCCGGGATGCTCCCGGTAATCAAGCCGAATCCCATCATATCGTTCACAAGGACTGGTTGCATCAGTGACGGCTTGTGGAAGCATCTCCAGGCACGACCGGCTTCCCGGATGGAGGCCATGGCACCCTGGAAAACGCGAGGACTGCCCCCCGCCACCACCGGACTTGCCAGGCCCAGGTGATCCCCCGAACCTGTTCTACCGTTGCCGGGGCGGCCGTTTGCGCATGACCTTTTTCAGACCTTTGGGAGCCGCATTCCGCGGTCGCGAAGCGGGGCCGGGACGATCTGCTGACGGACGTCGTTCCGCCCGTGAGCGGTCATCGGCCCCTGAGCGGTCCCCGGAGCGTGAGCGGTCACCGGAACGTGCAGCGGGACGATCCGGACGGTCCTGACGATCAGGCCGCATGGCCGGGCGAAATGGACGTGGTTCCTGAAATTCACCGGTTTCGTTGCGGAATCCAGGCCGCTCCTGGCGCGGAGACCGGGGGGGCCGCTGGTCATTAGCCTGCGGGCGACGACCTGCGGCAGGTTTCCCCGGCCGCGGTGATTTCCCGGGGCGCACTGGTTTGCGGGGCCGGCTACCGCCGCTCGCCACCAATTCCCGCAGTCGATCCAGTTCCTGAGGCCGCAGAGGGCGGAATTCGGCAGGTGCCAGCTCTCCGAGTCGCAGCGGACCAAACTGAACCCGCTGCAGCGACATCACCTTATGCCCGATCCGGGCAAACAGCCGCCGCACCTCGCGGTTCTGGCCTTCCGTGATCACGACTTCCAGCAGTGTGCTGTGGCCGTGCGTCTTGATCCTCCGCACCTGGCGAACGCGGAACTTCCCTTCCGTGAAGAAGATTCCGTCCTGCAATTGCTTGAGCAACTCCTCGGTCGGATGGCCGGCGACCAGCACGCGGTAGATGCGCTCGACCTGGAACCGCGGATGAGCCAGACGGTGGGCCAGTTCGCCGTCATTGGTGACCAGCAGCAGACCTTCGGTGTTCTCGTCCAGCCGTCCCACAGAAAACAGCCGGGCTTCCATCGGAGGCAGCAAATCGACTACGCGCGTCCGGCCTGCGGGATCGGCGTTGGTGCAGAGACAGCCTTTCGGCTTGTGCAGCAGGAAGTATTTCTTCGCGTGAATCTTCAGCCGCTCACCGTCGACCGCAATTTTCTGCGTGTCGGGATCGACGCGCACGCCCAGGCTGTCCGCGACCTTGCCATCGATCGTGACTCGCCCCGTCGTGATGTATTCCTCACAATGTCGGCGCGAGCCAAATCCTGCAGCAGCCAGCACTTTCTGCAGTCGCTCTCCCTGGGGCCGGGCTTTGGCGGGGACAACGGGTTCCTGACGACGGTCTGACGATCGGTCCATGGGAAGTCGAATCAATTCTGGGCGCGGAAGGAGCAGGGCAGAACAGCGAACGGTCTGGCACAGCAGCCAGACTGAACTGAGACTGGAGAGCGTGATCTCCGGTTTTATCCCCAGTGTAGCGAACTTTCCGGCAGACTTCGCGGACAAGCGCCGGCCGGGCTCCGGATTCTGGCAGGAAGGCCAGCGCCCGGGACGGGAAGTTCCGGCGGCGTGACAGGAATGACCAGACAACATCCTCCTGACAGAACAGACCAGGGATGCAAATTTCCCGATCCCTCCCGTAACGCGGGGTGAGACGATATACTCCGTCTGCAATGCGCGCCTTCGTCGTTGCGCCTTGCCCTTGTCGCAGACCGGACGTCGCGACAACTTGCCAACGGATGTCAGGGACGACCGCGCAACCCTTCTGAAGAAGCAGCTACAGTGACAGTCACTTCGGTGGTCGGTCTGCAATGGGGCGATGAAGCCAAGGGAAAAATTGTCGACCTGCTGACAGACGTGCATCAATACGTCGTCCGCTATCAGGGCGGCAATAACGCCGGTCATACCATCAAGTTCAACGGCGAAACCTATAAACTCTCGCTGCTGCCCACCGGCATCCTGCGGTCCGGCGTGACCGCGATCATCGGCCCGGGCGTGGTGATCAATCCGGCCGCTTTGCTGGGCGAAATGACGGCCCTGCAGGAACGCGGACTGCCTGTCGGCGACAATTTGCTGATCAGTGACCGCGCCCATGTCATCTTCCCGTATCACATTCAGGAAGAGGCCGTGCTGGAGCGCACGCGGAAAGGCGGCGGCATCGGCACCACCATGCGCGGCATCGGCATGTGCTACCGCGACAAGGCCAGCCGCACGCATGCCATCCGCATGGGCGAACTGTTCCGCCCCGAGAGCCTGCTGCCGCGGCTGGAAGAAATCGTCAGCTACAAGAACACGGTCCTGACCGCGCTGGACCCGGAGTTCAAGCCGCTGGATGCGAAAGCCATTTTCGACGACTACTGCCAGTTCGCCGCGAAGCTGAAACCGCATGTGATTGACACCACCGCGTATCTGCACCGCACCCTGAAGGCGGGCGGCAACATCCTGTTTGAAGGTGCCCAGGGCGCCCTGCTGGATGTCGACCACGGCACCTTCCCGTACGTGACCTCGTCCAACAGCTCCGCCGCCGGGATCTCCACCGGCAGCGGCGTGCCGCAACGGGCGATCGACAACATGATCGGCGTTGTGAAAGCCTACACGACACGCGTCGGGGCCGGTGCGTTTCCGACCGAACTGGACAACGAAATCGGACAGCACATTCGTGAAGTCGGACGCGAGTTCGGCACCGTCACCGGCCGTCCGCGTCGTTGCGGCTGGTTCGATGCTGTTGCCGCCAGCTACAGCGCCCGCATCTGCGGCGTGGATCGTCTGGCAGTGATGCTGCTCGACGTGCTGGCGCAACTGGATGAACTGTACCTGTGCGAAGCCTACGAGATCGACGGCCAGCGTGTCACCGATTTCCCGGCTCACATTGACGACCTGCAGAAAGCGAAGCCGGTCTATCGCAAGGTTCCCGGCTGGAAGCAGGACATCACCGGTGTCCGCAAACTGGCGGACTTGCCGGTCAATGCCCGCAAGTATGTCGATGTTGTCGAGGAACTCCTGGAGCGACCAGTGTCGTACATCTCCGTCGGCCCGGACCGCGAACAGACCATCTTGCGTTAAACGCTTGTCGTTTATGCATCACTTCGCAGAATCCCGGTGGGTGGCAGGGGCGCTCCGCGCAGCGGAAGCCCCTGATCAACACGCAACTTTCACCACGGGGGCATCCACACCGCAGGGTGCCCTCCGCCACCCGGATCTCGCTGGTTCCAGCGGAGTCTTGTCACTGGTGTAGAAACGACTGCCCCGGTTGCTCCCAGTGCGGCCGCCTCACCCGCAGTTGGTCTGAGGATCTGGGAGCAGCCTGCTGGCCTAATCGAAGCTGATCCGGAATTTCCTGCCGGTCTCCCGCTCGCAACTCTGCGGCAGATGTGCGAAAGTATCACGTATCCTCGTGATAATCGTAATATCTTCCGTCTCGCATGCTCCGGGAACTGCACGTATGAAACTCTCTCGCAAGTCCGACTATGCCTTGCGGGCGCTCGTGACCCTCGCCGGACGCGGTTCGCTGGGCCACATGTCGATCCGGGAGCTTGCGGAAATCAATGATGTGCCCCGGCGGTTCCTCGAACAGATCATGCTGGAACTCAAGGCGAAAGGCATCGTTCGCAGTATTGCCGGCCGGGTGGGAGGCTTTGAGCTGGCCCAGCCTCCCGAACTGATCACCATGGGCAGGATCGTCCGCATTTTCGACGAGATGCTGTCGCCGATTCCCTGTGTGTCTGCCTCCCACTATGAGCCCTGTTCCCAGGAAAGCGTCTGCCGCTTCCGGCGGGTGCTGCTCGATATCCGCAATTACACCGCCCGGCGGATGGACGAAGCCACCCTGGCCTCCATCGCCGCCGGTTCACCCGTGGAACGCACCGAAGTCTTCAACCCGGAATTCGAATTCGCCGAAGGCATCTGACCGCCAACGCCGGACTTTCCACCGGTGTCAGGATGTGCTCCTTATCTTCCGTGGCGAGCAGTCACGAATCCGCAGAGCAGCTTGACCTGGCAGCAAAATCAGGCTGAGCAGTCCGATGCAGGAAATCTGCCGGGATGCCATCGAAGATCCGGAGATCGGCCCTGACCGGGTGGTGGCCTTTCATGTCGCATGATGGCTTCGGCCTGTCGCTCGATCTGGTCGCGAAGGCCACGGGCGTGACCAAGGGCATGGTCCACAAGCGGATTATCTCCGCCCGAAAGCGGATCGCTGCCAAAAAAGCTGGATTGGCGGCGGCGTAAGGTCATTCATCAGCGCAACACATCGAATCGGTTGCTAGTTGAACATCGAGGATTTTCTATAAAATCGCTTAAACATCTTGCCAGCCTCCATTTAAGCCATGCCGGTTTCCGGCGTGGCTTTCTTTGTGCATCGAGTGGATGCACAAAGAGGCGAATTCTAAAGTCCCAGGCGCACCCAGCTGAGCGGATTGCATATAGGCCGTGTTGCGCGGTTCATAAATTCACTCGCTTGGACAAATACGATGGACCTGGAATTAGTCTCACGACTCATTCGTCTGGTTTTATGTGTGTATAACGTAGGATGCTGGATCTACAAACAGACAAGACCAACACCAAAATCGTTGAAGCTTTTCAGGAGGTTCCATTCCGAAAGAAAATGATCCATCCAAAGCGCAGAAAAAAGCCCGGCCAGCTTGCGGGGGAATGCCTAAATCCCACAAAACTGACCGGGCTTCGTCGCGAACAACGATCCCTCACAAGTCGCGACTGGCGGGCCATGTCGACGATGGCGGCCAGCGATTCCGTGTCGCGGAACTTGACGTCACAATCCAGCAATGCTGTGATCCGGACGCCACAGCTGATGCCCAGACGCTACGGGGCGACGCTGATATCCACGCCACCGCCCCACATGCTGAAAAACACCGTGGATGAACTGGCCGAAGATCGTCGCCGTCAGGTTCTCGTCCTCGCCCTTTGTGTTATGGCTGCCCGTGAGATATGGATTTGATGCAGCTACGAATGAGGCGAGCGGTCCACGCGCGAATGGGGCGACTTCTTGCAGTTCACTGACGCCGAGGAAGGTCGACTCGACCTTCATGCCCTGCGAGTGGCGTTCGGCACCCATCTGGCACAGGCGGGCGTGTCTCCCGATGGCCCAACTACGGATGGGTCGCTCAGGCATCAACGTGACGAAGAAGCGGTTCGCAAGATTTGGGCTGGCGATCCAGGCCGGCTCCCTGAACCAGGTTCATTCCCGACAGCGTTGCGATTGCCCACGGCGGCAGAGCTTTTCGGAGTCGAGCCTGCAGTGGATTCGGTCAAACCAGGAGAATCGGGGGGACGACATAGCGATTTCTCGCCCCCCGGAAATGAAGAACGCCCCGACGTAAGTCGAGGCGTCTTTGAGACTTTGCGAACAGCCGCTGCCCAGATTCGAACTGGGGACCTACGCTTTACGAAAGCGTCGCTCTGCCAGCTGAGCTACAGCGGCGGCGTGAGGACGAAATCATAGCAAAAGTCCGGCGACGGGCAAGGCTGCCGCACGGGCAAATCGGCCGGGCTGGCTGGCAAGGCCGGGCCTAATCCTGATAGGCAGCAGCGCAGGATTCCGGAGACAGCAGCTCGACGGCGTTGCCGGCCGGGTCGCTGATGTAGACCGATTCTGTCCCGTCACGGTGACGTTTCAGCGGAGCGAACTTGTGGGCGGTCGGAGTGGCGAAACCCAGGTGCGGCGGATGCTGCTCGGGGAGAACCAGAGCGACGCCGACGTTCTCAAATTCCAGCAATGCCCAGGTGGCATCCTGATAGGCAATCTTGCAGCGGAACGTGGCCACGTACCACTCGACGGCGGCAGCAATGTCGGTGACGGAGATGGCAACGTGGTGCAGACGATCCAGACCAGATTCCGACATGTTGACCCAATTCTCCTGCATTCAGTCTCCGGAATTGCCGGAGTCCCCGGAAAACAACCGACACAGGAAGATTATAGCAGATCCAGCCTGTCCCGACACCGGGCATGCCGGCAGGTTTTCAGGCCGGCAATTCCCGGGAATTGAGCATTCAGGAAGCGGGCAGGGAGCAAATCAGTTTCATCCCCGCGTTCCCGGCTGACCGGCTTCGACGGTGGATGTGGCGGCTGTCACTGGCCCTTTCCCGTTTCCGTATTGTTTGCTGAGGGGCAAGGTGTGGATGCCGCGGGATCAGCAGGCCGGTTGGCTGGTGGATAAACACGGTCCATGAGCTCGCGCAGGCGATCCTGCGAATTCTTCAGGGCCCAGCGAGCCCAGGCAAATTCTGTGGCCAGCAGCGCCAGACCGCCGGCGATGGTCAGCAGACCAGGGCCGGGAATCACGAGCATAATCACGCCCAGAAGGACGACGGTTGTGCCGATCAGGAAGATCGCGATCCGACGAACATGCGACCAGAACCAGAGGGAATAGCCGATGGTCACCTTCCAGGAGCGGTCGGGCGGCGATGGCACATGTCCGGGAATCGACGGTGGTGCCTGAGGCGAATGCGACTCGGGGACGGATTTCGGCGGGCCGGATTCTGGCTGCGGGATCATGACAGACATCGTGTCGTCGACGAATCGGCGCTGCAAGGGAAGTTGCGGTCGCTTTCCGGCCAGCGGGTTCCTGCCAACTGGTTCCGGCCTTGTGTGACCTGCCGGCGCAATCCTGGAATTGCGGACTCGGGTTTGACCGCGTAGGATCACGCCCATTCTGCCGAGGCCGGAGAGATCTGAGAATCCGGACTCGCAGACGAGAGAATCAGACGATCAGGCTGACGGATCAGCAGCGGCGGATGTTCGGCTCCCCGGACTGAAGAGTGTTCATCCGTTGTTCGGACATGTCAGCCGGCAGAATTTCACCGCTGCCCGGTCGGCCCCCGTCGGCCCGCGTTTCCTGGAGGGAAACTGAGACAATGAGCGCAGGATCGCCCGGAACCCGTCGATCATTCACCAGCCTGCCTGCTTCCGCGACTTCACCCGCGAACGCAGTGTTCTCCCTGTCAGCAGGTGCAGCGGGTGCTGACGGGCGTCTGGATCACGCGATCGCCCGAACTCGCGATTTTTTGCTGGAACGCCAGCAACCCGATGGCCACTGGGTCGCGGAGCTGGAAGGCGACACGATTCTGGAATCCGAGTACATTCTGCTCCTGGCGTTTCTGGGGCAGGGAACCTCGGAGCGGGCCCGGGAAGCCGCGAAGTATCTCCTGCAGCATCAGGCACCAGACGGGAGCTGGGGCAACTTTCCTGGTGGTCCGATCGACGTCAGCGCCGCAGTCAAGGCGTACCTTGCACTGCGCATCGTGGGCTACGCTGCGGAGGAACCGGCGCTGGTCCGTGGCCGGCAGGCGATTCTGGCAGCGGGCGGAGCGGAGAAGATCAACAGCTTCACCCGGTTCTACCTGGCAATGCTGGGGCTGATTCCGTACTCCCTGTGCCCGGCGGTACCGCCGGAACTGATCCTGGTGCCGGACTGGGCGCCGTTCAATATCTATGAGATGTCTGCCTGGTCGCGAACGATCGTGGTCCCGCTGAGCCTGTTGTGGGCCTGTCAGCCGGTCTCGAAACTGCCGGCCGACATCGGCATCGACGAATTGTACGCTTCTCCGGAGAAGCAACTGCCGCAACAGATTCGCGGCGTCAACACGCAGGGTTCCAGCGGCTGGCTGAACTGGGCGAGTTTCTTCCGGCAGGTCGATACGTCCTGGAAATTTATCGAGCGGATGAACGTCAAGCCGCTGCGCAAGCGGGCCCTGAAGCTGTGTGAACGGTGGATTCTGGAACGGCTGGAAGAGAGCGACGGACTCGGCGCGATTTTCCCGCCCATCGTCTGGACAATCATCGGGCTGCGTTGTCTCGGATACAGCGACGATTCTCCGGTCATCCGCTCGCAGGTCGCAGAGCTTGAGAAACTGGTGATCCGCGAGAACGAGGTGGTGCGACTGCAGCCGTGTCTGTCCCCGGTCTGGGATACGGCCATTACCCTGATTGCCTTGCGAGACGCTGGCGTGCCGCGCACGGATGCAGCGATTCAGCGCGGGCTGGACTGGCTGCTGTCGAAAGAAGTCCGCAAGCCCGGCGACTGGTCGCGCAGCCATCCGGGGCTGGAGCCCGGCGGCTGGTATTTTGAGTACCGGAATGAATTTTACCCCGATTTCGATGATACCGCGATGGTGCTGATCGCCTTCGGGCGTTGTCTGCCCGAGGGGCTGGGCGATACGTGGCAGGTCGACTGGCAAAAGGCTGCTGCGACCGGACGCGCCGCGGACGCCACCGCGATGTTGAATGGCCGCGCCGAGAATGCCCAGTCGGCGGTGCAGGGTCTGGAAGATGCCTATCGCCTGCTGGGGCCGGCCCGCCGGGGAGCCAACTGGTTGTCGGCCATGCAGAGCCGCGACGGGGGCTGGGGCGCTTTCGATGCCGATAACATTCGCGAAGCCTTTACGAAGGTGCCGTTCGCCGATCACAACGCGATGATTGATCCGAGTTCCGCCGACATCTCGGCCCGGATTCTGGAAGCAGCTGCCTCGATTGGCCTGGATGCCCGGGAACCCTGGCAGCTGAAGGCTCTGGACTACGTCTGGAATGATCAGCAGCACGACGGCGCCTGGTTCGGTCGCTGGGGCGTGAACTACATTTACGGCACCTGGCAGGTGCTGCAAGGTCTGGTCAAGTACGGGATCTCTCCGCAAGACTCGCGGTTGCAGCGCGGCGTGCAGTGGCTGATCTCAAAGCAACAAGCCTGCGGCGGCTGGGGCGAAACACCGGCCACCTACGACAATCCCCAACTCCGTGGCACCGGCACGCCCACGGCGTCGCAAACCGCCTGGGCCTTGCTGGGACTGATCGCCGCCGGGCGGGCCGATTCCCCGGCAGTCACCCGCGGCATCCAGTTTCTGCTGGACCACCAGCAACCGGACGGCAGTTGGATCGAAGCCGAGTTCACCGGCACCGGTTTTCCGCGCGTCTTCTATCTGCGCTACCACTACTACCGGATCTATTTCCCGCTGATGGCATTGTCGCGTTACCGCGCAGCCCTGCTGGATCGGGCAGAATAGTTTTTCGTCAGTGGTCAGTGGTCAGTGGTCAGTGGTCAGTGGTCAGTGGTCAGTGGTCAGT
>VFQN01001016.1_pt1 | contig 49372 bp, 40 predicted proteins | sample 3512371 | NCBI WGS metagenome assembly VFQN01 (sample SAMN10412370, study PRJNA504923) | tailings metagenome | isolation source: Replicate 2 from Balatoc abandoned mine | place: Philippines: Itogon, Benguet | collected 2017-08-28
GCGTTATAGGTAAGCAGCTCCCACCATGATCTTCCGCACCCGCATCCACGGAGCTCCGTGCGAGATGTGGTTGATCTGCACCGGCTGCCCCTTGGCATCGCCCGTGGTGCCGTGCATCTCCCACGACCCCTTGTTGGTCACGGCGTCGAGGTTGGCGTAGAAGTCCGTGGTGATGGCGTTGTACGTCACGTCGGCGACCATCCGTGTCTTCTTGCCGTTCTTGATCTCCCAGAACGCGTCGCCACCGAACTGTCCGTTGTAGCGCTGCTGGTCGATCGAGTAGCTGCCACGTCCGTCGATGAGGAGGCCGTCCTTCGTGTCGGCGATGAGTTCCTCGGCGCTCGGCGCCTTGTCGTCGCCCGGCTCCACGTGCACGTTGGGCATGCGCAGGAACGGGTAGTTGCGCCACGACGTCGCGAACGTGCACCCGCGGCTCTCCGTCTCGTTCAGGAAGTGCGCGGTTTCGCGGTTGGTCTGCAGCCCCACGAGGATGCCCTCGCGGACGATCGGCCACGACTGCGTCTTCACGCCGTCGTCGTCGTAGCCCATCGTGCACAGACCGCCCTCGATGGTGCGATCGGCGGTCACGTTGAAGATGGGACTCCCGTACTTCAGCTTCCCGACGTCGGACACCTTGATGAAGCTCGTGCCCGCGTAGTTGGCCTCGTAGCCCAGGATGCGATCCAGCTCGGTCGGGTGTCCGATGATCTCGTGAATCGTGAGCATCGAGTGCGATGGCGTCATCACGATGTCCTTGAGGCCCGCGGTCACCGACGGCGCCATCGCGTGCTCGACGGCCTCGGCGGCGATGCGGTCGGCGTTCTCCATCATGCCGCCGCCCGTCACGACCTCGTAGCCCCCGGTCCGGGCCTGCACCGTGTAGGTGCGCGACTTCACCTTTCCGTTGGCCCTGGCGATCGCGGTGAAGCTCGGGGCCACGCGCCAGGCCTCCTGCTCGATGTAGGAGCCTTCGCTCGACGCGAAGTACTTCCACTCGTAGTCCTGGGCAATCGACGACTGCGTGCGGATGACGCCCTTGGTCTTGCTCAACTGGTCGTTGAGGCCGAGCAGGAACGCGATCTTGTCGTCGAGCGACACGGTGAACGGGTCGACCTTGATGGGCGTGGCCCAGTAGGTCTGGTAGGCCGGCGTCGGCGCGAGCTTCACGTCGAACCGCTTGGCCACCGCGCTCGCCCGTGCGACGTCCACGGCCTGTCGCGCAATCGCGCGCACCTGCTCCTCGGTGACCGTCGGGCTGCTCGCGAAGCCCCAGACGCCGCTGTGCAGCACGCGGACGCCGAAGCCGGCGCTCTCGCTGCGCGCACCGCCACCGCCGAAGCCGCCACCGCCGCCCCCACCCCCGAAGCCGCCGCCACCGACGACCTTGTCGCGCACGGTCAGCGAGTCACTGAGGTTCCGCGTGAAGCGCACGTCGCAGTACGAGGCGCCCAGCCGCTTCGCCTCGGCGAGCGCGATGTCGGCCAGTCCCTTGAACTTCGACTCGAGCACGCGGCCCTTGGGAGACTGGGCGATGAGGTCGCCGACCAGGTCGCTCGAGGCGAGTGCGAGGCCGGTGACGCCGATGGTACGGATGAAGTCGCGTCGATTCGTGCTCATGCTCACCTCAGACCGCCGGAGACACCGACGTCATCGTGAAGTCCTCGATGCGCATCGCGGGAATCATCGCCGTACCCGGCTGGTCGTAGGCCTCGCCCGTGTGCATCGGCTCGGCGGGGCCGAGGGCGCTGATGTTGTTCAGGCCGACCACGGGCGTCTCGTTCCAGCGGAAGTTCTGCACGGGCGCCGTGATCTCGCCGTTCTCGATGAGGAACAGGCCGTCGCGCGTCATGCCGGTGTAGAGGATCGACATCGCCTCCACGGGGCGCATGTACCAGAAGAACGACACGAGCAGCCCGCGCTTGGTGGTGCGGATCATCTCCTCGACCGGCGTACTGCCGCCCTCCATCACCAGGCTGAGGCCTGGCGGCGTGGCCGTCGGGGCCTTGCCCGCCTTCTGGGCCCAGAAGCGGCTGTAGTACAGGTTCTTCACGACGCCCTTCTCGATCCACGTCACGTCCTGCGCCGCGAGGCCGTCCTCGCCGATCGGCGACTGACGCAGGACCGGATGGTTGACCACGCTGCGGATCGTCACGTTGTCGCCGAACAGCTTCTCGCCGACCTTGGTCTGGCCGCGTTCCTTGCCGCTCATGAAGCTCCGGCCCTCTTCGGCGGCGCGGCCGTCCATCGCCGTGAGCAGCAGCGACAGGAACCGCGCGGCGGGGCGGGGCTCGAGGATCACCGTGTAGTCGCCGGGTTCGATGGCCCGCGGCTTCTGCGACTTCAGCGCCTTGTCCGACGCCCGCTCGGTGATCGACACGGGGTCGATCTGCGACACGTCCTTGAGCCCGGTCTGACCCGCCCATCCCGATCCCGTGCCGTCTGGCGTGCGGCACGTCAGGATGAAGCTCGCCTCGGCGTAGCGGAAGTACGAGAACAGCCCCTCGCTGTTGGCCGTGGCCGTCGTCCAGTGCAGCTTGGGGATGTAGCCCGCACCGACGACCCCCTTCCTCTCGCAGATGTCGAGGCTCTTCTTCACCATGGCTGCGCGCTCGGCCGGGCCGAAGTCGGCCGTCCGGTCGATCACGGCATCCACCCCCGCGTAGTTCTGCGGCGGCTTGACGAGCGGCATCGTCTCGGGATTGTCGGGCTTCCGCTTCGCGAGCGCCTGCGCCTCCTCGATGGCCGACTTCAGCGACGCGTCGTCGAACTGGTGCGTGATCGTCGTCGCGCTCTTCTGCCCGTAGTACACCGTGATGTTGACCTGCTGGTCGTGCTCGATCAGGTTCGCCGTGATGCTGGAGTTGGCGTACCGGGTGGCCGATCGCTCCCCGCCCTGGAAATCGACCTCGACCGCATCGGCCTTGGCCATGTTCAGGATCTTGTCGGTGATCGCCTTCACTTGCTCGCGCGAATAGCTCATCTCGTCCTCGAAGGGGGAACCCCAGTGCCGTCGGCACCCGGCGGACCGCTCGGAGAGCGGTCCCTACCACACGTCTCGGCAGACCGCTCGGAGCGCGGTCCCTACCACACGTCTCGGCGGACCGCTCGGAGCGCGGTCCCTACCTTACGAAAATGCTGCGCCTACCATGACCTTGCGGATCAGGCACGGAGCCGACCCGTGCGACGGGTAGTTGGACTGGACCGGCTGCCCCTTGGCGTCGCCGTCCATCCCGTGGTGCTCCCAGCTCTCGGGCGGTCCCACGGCGTCGAGGTTGGCCCAGAAGTCCGTCGTGATGGCGTTGTAGGTGAAGTCGGTCACCATCCGGGTCACCTTGCCGTTCTTGATCTCCCAGAAGGCGTTGCCGCCGAACTGCCCGTTGTAGCGCTGCTGGTCGATGCTGAAGCTGCCCGCGCCGTCCACCAGCACGCCGTCCTTCACGTCGGCAATCATCTGGTCGAGGGTCGGCGACCCGGGCTTGCCCGCTTCGAGCTGGATGTTCGGCATCCGGAGGAACGGATAGTTCCGCCAGTGGTTGGCGAAGGTGCAGCCGCGACTCTCGGTCTCGCCCATGTAGTGGGCCGTCTCGCGGTTGGTCTGCAGCCCCACCAGGATGCCCTCCTGGATGATGGGCCACCGCTGCGACTTCACGCCGTCGTCGTCGAACCCCACGGTGCCGCAGGCGCCCACGTGCGTCCGGTCGGCATACACGTTGAGCAGCGGGCTGCCGTACTTCAACGTCTTCAGGTCGGCGAGCTTCACGAAGCTCGTGCCGGCGTAGTTGGCCTCGTACCCGACGATGCGATCGAGCTCGGTCGGATGAGCGATGATCTCGTGAATCGTCAGCGCGAGATGCGAGGGCTTGAGCACGAGATCCTTCAGGCCGGCCTGCACGGGCGAAGCCAGGCTGTGCTCGACGGCCTCGGCGGCCACTCGCTCGGCATGGCCCTTCAAGTCGGCCTTCACCAGGAACTCGTATCCCGCCGTGGACGCACCCGGCGTGTAGATGCGCGTCTTCACCTGGCCCTTCGCCCGCGCGGTGGCCGAGCACCCGCACGAGCAGTAGTACAGGCTCTGCTCGATGAACGACCCCTCCGACGTGACCAGGAACTTCCAGTCGTGCGAGAAGCTCACCTGTGCGGTGGCGAAGAGCACCTGCGGGTTCTTCTGGATTGCCGCGGTCGCGTCGGTCAGGAGTGCGAGCTTCTCCTCCAGCGACACGTCGAACGGGTCGCGCTCGTGCGGTGTCTCGTAGAACTCGTCGTACGCCGGCACCGGCGCCAGCTTCACGTCGAAGCGCTTGGCCATCGCACTGGCCCTGGCGATGTCGGTGGCCTGCTGCACCACGCGGCGAATCTCCTCGGGCGTCACCAGGGGACTGCTGGCGAACCCCCAGACACCCGAGTGGACCACCCGCACGCCGAACCCGTACGTATCGGAAACACCGCCGCCGGGCGCTGCCCCGAAGCCGCCGTAGCTGAAGCCGCCCGCGCTCGTGAGCTGGCCGTTCCGCACGTTGAGTGCCTGCGACCGCTTGCGGCCGAAGCGGATGTCGGCATACGAGCAGCCCAGCCCCCTGGCCTGCCGCAGCGCCTCGCTGCCCCAGTCGCGCCACGGTCCCGGCCGCCGTCGGTCGCGACCCTGGGCGCCGCCGGACACCCACCAGAGATCGGAGAAGCCGATCGCTGCCCCGGCAGCGCCGGCCGTCTTCAGGAACGTTCGTCGATTCTGCGCCATCTCGTCGGTCTCGCCCTCAGCGACGACGCCAGGCGCGCCGCAGGATCCATTCGAGGCCCAGGCATCCCAGCACCAGGGCCGCGTACCACCACGTCCGTGTTGCGTACTGCCGCTCCCACGCCCCGGCCGGCCTCGACGTGCGCAGCGCGTCGATGGCCTCGACGAGGCCCACCTCGCCCGTGGCCCTCGCGTCGTGGGAACGCTGGTGACGCTCCACGTCGTCCCACACCGCGGCGGGGATCGTGCGACTCAGGTCTACCACGGCTTGCGCGCTCGCCACCAGTTCGGCACCCCGCTGCACCCGCACGTGCAGCGCGTGCGGGTCGTCGCCGAGGGGCCTGATCGCAGCCCGCCAGCGATTGGGGCCAGCCGGCGCGAGCGGCAGCGGGTGCCGGCGGCCACCGACCTCCACGTCGCCGAGGACGTCCACATCCCCGGCCCCGGTCACGTCGGGGCGCACGACGACGTCGGCCTGCACCAGTCGTTCGCGCCGCGCGCCGCCGGTCCATGCCGTGAGGGACAGCGGCGGCACGGCGTCGGCCGCCAGCCGGTGGACCAGCGCCTGCCATCCGTGTGCGTACGACACACCGGGCTCGTCTCGCCAGCGCCAGGCATCGAGTGCGCCGACCAGGATGACTCGCCCGGCGCCCAGGCTTCGCCCCGCAATCGCGGGACTGGCGTCGGGAGTGAAGTACGCCAGGGCGCGAACCGATGTTGACACCCGCATCGTCAGGTACTCGCGGACCATCCAGGGATGGCCACCGACGTCGACGGTCCGCAGCCGCGGCGCGCTCCGCACGTCGCCGACAGCATCCGGCCACAGCCGCTGCCAGCTGCCGCCGCCGGGCGCCTCGTCGGCCACGAGCACGACGGCGCGGCCGCGGTCGCGGGCCGCACGCTCGAGGCGACCGACGTCGGCCGACGACAGCGCCTCGAGTCCACCCACCAGGATCACGTCGGCCTCGGGCTCCTCGCCCGACCCGGCGCGAGGTGCGCTCTCGCGTGTCACGGTCAGGCCGGGGGCCGGCCGCACCTCGGTGCGAACCGTGACACCCGGCGCGGCGGCGAGCGCGAGTCGGGCGAAACGGGCGCTCCAACTGGGGCGGGCTTCGAGCACGTGCACGCGTACGCGGTTCGAGACCACGGCGACCGACACATCCGCCGGTGCCGATGCCTGCGGCGTGCTGCCGGTCGTGCGAGCCACCACACGCAGGATCTGCGGCCCCTCGCGACTGGCCACCCACGGAACCGCCACGCGCAGCCGGCCGTCGGCGCTCCCCGACCACTCCCGCTCGACCCGACCCTGCTCGTGCCCCGACGCCCGGTCGACCAGCGTCACCGACACCCGGTCCGCGCCGGCCGGCAGTCCCCCGACCGCGACCGACACGTCGGTCCGTAGCCCGACGGGCACCCGGGGTGGCACGGAGACCTCCTCGATGCGCGGGGCATCGTCGTCCACTTCCACCGCCAGCACGGCGGGCGCCCCCTTCAGGGACTCCAGCACGGGACCGGGGGCACCGGCCACCACGACGAGGTCGGCGCCCGATTCCTGCGGCCCGTCGCCGTCGGGCGAGGATTGGAGGTCGGCCCACTGGGCGGTCGCGTTCGCCACCACCGTTCCGATGCGGCGACGCGCGACCTCCGGCACGTCGCCGGCCCAGCGCACCGCGACCGAAGGCCGCCGTGGTCGCGGGCAGCCCGGATCCACCACTGCCGCCACGATCCCGGCCAGGGCCAGCACACGGAGACCCCTCAACAGGCTCTGCACGTCACCGGGGCCTCAGGGGTGCCGGCACGGCGGCTTCGATCGTCCCCCGCGAAAGTGGCAGTGGAGTCCACGCAGGGCTGTCGGCGAGCAGGCGCGCGCGCAGCGCGCGTGTGACGGCGGCCAGGCCCTGATCGGAAAGCATCTGCTGACACACGGCCACCCACTCCGGGTTGCCGCGATCCAGGGCGACCAGTTCCGGCAACCAGGCGGCCCGCGCCGAGGCATCGGCCTGTGCGCCATCGTCCAGGCGCCCGAGGAGTCGCAACGCAGCCGCGCGCGAACCCTCGGGCAACGGATCGTGATCCCATCGCGCCGACGTGGCCTCGCTGCGATCGCCCTGCAGGCGACGAGCCGGGTCGATCCTGATCGGAACCGGCAGTGTGCGCATGAAGTAACGGGCCTTGCCGAATGCCGCCTGCAGCGATGCCAGGGCGCGGTATTCGAAGGGCAGCGCTTCGCGCAAGTCGGCGTCGGTCAGGCGGGCTTCGGCCTGGGCCATCTGCCGCACCGCTTCGGTGAGGTCGCCCTGGCCGCGGTTGTCGAGGCGACCGGCCTCGACCTCGTGGGAGTGCGCGGCCTCCTCGAACTCGTCTTCGACTTCGCCGCCGAGCATGAACACGAACTCGGCCCGCACACGTCGCTGCGCAAGGGCGAGCGCCAAAGCTTCCTGTCGATAGTCATCGGCGGAGAGGCGCGGCCGCCGTTCGAGCAGACGCTCGGTCATCAGGATGACCATGCGCTGGCTCAGTGCGAAGCGGTCCTCGGGATCCGGCAGGCTGAAGTCTCCGCCGGCCGCCTCACCGGCCCGTGGCACCTCGATGATGAATCGCTCCGACTCTGCAGCCCCCTCGGGCCCTACGCGTGCGTCGTGCGCCACGGCGTGATACACGACCGAGTCACCGGGGCCCAGATCGAGCGCAGCCAGGTCGATCGTGTAGCGGGCCTCCCACGCCCGCGTCGTGCTCTGTGCGATCCGCAGCGGCCACTCGCCGTCCACGAACGTGAAGCTCTCGCCACTGCCCGAGACACGGGTGAACCGCAGCCGAAGGTCGCGCAGGCCCAGGTCGTCTTCGGCGACGATGCGCACGGGCACGAGTCCGGTCGCCTGGGAGCGGCGAAGGTCTGCACCTGGCTCCACGATGCGCACCCGGGGCGCCACGTCGGGTTGCACCACGAATGCCACCGACGCCAGCAGGCCGTCGCGCGCATCGCGCACGAGCAGCACGTCGGACGCGACCGTGGCCAGCGTCACGCGGCGCGTCGTGGCGTCGCCGTCGGTCGCGATCACCTCGCCGCCCATCGTCGCCCGTGCACCGTGAGGCCAGCCGGTGAACGTGATCGTCGCGCGCGTGCCCGCCAACGCCTCGACGCGCGAGGGTCGGTCGAGTCGCGTCGGCGTCCGCCCGGAGTAGGCCGGCGGCACGAGTGCGACGGACCAGTCGAGGCCGTGCGTCTCAGGCACCGTCGTCGCCCCGTCGGCTGGACGCGCGCGGACCGTTGCGCTGGGAACCCCGAGCGGGAGCACCGCATGAGCCGCAATCCCAGCCACCAGTGCGGCGATGGCGAGACTCCAGTGACGCGGTCCGAACGGTGCCGGCCACGGCGCCGCCTCGAGCGCCGCCCGCGACTGCCTCGCGAGGCGAGCGGCAATCATGGGTGGCACGGTGTCGTGGCTCTCGTGCCACGCGACGAGGGCGTTGCGCAAGCCTGGCCGGATGCGTTCGGTGTGGGCCAGCACCGGGCCGATGTCGGCCATGCCACGCGTGGCCATCACCACGCCGGCGAGTGTCCCCACCGCGGTGACGACGGCTACGGTGCTGGCGCCCCACGCGTCGTCTAGCAGCGCGCGCATCGCCAACCCGATACCGAGCGCCCAGACGGCTCCGAACAGGCCTGTGGTCACGCGCCATCGCCGCCAGGCCCGCGCCTGCCACGACTCCAGCCACGCCTCGTCTGGCGTCGACAGGCGCCCGCCCGGACCCGCCGGACGATCAAGCGGCATCGCGTCTCCCGCCATCGGTCGCCGGCGCCGGCTCGCGCAGGTCGTGATCGGAACCATCCGCGTCACGGCCTCGTCGCCAGGCTTGCTCGATCAGCAGCAGGACCAACACGACGCCCCAGGCGATTGGCGTGTCGAGTCCCCCCGGCAGCGTGGGCGTTGCCGGGAGAGGCGCGGAACGCTCGGTCGAGCGAAGGTCCTCGGCCGACCACGCGAGCGCAGCGGCCGGCGACACGGGCCATCGTGCTGGCGGGCTCTGCGCTTCGCTGGCGGCGACAAGGCTCCAGAGCGCGAGCGGCGAGTCGGGCGTGGCACGCAGGGCGAGGTGCAACCCGCCGGCTGTGGGCCATCCTTCGAGCAGCGCCTGCCCGTCGGCCGCGCGGGCGAGGAGACGTGCAGCAGGGGGGATGCCGTCGATCGCTCGCGCGTCCCGCGTCGAACGCCACGCGGCTTCTCGCACGCGCAGGTCGTCGGCGATGGTGTCGAGCGCCTGCTGTGCGGCCGTCGCATCGGCACCTTCGACGGCAACCGGCGTCGGGACCCGCGCGCCGGGCCACGTGACCAGCACACGGCGCGAGGGTGCGACGAGTCGCCACCGCTCCGTGCGTGCCAGCAGAGCCTCGCGGCTCGCGCCGTCAGCCGGCGCCGCCACGACGTCGATCGTGCCGTCGCGTGATGGATCGCGTCGCACGTCCGTGGCCGGCACGACACGCAGGGCCAGCCCGAGCGACGCCGGCACGCGTCGGAGATCGTCTGGAGCGACGGCGTAGCGCGATCCATCCCAGGCGACCACGATCTCCGCGCGATGCTGCGCCGCCGCACGCTGCGCGTGGGCGATGGCGGACCCGAGCCACGTCGACACATCGCCCGGCCCGAAGACGGCCACCGACGCGGCGCCCTGTCGTGCCTCGGCGGTGACGGCCTCGGCGTGGCGAGCCGCGCTGTGGTCGATCAGGACGACCCGATGGAGTTGCTGCCGGGCAGCCTCGAGGCGGTTCCCCGTGACGAGTGTCGGCCCGGCGGCGGCGACCACCACCGCCGCAACGATGGCCAGCCGCAGCAGCAGCAACGGCCACTCGTGGATGCGCCGCGGCCGTCGGGCCACCGGTGCGGCCTCACGCAGGAAGCGCAGCGTCGGAAACGGCAGCGTGGTCGGCCGCCGACGCGACCAGAGGTGCGCGAGGATGGGCAGCGTCGCGGCCAGTGCCAGCCACGCGGCCAGGGGCGTGGCCCAGATCATCGGACGCCTCCGGCCTGCGGGACGCGCTGCTCGGTGAACTCGCGCAACACACCGTCGATGCCGCGCGTGGTGTCGGCCGACACGAACGTGATCCCTTCGCCGTGCGCAAATGCCCGCTGCGCACGCTCGAACTCGGTGAACCGCGCGACGTAGGCCTCGAGGATTGCGGGGATGCTGGTGACCAGCCGGTCGTCGTTCTCGAGGTCGACGAACTCGGCGTCTCCGCCGCGCGGCAGGGTGCGCTCTTCCGGGGCGAGCACGTGGAAGATCACGACCTCGTGGCCCACGCGCCGTGCCTCGCGGAGCGCGACCTCCCACCCCTCGCTGCCGTACAAGTCGGAAATCAGCGCCACGCAGCCACGCCGGCCGAGACGGGCGGCCGCGCGCCGAAGGCCGCCTGCGAGGTCGGTGCCGCCCTGCGCCTCGAGGCCGGCCAGCGCGGCCAGCAGGCGCACCAGATGCGGGCGACCCGTGCGTGCCGGGAGCGCGACACCGGTCTCCTGCGCGTGACTGACGAGCCCGACGGCCTCCCCCTGCTGCACGAGGAGATACGTCAGTGCGGCGGCCAGCAGGCGCGCCACCTGCAGTTTGGTCACGCCCCGTCCGTCGGCAAACGCCATCGAACGGCTTGCGTCCACCGCGAGGATGACGGGCCACTCGGTCGTCTCGCGGTAGACGCGGGTGAACAACCGGTCGGTGCGCGCGTAGTGCTTCCAGTCGAGGTGCTTCAGGTCGTCGCCCGGCAGGTACGGCCGCATCTGCTGGAACTCGGCGCCGGTGCCCGTGAAGGGGCTGCGATGTGCGCCGAGGCGCGCCCCCTCGACGATCAGGCGGGCGGCGAGTTCGAGGTCCGCGATGCGTGCGAGCAACGCGGGATCGAGAGTCAGGGGCGGAGCTGGCACGTCACGCCCGCGTGGGCACCTCGTCGATCAACCGGGTCACGAGCGCGTCGGCGTCGAGGCCCTCGGCCTCGGCCTGGAAGTTGACGAGCACGCGATGGCGCAGCACGGGCAATGCCAGGGCCTGCACGTCCTCGAAGGCCACCGTGGCGCGACCCTCGAGCAACGCGCGCGCCTTGCCACACAACAGCAGGGCCTGCCCGGCACGGGGCCCCGCTCCCCAGCGGACGTACTTCGACACCGCGCTCGTGGCTTCGGGCGTGCCCGGCCGCGTGGCACGGACCAGGCGGGTGGCATAGTCCACCACGTTGCTCGCGGCGGGAATCTCGCGGACGAGCGCGTGCACGGCAGCGATGTCGGCGCCGGAGGCCACGACGCGCACGGCCTCCTGTGGCGCGGCCGTCGTCTGCGCGAGCATCTGGCGTTCCTCGTCGGCCGACGGGTACGCGATGACCACGTTCAGCAGGAAGCGATCGAGCTGGGCTTCCGGCAGGCTGTACGTGCCTTCCTGTTCGATCGGGTTCTGCGTCGCCAGCACGAACTGCGGGGCCGGCAGGTCGTACCGGATGCCGCCCACGGTGACCTGCCGCTCCTGCATCGCCTCGAGCAACGCCGCCTGCGTGCGGGGGGGCGTGCGGTTGATCTCGTCGGCCAGGAGGATGTGGGCAAAGACCGGCCCGCGCAGGAACCGCACTTCGCGCCGACCCGTGCTCCGGTCCTCCTCGATCACCTCCGCGCCGACGATGTCGGACGGCATCAGATCGGGTGTGAACTGGATGCGGTTGAACGACAGATCGACCGTTCGCGCGAGCGTCTTGATGATCAGCGTCTTGGCCAGGCCGGGCACGCCGCGCAACAGACAGTGGCCGCCGGCGAAGAACGTCGTCAGGATCTCGCGGAGCACGGGGCGCTGTCCGACGATCGTGCGACCGAGCTCGGCTTCGAGGCGCTGCCCGAGGGCGGCCGCTTCGTCGATGGACAACACCGGGGTGGGCATCTGCCTGCGATTGTAGCAATCGGGTCGCGGCGGCCTTGTCGCATCGGCGGGGGGCGTGCGTGGTTTGACACGCCCATGTGGCCGCGCTACGCTGGCGCCGTTTGCTCTCCGGCCGGGGCCGGCTGGAGTACGCCTCATGCCCAGCACGTCGAAGTGGGAATCCCTCCCCACCGAAGCCATCAACCCCAACAGTCTTTCCCTCGACACCGCCTCCATCGGTGACATCGTGGACCTGATGGTCAACGAGGACCGCAAGGTGGTCGCGGCGGTGCACCGCGAGAAGGAGCGGATCACCGCCGGGGTGCAGATGATCACCGAGTCGTTCCGCAAGGGAGGCCGGGTGATCTTCGTCGGTGCGGGGACCAGCGGCCGGCTCGGCGTGGTCGAGGCGGCCGAGATGCCGCCGACCTTCGGCGTCTCCACCACCCGCGTGCGCGCCATCATGGCCGGCGGCAAGGACTCGGTCTTCACACCCAAGGAGGGCGTCGAGGACGACTACGAGGAGGGCGCGCGCTCGATTGCCCGGTTGCGGCCACAGAAGCGCGACGTGGTCATCGGCATCTCGGCCAGCGGCGTCACGCCGTTCGTCCGGGGCGCGCTCACGCGCGCGCGCAAGGCCGGCCTGCGCATCATCTTCGTGACCTGCTGGCCCGGCAGCGAACTGCAGAACTTCGTGGACCTGATCATCGCGCCGGCCGTGGGGCCCGAGGTGCTCACCGGGTCCACGCGGCTCAAGGCGGGCACCGCCACCAAGATGGTGCTCAACATGCTCACCACCATCGCGATGGTGCGCAGTGGCAAGACCTACGGCAACCTGATGGTGGACGTGCAGGCCACCAACGACAAGCTGAAGGACCGCGCCCGCCGCATCATCGCCACCGCCACGGGCGTGGACTACGAGACCGCCGGCAAGCTCCTGAAGTCGGCCCGCAACGACGTGAAGGCCGCCATCGTGATGCAGCGCACCGGCCTGCCCCTCTCGAAGGCGCTGGCCACGCTGCGCAAGTCGCACGACTCGGTGCGCGAGGCGGTCGGCGAGGACGTCGAGCCCCGGCTGCGCGCCCTCCTCGGTCTCGACAAGAAGACCCCGTAAGGGGGACGCCACGCCGGCGCTGGTTCGGCGTCCCCCGTCCGAAGCGGTCAGCGCAGGCCCGACGCGGCCTCGCCGTCGCAGATCACCTCGACCTGGGCGTGCAGTTGCAGGAACGACGCCGGCAACTGCGTCGTGAGGGGCCCGTTGATCATCGCCGAGACCGCCTCGGCCTTCTCACGGCCCGTCACCAGCAGCAGGATCCGGCGGGACTTCAGGATCGTGCCCATCCCCATCGTCATGGCCTCGGTGGGCACCTGTGCCAGGTCGCCGCCGAAGAAGCCCGCGTTGGCCCGGCGCGACGGCTCGAGCAGGGTCACCCGATGCGTCCGCGCGCTCAGGGTGTCGGCCGGCTCGTTGAAGCCGATGTGCCCGTTGGCGCCGAGGCCGAGCACCTGCAGGTCGAGGCCGCCGGCTGCCGCGATCTGCTCCTCGAACCGCTCGCACTCGGCGTCGGGATCGGCGGCGAGCCCGTCGAGCACGTGACCCCGGCCGTGCGGCAGGTTGACCCGATCGAACAGGTAGCGCCGCATGTACGCCCGATAGGAGCCGGGATGGTCCTCGCCGATCCCGACGAACTCGTCGAGGTTGAAGGTGGTGACCTGCGAGAAGTCCAGCGTACCGGCCGCGTGCCGCTCGGCCAGCAGGTCGTACAGGAGAATCGGGGTGCGGCCGGTGGGCAGGCCCAGCACGGCTCGAGGTTGGTCGAGCAGGAGGTCGGTCACGCGTTGCGCAGCGAGATCGGCCACATCCTGCGGGTCGTCACAAAGCGAGATGATCACGGGTCTTGTAGGAGGGAAGCACCACGCCGCCCTGAGCCTCGGCCAGGGCCAGCCGGACGGCGCCGAGCGCCGGGTCGGTGGTGAGCAGGTTGACCTCGCCTGCCGACACGACGTCGGCCAGGCGGGCGCGGAGCGCCTCCTGCAGCCAGGGCACGGCGTGGAAGGCGCCCCCGGCCATCACCACGGGAAATCCGTCCGTCAGCGACAGCTGACGGATGACCGATCGCACGGCGGCGGTCAGTTCGTCGGCCGCCAGCGACGCGATGTCGGCGGCCACGGCGTCGCCCGCGGCGCGCGCCCGTTCCACCAGGGCCGCGCACCGGGCGATGTCGCTCGGCTTGAGGTAGTGCCGGTACACCTCACGCACGAGCTGCTCGGGGCGTGCGACGCCGAAGAAGTCGAGCACCAGCGGCGTCAGGGCCGTGGCCCGATCGCGACCGTCGGCGGCACGCACCACCGCCCGCAGCGCCTGGCGGCCGATCCAGTAGCCGCTGCCTTCGTCGGCCAGGATGTAGCCCCAGCCGCCGGCGCGAGCCGCCTCGTTGGCCGCATTCCTGCCGTAGGCGATCGATCCGGTCCCGGCGATGACGACGACGCCCGGCCCGAGGCCGGCGCCTGCGACCAGCGCGATGAGCGCGTCGTTGGTCACCAGCACCCGCGCCCGCGCACCGATGCGGCGCATGATGCCCTGGATGATCGCGTTGTCCTCGGGGCGATCGACGCCGGCAATGCCGAGGCAGATGACGTCGGGCCGCAGGTGCGCCTCGCCGAGCGTCTCGTCGATCACCTCGTGCAGCGTCTTCTCGACGGCCAGTTCCCCGTGCGCGGCCAGGTTCGCCCCGCCCCGGCGGGCGCGCGCGAGGACCGAACCCGTCCCGTCGGCCAGCACGGCCTCGGTCTTGGTGCCACCGGCATCGATTCCGATCACGAGCGGTGCGACGGGTGCCCCCTGCATGACGCGACGGGAGTATATACTTCGAGCGCGCGGTCGCGTCCCGCCGCGTGCCTCGATCGATGTCCGTTCCCTCACGCCGAGCGTTCCTCCGGCTGTCCTTCGCATCACTGATCGCTGGGTCCGGCGCCCCTCGCGCCGCGGTGGCGCGCCCGGCGCCGGCCGACGCGGGCGTGCGCGGCCTCTGGGTGACGCGCAGCTGGATGACCTCGCCGGCGCAGGTCGCGCAGGTGGTCGCCGACGCGCGCCGACACGGCTTCACCGCCGTGTTCGTGCAGGTGCGCGGGCGCGGCGATGCGTTCTACGTCGGCGGTCCCGATCCCCGGTCGACCCTGCTCGCGAGGCAGGCGCAGGACTTCGATCCACTCGCGACGCTCATCGCGCACGCCCGCGACGCGGGCATCCACGTGCACGCGTGGTTGAACGTGAACCTCGTCGCCGGTGCGACGGCGCTGCCATCGGCGCCGCAGCACGTCGTCGTCGCACATCCCGAGTGGCTCATGGTGCCGCGTCCCCTGGCCGTGGAACTCGCACGCCTGGCTCCGCGCGATCGGCGCTACCTGGCCCGCATCGCGACCTGGTCGCGGAGCCACGCGGCGACGGTCGAGGGCGTGTTCTCCTCACCGATTCCGGAGGCGGCACAGGACCGCGCCGTGGCGGTCGTCGATCACCTGACGACACGCTACGCGCTCGATGGCCTGCACCTCGACTACATCCGCTACCCGACACCCGACTACGACTACAGCCGCGGCGCGCTGGATGCCTTTCGCGATGCCATCGTCCCCGAACTGACGCCCCGGGAACTGGCCAGCCTCGACGCCCGGACCGCGCGGAACCCGCTGGCCTACGTCGACGACTACGCGAGCCGCTGGGAGACGTTCAGGCGGGAACGCCTCACGCGACTGGTCACCCGGCTCCGCGATCGCGCGCGGGTCAACCGCGCGGACATCCGGATGTCGGCTGCCGTCTGGCCCGATCCGACCGTCGCACGGCAGCGAAAGCTCCAGGACTGGGCAGCCTGGCTCCAGGACGGGCTGGTCGATGCGGTGTGCCCGATGATGTACGTCGCAGACGGAGACACGTTCGAGCGCCAGCTCCAGGCGCTGGCCGATCAGCCGCGTGCCGGTGTCTGGCCCGGGATCGGCGCGTACAAGATCGCCGCCGACGAGGCGGCCCGCCGGGTAGACGCCGCGCGTGCCCTCGGGTTCGGTGGCGTGATGCTGTACTCGTACGACAGCATGACCGGTGGCCCCGGACGCCCCTCGCCCTACCTCGCCACGCTCCAGCGCCGTGCCTTCAGCGAGGGCATCGCCGGGCCGGCCGGTGCCGCCCGCTGACGTGGCCGCCGATTCCCGCGGCATCGCCGCGGCGCGCACGCGGATGGCCGACGCCGTCGGCAGTGGCCTCGTGCCTGCAGCGGTACTCGAGGTCGGATCGAGTGCCGGCGTCACACACCGCTCCGCCGAGGGCACGTCCGAGGACGCCATCTTCGACCTCGCGTCGTTGACGAAGGTGCTCGCCACGGCACTCGTGGCGATGCGTCTCGTCGAGGACGCGCGCCTCGACCTCGACTGGCCCGTGCGGCGGGTCCTGCCCGAATGGGGGCGTCCCGATCGCGCCAGCGTCACGATACGCGACCTGCTGTCGCACGCCAGCGGCCTGCCCGCCCATCGACCGTTTCACCTCCACTGCTCTGGCGCGGACGCCGTCGTCTTGGCCTGCGTCGAGACTGCGCTCGACGCCCCCCCGCGCACCCGGGCGTGCTACAGCGACCTCGGCTTCATCGTGCTGGGGCGGGCACTCGAACGCCTCGCCGGTGCCACGCTGGACACGCTCGCGGATCACGTGTTTGCACGCGTGAGCGGCGACCCGCCGCGATTCACCGGACGATGGGCCGGTCGCGTGGTCGTGCCGACCGGCTGGAGTGACTGGCGTGCCCGGGAACTGACCGGCGAAGTCCACGACGACACGGCCGCGGCGATGGGCGGCGTCGCCGGGCACGCGGGATTGTTCGGCAGTGCCGCCGGTGTCGGCGACGTCGCCCGCACCGTGCTGCGCGGGTTGCGCCGCCACGAGACGCCCCTCGCGCGGCCCGACATCGTCGCCGCGTTCGCCCGCCGCTCGCCCGTTCCCGGGTCGTCGCGCGCACTCGGCTGGGACACGGCGTTGCCCACCTCGTCGTGCGGTCGCCACCTGTCGCCGAAGGCCATCGGCCACACGGGCTTCACCGGGACGTCGGTGTGGATCGATCCCGTTGCCGATCTCTACGTGGTGTTGCTCACCAATCGCGTCGCGGGCACCGCGAGCGCCGACGACATCACGGCGCTGCGGCGCGACGTGCACGAGGCCATTGGCGCGGCACACCCCGAGGCCGTGCGATGACGGCCCCGGCGGGCATCCCCCGGGCGCTGATCGCCTGCCTGTGCGCGCTGTTCGTCGCCCTCGGCATCACCCTGGCCGCCGTCGGCCCTGCCCTGCCGGAGTTCGCGCGCCGCGCGGGCATCGACGTCTCGTCGGTCGGCCTGGTCTACACCGCGCTGTTCGCGGGCTTCCTCGCGTCGCAGATCACCTCGTCGGTCCTCGTGGAGCGTCGCGGCACGCGCGCGGTGATCCTCGGCAGCCTCCTGGTCTTCGCCGCCGGGGGCGTCGCACTCGGGTTGTCGTCGAGCCTCTTCACGCTGCTGGCCGCGAGTGCGACGCTCGGCGTGGGCTACGGCTTCTCGACCATCAGCATCAACCTGGTTGCCTCGCGCCTGCTCACGCATCGGCCGGCGTTCGTCGTCAACCTCATCAACATGCTCTACGGGGTGGGCACCGTGTTGGGCCCCCTCGTCACGAGCGCCGCGCTGCGCCGTGGAGGCGCGGCGCGCTGGATTCCGGCCGTCGGGGGCCTGGTCGCGCTGGTCCTCTGGCCGTGGGCCGCCCGCGTCCTGCCCCGCGACGTGACGCCCCGCCTGCGCGAAGCCATTCCCGGTGGAATGACGGGACGCCTGCCGATGCCGCTCGTGCTCGTCGGCCTGCTCGTGTTCCTCTATGGCGGCGTCGAGTCAGGCTTCAGCGGGTGGGCCGCCACGTTCCTGGAGCGCACGCTCGGGGTCACGCCCGCACGGGCGGCGCTGCTCACGTCGGTGTACTGGTTCTCGTACCTGCTCGGACGCGTCGTGTCCACGGCGCTGGCGCTGCGAGTCGGGCCTGGCGCCGTGCTCGAAGGCGCCATCGGCATCCTCATCCTCGGAGGTCTGGTGCTGGCGTTCAGCGTGGGCTGGGCGCCAGGGACGACGGTCGCCCTGGTGTTGCTCGGCGGCGCCACGGGGCCCATCTATCCGTCGATGTTCGGCCTGGTCACGCAGCGGTTCGCCGACCGGGCCGCGTACGCGGTCTCGGCGGTGTCGGCCATCGGGTGCCTGGGTGCGATGGCGCTCCCCTGGACGATGGGGCTCACGCTGCCGCTGGCCGGTGGCCGGGTCCTCGCGGCGACGCCGCTGGTGCTGGCCATCGGCATGTGGCTGGCACTGCGGCGGGCATCGCGGCCGTGAGCCGGCCTAGCGATTGATCGGACGTCCGTAGGGATTCGCGGGGAGTTGGCCCGACGGACGGCCACCGGGGGCGCCCTGCCCGGGCCTTCCGGCTCCCGGGCCGCCCGGACGCTGCCCCCCGCCCTGACCGGGCTGAGGGGTCTGCTGACCGAAGAACCGCGGCGTCACGTCCTCGATGGCCACTTCCCACTGGTCGTACTGCGTGCGCCCCTTCCACGACCGCAGCGACTGGTCCTTGCTGGTGCTCACGACCCCGCGGATGCCGCCAACCGTCCCGCCCGCGGCCCCGGGCAACCCGGGCACCACCTGCATGCCGCCCCCCGGCATCCCGCCGGGGCCGGGCGTCGTCGCTGGCTGCCCTGGCTGCGACGGCGCACCGGGTGCCGCGCCGGGCACACCCGGGAGCGGCATCGTCATCCCGGGTGAGACCTGTCCCACGCGGAGGACCGCGAACTCCTTGCCGGTGATGGGGTCGAGATACTTCTTGCGCAGGAAGCGCTGCTTGACCAGGTCGTCGACGCTGGCCGGCGATGCGCCCGGCAACCGCCGCTGGTAGAGCGCCAGCGCGTGGGCATACTGCTTGAGGCGGAACAGCAGTTCCTCTTCCCGTTCGCGCTTCTGCTGCTGCCGCCACACGGGCATCGCGACGCTCATGAGCGTGAGCATGACGGCCAGCGCCACGAGGAGGACGGCCATCGCGTAGCCCTGTTCGTCTGACCGGTGCGGAAGCCGTGCGCGGTGCCTCATGCGTTTGATATTCTTGCCTGCCATGCTAGCACCGCGTCGTGCCTGCCCACCCTCGCCCGCCGGGCTGGCATCGAGCGTCCTCGACTCGGCCCAATCCCGGGTCCGTCGGCTGCTCGTCGGCACGATGCTCCTGGTGCCCATCCTCGCGCTGGCCGCGTGCGACAAGGCCCCACTCACCGCCCCCACTGACTCGGCCGTCACGCTGTTTGCCAACAACACCGTCGTGGCGCTCAACGGATCGGTGGAGATCACCGCGAACGTGACCGAACCCGGGGGGGTGCCCGTCCAGAACGGCACGCAGGTCACGTTCACGACGACGCTCGGCTTCCTGGAGCCGTCGGAGGCACGCACCAGTGGCGGACGGGCGACGGTTCGCCTGAATGCGGGTCCGACGTCCGGGGTGGCCTCGGTCCGCGCGTTCTCGGGCGGCGCCCAGGCCGAAGCGCTGGACATCCAGGTGGGCGCGGCGGCGGCGACGACCCTCGCCGTGTCGGCCACGCCGAGCGCGGTGGGGCCCAATGGCGGCACCGTGGAGATTCTCGCCGTGGCCACGGGCGAGAACAACCGGCGCCTGCCCGGCGTGCCGGTGACGTTCGGCACGAGCGCCGGCAGCCTGCGCGACGCCACCGTCATCACCGACGGCAACGGCGAGGCCCGCACGCAGCTCACGACCACGCGCGAGGCCACGGTCACCGCCACGGTGGGCACGGTGTCGGCCAGCACCACGGTCCGCGTGACCACGCGGCCGATCATCACCATCACGACGCCCACGGTCGCGCTCGGCGAGGGCGAGACCGCGGTGTTCACCGTCAACGTGCAGACGCAGCCCAACGGCGACGCCATCCGCGACGTGGTCATCGACTTCGGCGACGGGGAACGGCGCTCGCTCGGGGCGCTGACCGGGACGCGGACCGTCCAGAAGGTCTACGCGCGCAAGGGCACCTACGTGGTCACGGTTAGCGCCACCGACACGGGCGGCGAGGTCACCACGGCGTCCACCTCGGTGACGGTCGAGGAGCGGGTCATCAACGTCACGCTCACGGCTTCCCCCACCAACCCCACCGTGAACCAGGTGGTCCAGTTCACCGCCACGGCCTCGGGCACCAACATCGTCTCGTACAACTGGAACCTGGGCGACGGCGATCTGCGGGTGACGACGGGGGCGACCACCTCGAAGACTTATGCGACGCGCGGGCAGCGGCGCGTCACGCTCGAGGTCGTCAACGCTGTCGGGCAGCGCGGCGTGGCCGCCATCGAAATCTTCGTACAGTGAAGCAGGCAGGGGACCCTCCCCTGTGGCGCCTTATTCTTTGTTTCAGAAAGTGATCTGTGATCCGTGCTGCGTGCGGGCCTCAGTACCACTGGCCGACACGTTTGTGAGATCAACGGCCAAATGGCTACATCTTTGTTGGATCTGCAGTTTGCCCCGAGCTGCAACGAATTCTAGACAAGCGCAATTGTGTCAACACTTTGAAGTGACAACTTGCATAGTGAGATGAAGTGATGGCACGGCTCGTGGTTGTGTGCCGCGGGCATGAACCTAGTTGCCCCTTTTGCGCGTCCTAGCAGCCTCCCCCTCGCTCCCGGTCTCCCGCTCCTCGCCGCCATCGTCTTCCTGTCGCCCACCGTCACCCGGGCGCAGACCCCGGCCGAGACGGCTCCCGTGCTGTCGGCCAGCATGACGGCTGTTTCCCCCACGCCGCCTGCGCCCGCCGCCGAGGAACCGGCGCCGGAGACGGCCCAGCCGCCGGCCCCGGCGTCGGGGCAGCCCACCGATCTGCCGACGACCCCGGCGCCCGTGCCCAACGCCTGGCAGCGACTCTTCGGCCCCACCCGCCTGACCAGCACCGCCGACACCTACTACGAGTACAACGGCAACCAGCCGGCCTCCGGCCAGAACGTCCTCCGCAACTTCGACGAGAAGGACAACCAGTTCGCGTTCAGCTACTTCGAGATGGCCTTCGAGCAGACGCCCACCGACCAGCGACGGGTCGGCTTCCGCGCCGACATCGGGTTCGGGCCGACCGCCACCTGGGTGAACTCCACCGATCCGGACGGGGGCGCGCTCAAGTACCTGCAGCAGGGGTACGTGAGCGTGCTGGCGCCGCTCGGCAAGAACGTCCAGATCGACGCGGGCAAGTTCAACACGCCGATCGGGGCCGAGCCGACCGAGACGGCCTACAACTGGAACTACTCGCGCTCCCTGCTCTTCGCCTGGGCGGCCCCCTACTATCACGTGGGCGTGCGCGCCACCGTGCCGGTGACCGACGCCGTCAGCGTCTCGGGCTTCCTCGTCAACGGCTGGAACAACGCCCAGGACAACAACCGGGGCAAGACCATGGCGACGCAGGTGTCCTGGAAGGTGCTGCCGTCACTCACGCTGTCGCAGGCCTGGATGGGCGGGCCCGAGGGGCCCAACGGCGCGGCCGGCTGGCGCAACCTGTACGACACCATCGCCACGTGGACGGTGAACCCCAACCTGACCCTCATGGCCAACGTGGACATCGGGCGCGACACCATCGGCGACGTCACGACCGCCTGGCAGGGCGTGGCGGCCTACGGCCGATACACGGTGCTGCCCAGCTGGGCCCTCGCCTCCCGGTTCGAGATCTTCGAGGATCGCGACGGGTTCATGACCGGCACCCCGCAGACCCTGCGCGAGATCACCCTGACCAGTGAACACATGCTCGTCCGGGGACTGTCGATCCGCCTGGAATACCGGCGCGATTGGTCCACGGAGGACTTCTTCGAGTACAAGACCGAGGGCTTGCGTCCCCAGCAGAACACGGTGCTCGCCGGCTTCGTGTACTCGTTCGCCACGCCGTAGCCCTCCGCCTGCCCGATTCGACCCGCGACCGGCCCCTCCCCCGTGTCGCCGGACTGCGTCATGCGGCGGTGGCGTCGCGATGCTCCCGCCCGAACTCGGCGTAGTCTATGGGCGCATGCCCAGACCGGTGACCATCCGGACCGAGGAGGACCACCTCTCGGCCCTGTTGTCGCTCGGACCGGTGCTCAGCGCCGCGCCCAACCTGAGGACCGCACTCGCCCGGGCGCTCGAGCACGTGGCCGAGGCCATGCACGCCCGCAGCGGCCTCATCGTCCTGCGCGAGCACGACGTCGCCGACCTCGCCGTGGCGGCGGCGACCGGCGTCAACTGGCAGGCCGCCCAGCGCGTGCGCTACCGCGTCGGCGAAGGCATCGTCGGGCGGGTGGTCGAGACCGGACGGCCCGTGGCCGTGCCGCGAGCCAGCCAGGAACCCCTGTTCCTCAACCGCACCGGCACCCACAAGAGTGCCGACGACGAGACGTCGTTCCTCTGCGTCCCCATCTGCGCGGCCGGCCAGTGTGTGGGGGCCGTCGGGCTCGCCAGGCCGTATCGCCCCGACGCCGACATGGCGCGCCTGCTCACCTTCCTCGGTGTGGTCGCCTCGCTGCTCGGCTATGCCATCCGCGTGCATCGCCTCCAGCAGGCCGAGCGACAGCAACTGATTACCGAGAACGCGCAACTGCGCGAGGAACTGCGCGAGCGCTACGACTTCCGCAACATCATCGGCAGCAGCCGGCCGATGCAGGGGCTCTTCGCGCAGGTGACCCAGGTCGCACGCAGCCACACCACCGTCCTCATCCGCGGGGAGTCGGGTACGGGCAAGGAGCTCATCGCCCACGCGATCCACTACCACTCGTCCCGCGCCAGCAAGCCGTTCGTGAAGGTGAACTGCGGAGCGCTGCCCGAGGGGCTCGTCGAATCGGAGCTGTTCGGCCACGAGGCCGGCGCGTTCACCGACGCCCGCACGGCGAAGAAGGGCCGGTTCGAGCTGGCCAACGGCGGCACGCTCTTCCTCGACGAGGTCGGCGAACTGTCGGTCGGCACGCAGGTGAAGCTGCTGCGCGTGCTGCAGGAGCGGGAGTTCGAACGGCTCGGCGGCACGCAGACGATTCGCGTCAACGTGCGATTGATCGCCGCCACGAACCGCGACCTCGAGCAGGCGGTTCGTGAGCGCTCGTTCCGCGAGGATCTGTACTACCGCCTCAACGTGTTCTCGCTGTACCTGCCGCCCCTGCGCGACCGCAAACCCGACATCCTGCTGCTGGCCGACCACGTCGTCGAGAAGTACGCATCGGCGCACGGCAAGGACGTGCGCCGGTTGGCGACCACCGCCATCGACATGCTGATGTCCTATCACTGGCCCGGCAACGTGCGCGAACTGGAGAACTGCATCGAACGGGCCGTGCTCGTGTGCACGGGCGGCGTGATCCACGGGCACGATCTGCCGCCGAGCCTGCAGACCGCCGAGGTGTCGGGCACACTGCCTCGCCTGTCGCTGGCCGCCGCCACGGCGGCCCTCGAACTCGATCTCGTGCAGGACGCCCTGAAGACCGCCAGGGGCAACGTCGCGCGCGCGGCCCGCCTGCTCGACACCACCGAGCGCATCATGGCCTACAAGGTGAAAAAGCTCGGGATCGACCTCCGGAGGTTCAGGCCAGACTCGTAACTGACCACATAAATGTCGGAACCGCTATGGCGATCCGACACGAATGTCGGATCCCTGCTGGCGGGCCCGTGTGCCATCCGCGCAGATAACTGACCGCTGAAGAACGAGTTGCGGTGATCGCCCGCTGCCAGGTCGACGGGCGAGCATCGAACTTGCTACGTGAACACTCCGAGCGGACGCGACACGCGCGGGACACGCTGTCCCGCCCGGACCGTCGGTCCGTCCGGAGGATCGATGAACAACGCAGATGTGGCGTGGATGCTGGTGTCCACGGCCCTCGTGCTCCTGATGACGCCGGCACTCGCCTTCTTCTACGGCGGGCTGGTGCGGTCCAAGAACGCGCTCAACACGATGATGATGTCGTTCATCGCGCTGGGCTTTGCGGGGGTGGCGTGGGCCCTGCTCGGCTACTCCCTCACGTTCGCGCCAGGCACGGCCTTCGTGGGCGGCCTGCAGTTCGGGCTGCTCCGGGGCGTCACGCTGGATCCGCAGGGCACGATTCCCCATGTGCTGTTCATGGCGTTCCAGGGCACCTTCGCCGTCATCACGGCCGCCCTGATCTCGGGAGCCATCGTGGAGCGCATGCGGTTTGGCGCCTACCTGGCCTTCATCACCCTGTGGGGGCTCGCCGTCTACGCGCCGGTCGCCCACTGGGTGTGGGGCGGCGGCTGGCTGGCGACGATGGGCGCGCTCGACTTCGCGGGCGGCACCGTCGTGCACGTGAACGCGGCGGCGGCAGCGGCGGTCGCCGCCATCGTGGTCGGTCCACGACACGATCACGGCCGGCAGGCGGCCCTGCCCCACAACGTCCCGTTCACGCTGCTCGGCGCGGGCCTGCTCTGGTTCGGGTGGTTCGGGTTCAACGCGGGCAGCGCACTCGCGGCCAACGGCATCGCCGGGCTCGCCTTCGCCAACACGATGCTCGCCCCGATGGCCACGCTCGTCGTCTGGACGCTGCTCGACGTCATGCGCACGGGTCGCGTGACCGCCGTCGGCGGCGCCACCGCCATCGTCGTCGGCCTGGTGGCCATCACGCCCGCGGCCGGCTTCATCAGCCCGGCGTCGTCGCTGGTGCTGGGCGGCCTGGCCGCGGTGCCGAGTTACTTCGCCATCCTGTGGCGCGCGCGCACCCGGCTGGACGACTCGCTCGACGTGGTCGCGGCCCATGGTGTCGGCGGCACCGTCGGCGCCCTGTTGACGGGAGTGTTCGCCGACGCGGCGTGGAGCGGCGGGGCCAGCGGCCTCATCGCCGGCAACGGCGCGCAGGTGGGCATCCAGGCCGCGGGCATCGCGGCGGCGCTGGTGTACAGCGCGGTGATGACCTTCGGCCTGCTGAAGGTGATCGGCCTCGTGCTGCCGCTGCGCGCGACCTCGCGCGACGAGGCGCTCGGGCTCGACGTCTGCGACCACGGCGAGGAGGCATACGCCGAAGGCGACGGCGCCATCCTCGTCGGACCCGATCTGGTGCCCTCGATCGTGGCGTCGCCGGCCGTCTCGACGGAAGGAGGCCGGGCATGAAACTCGTGGTGGCGATCGTGCGGCCCGACCGGCTGAATCCGGTACTCGAGGCCCTCTTCCGCGCGCAGGTGCGCGGCCTGACCATCAGCCGTGTCCAGGGACACGGCGGCGAGACCGAACACGTCGAGAACTACCGCGGCACGACGGTGAAGATGGCGCTGGCCGAGAAGGTGCGCATCGAGATCGGCGTGAGCGACTCGTTCGTGGAGACGGCGATCGATGCCATCTCCGATGCGGCGCGCACCGGCGACGTGGGCGACGGCAAGATCTTCGTGCTGCCCGTCGAACGCGTCGTCCGGATCCGCACCGGAGAGAAGGACCAGGATGCGGTCACGCCGGTGGCGGCGGCCCTGCGATAGATTGATCCACGCAACGACCCCGGCGCGGCCCGTCCGATCACCGGACGGCCGTGGCCGGGGCGTTCGGTCGACCGGCCTCGATGGTGTACCCTCTCCTTACGCGTTTCTCCTGGAGAGGTCCCCATGCCCCTGGCCCTGAAGGTCTGTCGCCACGTGGTGCTGGTCGCGGCGGTGTCGGCGATCGCCGCCGTCCCGGCTGAGGCCCAGACCACCGCAGCGAAGTCGCCCACCTGCATGTCGCTGTTCACCGCCGCCGAACTCGCGCAGACCGTCGGCCCGGGCTTCGAGGAAGCCGAGGCCCGCGAGAGCGCCCCTGGCGAGACCGAGTGTGCCTGGATGGCGCGGGGCGGCACCAAGAAGTTCCAGACCGTGTCGGTGCAGTTCTGGGACCTTCGTGCACTTGCGGCCGCCTCGTGGACGCTGGCACAAGCGTTCGAGGAGCATGTCTCGGCTGCCGAAGGCGTGGCGACGGGCAAGCGGGAACTGCTCCCCGGTGTCGGCCAGCAGGCGGCGTTCGTCCCGACCGATCCGCAAGGTCTGGTGATCGTGCAGCGGGCCGACGGCGTCGCGCGCGTCGTGGCCAACAACGTCTCGAAGGCGCAGTTGACGGCCGTCGCCAAGGCCATCGCGGCCCCGTGACCGATCAGGGCCGCCGGCGGAGGGCGGCCGCGGTATCCAGCAGGCTCTCGCGCACCGGTCGTGGCTGCCAGCCGAGACGGGCACGTGCCTTGTCGCTGGCGATCCGGTAGGCCCAGCCGAGGCCCTGCGCGCCGAACCGCACGGTCGGGTGGAACAGGCCGATCGTGCGCACGATCCAGTCGGGCACGACACGCGTCGGCACCGCGTAGCCGGCCGCGCGCAGCTCTCTGGCCAGGTCCTCGTACCAGTACTCGCCCGCCGCCAGCAGGAATCGCTCGCCTGCCGCCTCGGGCACGGTGAGAGCCCGCACGTGTGCGTCGGCCACGTCGCGGACGTCCACCAGCGGGAACAGCAGGCGCGGCACGGCGGGCACGCGCCGTTCGACCAGCACCCGCACGAGTTCGTTCGAGGCGTTGCGCACACCTCCGTGCGGCGGCCCGATCACGAAGGCCGGATTGAGCGCCACGACCTCTGGCGCACCGGCCACACCGCTCGAGGCCGCGCACGCCCAGGCCGCGCGCTCGGCCAGCGTCTTGGCACGGCTGTACGCCGGCATCGGCGTGTCGAGTCGGCTCCAGTCGGCTTCGGTGAAGACGCGGCCGGGTGTCCGCGTCGCCCCGGCCGTCACCGCCGCAATCGACGACGTGACGACCACGCGCGTCGCGCCGGCATCCGTCGCGGCTCTCAGGACGCGCCGCGTGCCCTCCACGGCGGCGGCCTCGAGCCGATCGTCGCGAGCCGCCATGCGCGTGGGCACCGGCGTCGCCGTGTGGAGCACGGCATCGGCCCCGGCGAGCGCGTCGGCCCAGCCCTCGTCGGCGAGCAGATCGGACCTGCAGAGTTCGAGCGGTGTGGCAGACGAGGCCACGCCCGCCAGCGCATCGCGCACCAGGCGCATGCCCTCGGCGCGGCGGACGGTGCCGCGCACCCGGTACCCCTGCGCGAGCAGGCGCGCGATGCAGTGGAGGGCGATGAAGCCGGTCGCACCGGTCACGACCACCAGCGCGGGAGGCGCCACGCGGACCGCGCCAACAGCGGCCGATGGCGAGGACGCGGAACCCGTCGCCCCGCCTACCACTCGTTGTACGGCGTGCCCTGCATGGACACCCGGTCCGACCCGCTCCGCACGTTGTACACGCCTGGTTCGGCCGTGGGGTTGTTCGCGTCGGGTTCGGCCGGGATCTCCTGCCACGTCGTGTTCGACCTGGTGAACGGATCCTCGGGAATGGCGCGGAGGTAGCCGTCGGTGACCAGGGCCTCGAGCGTCGCCGGGTACTTGTTCTTGTCCGCGTAGTACTGATCGATGGCGTCGCGCATGCGGAACAGGTCCTCGCGCAGGACCGCCTCCTGGGCGAGGACGACGGAGTTGCGATACCCGGCCATGGCCATGCCCGCGATGACCACGATCAGCGCCATGACGACCATGAGTTCGAGGAGCGTGAACCCTCGCCTTCGCCGCGCGTGGCCACCTTGCGCGGCTTCGGCGGAGCTCACGCTCCCGTCCCGCGCCCCGTCCCCACGCGGCGCTGCGACAGGGCTGAGGCTCCCCTGCTGCACCCCGTCCGCACGCGCAGCGGCGGTCCCGATCGTCGCCACGTCACCACTCACTGTACGGGGTGCCATCGAGTCCGGTCCCACCGGCCTTGGAATACACATCGAAGACGTTCTGCCCGCCCCACGACGTCGAGTCGGGTCGATCCTGGTACGACCGCAGGCCCCAATCGGCCTCCCCGGTGAACGGGTCCGTCGGAACGCGACGCAGGAAACGGAGCTTGGTCTGGGTGGCGTCGCCCGCTCGTGTCACCCCCTCGACGAGCGTGTCGAGATCCGGCGGATACCCCATGTCGTCGGGCTCGATCTCGAGGTTGGAGATCTGCTGCAGATCGGCCGCGTCCTTGTAGCGGTCGATCGCCGTGCGCATCTCGCGCAGCGCGCGCCGCAGCTCGACCTCTTTCTGACGCTGGACGCCCACCTTGCTCAGCGGCAGGATGGCCGACGCCATGACCAGCACGATGGCCGCGACGATGATCAACTCGACGAACGAGTACCCCCCGCGTGCGGCCCCGATGCGGCCGAGGCTCGCGCGTGCCGCCGCGAGGCGTCGTGTCATCGCACCGTCACGCTTGCCGGCACGAGTTGCAGTCCCACACTGCCCTGCTCCGGGTTGGCCGCGACCCCGGCCGGCGTGATCGCGGACTGCCCCGGTGCGATGGCCTCGAACACGAGCGTGGCGATGAGCCCCGTCCCACTGGCGCCCACCTGATCACCAGGCCGCAGCACGGTGATGTCCACGCGCCCGGCTCCCGGATCGCTCTGCTGCGTGAAGGTCGGCGTGACCCCGCCCTGGGCCATGAAGGTGCCCGGCTGCACGGTACGCACCCGCAGCACCGACGGGTTGTACGTCACCGATACGCTGATCGTCGAGACGCGCTGGGCCCCGGCAATCGTGATGGGCACGGTGTAGGGGCCACCGCCCACGGCAAACTGGGGCCCTGGCGTCGTGATCGCCAGCCGTGCGGTCGGCGACGGCGGCGTGGCAGGAGCGGGCGCGGGCGCCGCAGCCGATGGCGCGGGCGCTGCAGGTGCCTGCTCGGCCGGGGCGACCGGCGCAGCCGCGGCAGGCGCCGGTGCGGCCGGTGCGGCCGGTGCGGGAGGCGTCGCCGGCGGCAACACGGACGGCTGTCCGGTGACGGGTCCCGTCTGCGGACTCGGCGCCCCGACAGGCTGCGCGCCAGCGGCACCGGGTGTCACGGGTGCGCTCTCGGGGGGCGTGGCCGCGGTCGGGTCGGTGGCGATGAGGGGCGGTGCACCCGTCAGGCCGAGGTTCTGCTGGCTGCCGATGTAGATGGGGTCGAGGTTGGCCTGCGAGATCTCCGACGTCCGCACCAGCCGGGGCGTGAGCAGGAACACGATGTCGGTCTGGTTGGTCTGCTCGACGGTGTTGCCGAAGAGTCGCTGCAACAGCGGGAGCCGGATCAGGCCAGGAAACCCGGTGAGCTGCCGCCGCTGGTCCTCGCGCAGCAGCCCGGCCAGCATCAGCGACTCGCCCTCGCGCATGCGGAGGAACGAGGTGGCACGGCGTGTCCCGAACGTCGGCAGGCTCTGCCCCGCGATGTCGATGTTGGCGCCGAGGTTGCTCGCTTCGACCTCGAGCTGCGACACGATCTCGCCCTCGAGCGTCACGCGCGGCTGGTTGAACTTCAGCTTGATGCCCACCGTGCGGTAGTTGAACTGGTTGATGGGCACCGTGGTGATGCCGCCACCGGCGATGCCGCCGAACGTGGTGCTGGGCACGGGGATCTCGTCGCCGAGATCGAGCGTGAGCTCCTTGCCTTCCGACCCGCGCAGCTGCGGCTTGGCGATGATGCGGTTGGCGCCATCGGTGGCCAGGAAGTTCACCACGGCCTGCGGCACGGTGAGATAGAAGTCCGCGGCGCTGATCCCGCGCGTGATCGTGTTCAGGTTGAAGGGCGGCGAGCTGAAGCTGCCATCCGATCCGCTCGGCGGCACTTCGGGCGAGAAGATGCTGCCCACCGCGTACTGCGACAGGTTGAGCCCGACTTCCTTGGCACGCGCGCGATTGACCTCGATGATCTCGACGTCGATGACGATCTCGGCCCGGGGGCGATCGTTGTTCCGGATCACCTGATCGATGATGTTCATCACGCGATCGGACGCCCGCACCGTGAGGCTGTTCTGGGTCTTGTTGGCGAGCACGCGCGGCTGCACCGGCAGGCCGGGCAACTGGAGGATCTGCTGCACCGTCTGCAGCACGTCGGCCGCGTCGGCGTGCGACAGGTAGAACGTGCGGATGACCTGTTCCTCGAACGCCGCGCGCTTGGGGGGCGTGTCGGGGATGACCATGATCGTCCGCGGGTTCACGACCTTGTAGAAGGTGCCCGCCGCCGACATCACCTGGGCCAGCCCGTCCTCGAGCGACAGGCCCGCCAGGTCCACCGTGATCTGCCGGGGCTGGAACGTCGGCTCGAAGATCACGTTGATGCCCGTGGCCTTGCCGATGAAGTTCACGACGTCCTGCGAGCTGGCCTGCGAGAACCGGATCTCGAGCGGGTCGCGCGACGCCGGGTTCAGCAGCGGTGGCGCGGTGCGCTGGCGCGCCGTCTCGCGCATGGCCTCGATGGCCGGTCGCGGGCGTGCCGCCTCCGCCCGTTCGCGCAGTTCCTTGTCGATCTCGGCGGCACGGAGCATGGCCGTCCGGTTGGCCGGGTCGTACTCGAACACCTTGCGGTACGCCACGACGGCCGTCTCGAGATCGCCGAGTTCATCGGCCTTGCGGGCCCGGTCGAGGTGGTACAGCGCCGCCGAGAGACTGGCGCGCTCGAGGATGATCCGGTACTCCGGCCGGTCCGGGTTGTCCTGGAGCGCCTGCCGGTAGTTGGCGACGGCCGTGTCCCAGTCGCCCATGAGGGCGGCCTTCTCGCCGCGCTTGAAGGCCCCCGAAGAGGCGCACCCCGCCGCGAGCGCCAGCACCGCCAGCACCACGCCCGTGGCTCCAACCCGTCGAATCCTCATCCGCGTTCGCACCCGGCCTCGCTCGTGCCCGCTCATCCCGTCATGCGCAGGGTCTGTCGTCCCCGTCCGTCGGCATACTCGATCTGCAACGACTCCTCGCCGATCGACACGATCCGCCAGCGCCCATCGACGATCTCGCCCGCGCGGCCATAGTAGACGTTCTTGCCGTCGGTGAGCACGGCCACCTTGCCGACGTCGCCCCGCGAGACCACGCCGATGAACTTCACCGCAATCGGCGGAGGCGGCGGCGGACCGGCCGGCTGCGCAGGCCCGGCCGGTACCACCGGCAGGGCGACCGGTGCCTGGCTCGGAGTACGGTCCGCCGATGCAGACGCGCCAGGCGGCGCGGCGGCCGGACCGGACCGGAACGGATCGCGGCCCCCATCCTCTGGAGCGGGACGATCCAGGGCCAACCTGTCGAGCCCCACGCCATCGGCCAGGATCTCGGCCGGCGTCCGCGCCGCCGCCCCGCGCGCTCCCGGACGCGTGCCGCGCCCGGCCGCGCCTTTACCGGCCGGCACGGTCGCCGGGCCGCCCAGCTGCCACCACAGCACCGCTGCGAGGACCACGAACAGGCCGACCAGCAGCCCCCCCTGCCGCCGGGCGTCACTGGCCATCGGCGGCCTTGAAGAACGTCGACAGCGTGAGCGCGGCCTCGAGCGGATCGTTCGGGTCGTCGCCCTGACTTACCGCGACCTGTCGGATGACGACGAACTCCGGGCCGGTCTCCAGCGTGTACAGGAACCGCCGGAGGTCGCGGTACGTGCCGAACACGCTCATCGTCAGCGTGGCGCGCTGCAGGACGCCGTCCTTCTCGGCCGCGTCCTGCGTGAACGTCCGGTGGTCGAACGACAGGTTCGCCTCGCGCGCCAGCTGCGCCAGCCGCACGAACGTGAGCTGTCGCGCAGCCGGCTGGCCCTTGGGCAGGATCTCCGTATAGAACCGCTGCAGGTCGACCGTCGCGCGGGTCGTCCCCGTGGCGGTCTGCCGTGCACTCGCGAGGTCGCGTGCCGCCGTCGAGGCCGCCAGCGATGCCGCGGTCGCGCGCTGCGCCAGCGAGTCGACCCGCGCCCGCAGGGGCCCGAACCCGATGCCCAGCCCGACCAGGTTGGCGAGCGCGAGCAGGCCCAGCACCGACACGGCAAGCCGGCGATCGGCCACGACCCGGGAAAGCCCCGTCCTCATGGCGCGCCTCCCACGACCGATCCCGTCACCGGCTCGGCACTCGCAGGGCCCGCCGCCGACTCCGGTGCGTCCTCCGACGGGTCCTCCGGCGAACCGGGACCGAGATAGCGGCCCTCGCACACGACGTTGAACGATCCGTCTTCGAGCGCCTGCTCGTCGATCGAACGCAGGCCGGTGAAGGCGCCAGCGGCCTCGAGCCGATCCATGAACGCGCCGACCGGTTCCACGCGCCGGCTGTTGACCACGAACCGGATGGTGAGGATCCCGCGGTCGAACGCGGGCGCCACGACCCGCAGCCGCACGTCGGCGGGAATGGTGCGCTCGATCACGTTGAACAGCGCCGTCCACGAGAAGGTGCGTTGGTCGATGACCGCATTCACCTCCCGCGTGGCCTTGACCGTCGTGTCGAGCAGTCGGGCGTCGATCCGGCCGCGTACCTGCTGGGCCTCTCGACGCAGCGCGGCGGCGCGGTTCTCGTCCTGCGCGATGCGGGCCGAGAGTTCCCGCTGCCGCGCCGTGAGCCCCACCAGCTGCCAGACCGTGAACACCGACAGCAGCGCCAGGGCCACCGCGAGCCCCACGACCAGAGCCTGGACGGCACGCTCGTTGTAGAACGGCCGCGTGGACAGGTTGCCGCGCAGCATCATGCCCGGCCCTCGCGCAGCACCAGGCCTGCAGGCGCCGCGATCTGGCCGACCACCGCGTCCGTGGCCTGCACGCGATCCCCGAATCCCGCCACGCCGTCGAGCGACAGCATGGTCACCGGCGTCTCGAAGAGCGCCTCGAGGCTCCTGGCCCCGCCTTCGCGATTGGCGACGTCGGGACCGGCGGCCACCACGACCCGCGCGAACCCCTGTCCGCCCAGACGATCCTCGTAGTACATCCGCGTCTGGTGCACGACGTCGGGCACCGGCTCGGCGGCGTCGGCCGGGCGGGTCCTGAAGAAGATCACGTGCCCATCGCGGACGACGGCGATCGAGGCGTAGCCCGGCGTCACGTGGACCAGCAGCGAGTCGGCGGGCAGACTGCCCGCGAGCAGGGCCAGGTTGACGACGTTGAACGTGGCCAGGTCCACGGTGCCCGCGTGCAGGCCGGCCTGGCTGCACACGGCCTCGTACTCCTCCGTGATGTCGCGGCGCATGGCGGCGACCACGATGGTGGTGCCGGCAGTGTCCACCGACCCGCGCGACCAGGCCAGCTGCGCCTGCTCGACGGGAAACGGCATCGTCTTGCGCAGCTGCAGCCGAATCAGCTGATCGAGATCGCGTGGACTCGCCGGCACGTGCTCGAACGACAGGATGGAGACCTTGGCCGCCGTGTCGGGCACCGCGAGCGAGACGCGTCGGTGCCGGCCGCCGACCTGCGCGACGGCGTCGCGCACGGCCCGCACGCAGGCCTCGCGGTCGATCACGTTGCGGCTGGCCAGCGACGGCACCAGGGCGCCGTCGGGCAGCACGGCCGACCCGACCGCCCGGATGACGGGCGTGCCGCCCTCGGTGTCGGCGACGACAGCGGTGACGCGCCGGACGTCCAGATGCAGGCCCAGGGTGGGCGGGGGCGTGGTGAGCCAGCCGGGGAGCGACACCATGTCAGTCGACGAACGTGACCTTGTTGATCTCGCGCAGCGTCGTCTCGCCGGCGAGCACGCGCGACACGGCCGACTCGCGGAGGAACCGCATCCCCTCGTCGCGCACCGCGCGCTTGATCTCCGAGTTGGGCCGACGCGCCAGAATCATGTCACGGATGGTGTCGGTGAGGTCGAGCAATTCACAGATCGCCATCCGGCCGCGATACCCCGATCCGCTGCACTCCAGGCACCCGGCCCCTTCGTAGAACGTGTGCGTCTGCGCCAGGGTCGGATCCATCGCCGCCTCGCGCAGCTGCGCCTCGGTGACCGTCGCCGGTCGCTTGCAGTGCTCGCAGATCTTGCGCACCAGCCGCTGGGCCAGCACGCAGTTGAGCGCCGACACGAACTGGTAGGCCTCCACGCCCATGTTCAGGAACCGCCCGAGCACGTCGAGCACGTTGTTGGCGTGCACGGTCGTGAACACGAGGTGCCCCGTGAGTGCGGAGTTGATGGCGATCTGCGCGGTCTCGGCGTCGCGGATCTCGCCCACCATGATCTTGTCGGGGTCGTGGCGCAGGATGCTCCGCAGGCCGCGCGCAAACGTGAGCCCCTTCTTCTCGTTGATGGGGATCTGGACGATGCCCTTCAACTGGTACTCGACCGGGTCCTCGATCGTGATGATCTTGTCCTCGATCGACTTGATCTCCGACAGCGCGGCGTAGAGCGTCGTCGTCTTGCCCGACCCCGTGGGCCCGGTGACCAGCACCATGCCGTAGGGCTCGCGGATGTACTTGCGGAACCGCCGCAGTTCCTCCTCGGGGAACCCGAGGATGTCGAGCCGCAGTTCGCGGAACTGCTCGCTGATCGACTCCTTGTCGAGGATGCGGATGACCGCGTCCTCGCCGTGCGCACTCGGCATGATCGACACACGGAAGTCGATCGTCTTGCCGCGCATCCGCAGCTTGAAGCGGCCGTCCTGCGGCACGCGCTTCTCGGCGATGTCGAGTTCGGCCATCACCTTGATGCGCGAGATGATCGGCCCGGCGAATCGCTTGTCGATCGGACGCATCGCCGGCTGCAGCACGCCGTCGATCCGGTACTTGACGACCACGGCGTCGTCTTGCGTCTCGATGTGGATGTCGCTGGCGCGCCGCTGCAGCGCGGCGAACACCGTGGAGTCGATCAGCTTGATGATCGGGCTGATGTCGCTGGTCAGCTTCTCGACCGACAGCGACTCCTCTCCGCTCTCGTCCTCCTTGAGCAATTGCAGCTGGAAGCTCTCGGTGGCGTCCTCGAGCACGCGCTGGCTGCTCTCGGACTTCTTCAACATCGCCTGGATCGCCGAGGCGGGCCCCACGGTGACCTTCAGGCGCGTCCCGAGCAGCTGCGAGAGCTCGTCGATCATCATCAGGTCCGGATCGGACACCACGATGACCAGCGTGTCGCCCTCGCGACGATGCGGCACGAACCCGTACCGCAGCATCACGTCGGCGGGAATCGAGCGGAACAGCTCGTTGTCGAGATGGAACGCGTCCATGTCGACGAACTCGAGCCGGTAGCGGCCGGCCAGGCGTCGGGCCTGCTCGCGCTCCTGGTCGGCCGACGGCGCCGCGCTCCGGGTGCCGTCGGGGATCGGCAGGTCCGGCATCGGGAGGATCGACGGATCGGGCGTGGGTGGGGGCGTGACGGTACTCACCTGGCGCAATGCCTCCGCGTGGCGCTCAACTCAGGGCCGACGACAACTGGAAGACGGGCAGATACAGCGCAATCAGCAGCGCCGCGATCACGATCCCCATGACGACGAGGAGGATGGGCTCGATGAGCAGGAGGAACCGGCCCAGCTTCGTTTCGATGTCCTCGTCGTAGAAATCGGCAATGGCGTTCAACATGTCCTGCAGGGCGCCCGTCGCCTCGCCCACTTCCACCATCTTCACTGAGACGTCGGGGAACTCCCCCTTGGCTGCCATGGCCGCCGACAGGGGCTGCCCTTCGCGCACCTGGCGCGTGATGTCGGCCATCTGGACGGCGATGTGCCGGTTCGACACCGACCGGCTCGCGACGTCGAGCGCGGTGACCAGCGGAATGCCGCCACCCAGCAACGTGGCCAGGGTGCGCGTCAGCTGCGAGGTGGCGAACTGCCGCGCGATGGTCCCGAGCCCCGGGAGGCGCAGCACCACCTGGTCGATCCGCTGGCGATACGCGGGCTGGCGCCACGCCCAGCGGCCCAGGGCGATCGCCCCCGCCAGGGCGACCAGCAGGAGCAGGATCTGGCTGCGCACCGCGTCGGAGATGGCCACGATGACCCGCGTGGCCAGCGGCAGTTCCGCGTCGAACCCCGCGTAGAACGCGTTGAACTCCGGCACGACCCGCACCACGATGATCGCGACGACCGCGAACGACAGCAGGGTGAGGATGGCCGGGTACACGAGTGCCGAGATGACCCGCCGCCGGACCGCACCCAGCACCTGCACGTAGGCCACGTAGCGGCGCAGCACCTGTTCGAGGCTGCCGCTGCGTTCCCCGGCCATGAGCGACGCGGTGTAGATCGGCGTGACGTGCCGCCCATGGGCCTCGAAGGCCTCCGACAGGGCCGTGCCCGACCGCACCTTCTCGTAGACGTCGTCGAGCACGCCCTTGAAGACCGGATTGGGCACGTTCCGCCGCAGGATCTCGAGCGACTGCACCAGCGGCAGGCCGGCCTTCAGCAGCGTGGCCAGCTCCTGGTTGAACACCAGGAACTCGTGCAGCTTGATGCGCCCGGCCCGCGACAGCGTGAGCCCGCCGAACCCCCGCCGCGCCGCGCGGACCTCGAGCACGTAGAGGCCCTTCTCCTCCAGCTCGCGCCGGAGGGCGGCCTCGCTCTCGGCGGCGTACACACCCTCCGAGACCTGCCCCGAGGCGGTGGCCAGTCGGCACCTGAACTCCATGGCGTCAGGACACCCCCGCCAGCGCGAGCACCTGCCGGACGTACGCCTGCGTTTCGCGGAACGGCGGCACGCCACCGAAGCGACGGACGGCCCCGGCTCCAGCGTTGTAGGCCGCGACGGCCAGGTGCAGATCGAACCGGTCGAGGAGCTGGCGCAGGTGGCGCACGCCGCCGTCGATGTTGGCTGCCGGGTCCCAGGGATCGGTCACCTGCAGGTCGCGCGCCGTGGCGGGCATGAGCTGCATCAGCCCCATGGCGCCCTTCCGCGATCGGGCATGGGCCTGGAAGCGCGACTCGACGGTGATGACGGCATGGACCAGGCGCGGGTCCACGCGGTGACGGCGTGCGGCCGCCTCGATCAGGGGCAGATAGGGGCGGCTCGCTTCGCCGGCGAGGTCGGCCAGCGTGCGGCGGGCGGCTGGCTCGGTCCGGGTGGCGGCCTGCGCCGCCGATTCACCCGGATCGGGCTCGGGATACGGCACTTCGTCGGGGCCGACCGCCTTGATGAGGGTCGCGGCGCATTCGAGTTCCCCGCCGCCCCGCAGGGCCAGCGTGGCGGTATCGCCGTCGATGCGGACGCTGCGGACCGACAGGGATCGCCCCGACGCCAGCGTCACGATCTCGGCCGACGCGCCGACCGGCGCCGCCAGCGAGCCCGCAGCTACGAGAAGGGCGGCGAAAGCACGGAGAAGCACAGGCGGCCAGTGTAGCGCGGTCGGCCCCGCCACTCGCCGGGCGGAAACCGCCGGAGCGTCCGGCGGCCACGCCTCGGGCGATGGACGGCTACTTGGGCTCGATGAACGCGTGGAAGACGCGCACGCCCAGTTCGCGTGGGTCCGACGACTTGGCGGCCGGCGTCTGCGCCGGCACGAACGCCTGGTTCACCTCGATGACGAGGTCCACGTTCTCGGCCTCGCCGAACTGTGCCGCCGCGACCGGAATCCGGCGGATGACCTCCTCGGTGGAGGTCAGCGCATGGGTGTCGAGCACCTGGTCGCCGATGCGCACCGTGACCGTCTGCCCCGGCACGAGATCCGGACGCCCGTCGAAGTGCAGGAAGAACGTCGCATCGCGGCGCGGGTTGCGCAGCGCGAGCGTGGCGACCTTCTTGGTCCACTGCCACTCGACCTGTGCGTTCTCGGCCGCGACTTCGGCGTTGTGCCAGCCGTCCTTGAACTGGACGAAGACGTTGTCGGAGGCGGGCAGCAGTTCGAGCGTCCCGGCCTTGTACGCACGCTGGCCGTCGTTCTCGCCGGCCAGCGGCAGGCGCGCCCCGGTCTCCGGGTCATAGAGGCCGACACGGATGGTGGCCTGCCCCATGTAGGGGTATTGCGGCACGAACATCGTGCGCGTGTATTCCACGCGCTGCCCGGCCCTCCACTCGCGCGTGGAGGTCGGCGGGAAGTGGTCGTCGGTCCACATCAGCTGGTCGTCGGAGTCCAGGAAGTGCACCAGCACCCGGTACTCCTTGTCGAAGGCCGGCGCATTGGCGGCGACGACGAAGCGATAGGTGAGGTCCAGTGGACTGCCCAGGGGCGCACGGGCCCGGCTGGCCGAGAAGGTGGCCGTCGCCACGGGCGGCTGATTGTCTTCCTTCTTCTTGCACCCGGCCACGGCCGATAGGGCCATGGTCACGACAACGCAGGCGGCTAGGGGTTTCACGCCTCAGTACTCCTCAGGACAAAGGGATTGGCCGGCACGGGGGACGACCGGCAAACGCTCAAGGGTAAACCGTTGCGGCGTCAGGGGCAACATGCTAGAGTCCGCTCGATTTCATGGGAGACGCCCTCGGACTCATCGAAACCCGTGGCCTCATCGGCGCCATCGAGGCGGCCGACGCGATGGTCAAGGCCGCCAACGTGCAGCTCATCGCCAAGGAATACATCGGGGCCGGCTACGTGACCGTGATGGCCCGGGGCGACGTCGGCGCCGTGAAGGCGGCAACCGATGCCGGGGCCGCGGCGGCGCGGCGCGTCGGCGAACTCGTCTCGGTGCACGTCATTCCCCGGCCGCATGCCGAGGTGGAACGCATCCTCCCCAAGCCCGCACCGGCCGGGAAGTAACCCCGTCGGGGCCGCGCCCACCGCATGGCCGACGCCGCACCTGCCAAGCCCCACTCCGACAAGGACCTCGCGTCGATCGCCGAGGCCCGTGCCCTTGCGCGCGCGGCCCGCGCCGCGCAGGCGCTGCTCGTCGAACTGCCCCAGGAAGGCATCGACGCCATCGTCGATGCCATGGCCGCCGCCATCCGGCCGCATCTCGAATCTCTCGCGCAGATGGCCCGCGACGAGACGGGATTCGGCGTCGCGACCGACAAGGTCGCGAAGAACCGGTTCGCGGCCGAGCGGGTCTACGAGTTCATCCGCCCGATGCGCACCGTCGGTGTGCTGCGGCGCGACGAGACGCGCAAGATCATCGAGATTGCCGAGCCCTTCGGCCCGGTGGCGGCGATTGTCCCCTCCACCAACCCGACCTCGACGGCGATCTACAAGATCCTCATCGCCCTCAAGGCGCGCTGCGCCATCGTCATCAGTCCCCATCCCTCGGCGGCCCGCTGCATCAGCCGAACCGCCGAGATCATGGCAACGGCCGCGACGCAGGCCGGCGCGCCCGCCGGCAGCATCGGCTGGATGACCGCCGTCACCCTCGAGGGCACGCAGGAGCTGATGCGGCAGCGCGAGATTGCCGTCATCCTGGCGACGGGAGGCCTGGGCCTGGTTCGGGCCGCGTACTCGGCCGGAAAACCGGCCTATGGAGTGGGCCCCGGCAACGCGCCCTGCTACGTCCACCAGAGTGCCGACGTCGGCAAGGCGGCGAGTGACATCCTGCTCGGGAAGACCTTCGACAACGGCCTGCTGTGCTCGTCGCCCAACTCCATCGTCGCCGACCGTGCCATCGACGGCGCGTTGCGCGCGGCCCTGGCGGCCAGCGGAGGCCATTTCCTGTCGGCGACCGACGCCGCGACCCTCGCCGCCCTGCTGGTCACGCCCCAACGACTCCCCAACCCGGCGCTCGTCGGCCGCTCGGCGCTGGAGATCGCCAAGGCCGCCGGCATCACCGTGCCGCAGGGCACGAGGGCGCTCATTGCCGAACTGCAGGGCGTCGGCCGCGACCACCCGCTCTCCATCGAGAAGCTGTGCCCGGTGCTGTCGTACTACGTCGTGGACGACTGGAAGGCCGGCTGCGAGCGTTGCAAGGAGATCCTCCGGTACGGCGGCATGGGGCACACGATGTCGGTCCACGCGCGCGACGAGGACGTCATCCTCCAGTTCGGCCTGCACAAACCGGCCTTCCGCATCGTGGTGAACACCCCGACGACGCACGGATCGGTGGGCATGACCACCGGACTCGACCCGGCCATGACGCTCGGATGCGGCGGGTTCGGCGGCAACATCACCTCCGACAACATCTCGCCGTTGCACCTGCTCAACATCAAGCGCGTCGCGTTCGAGTTGCGCCCGGCCCAGCCGGCCTCGGCGGCTCCGTCGCCCCTGGCGGCCGCATCGCCCGCACCGGCGGGATCGAGCCTGCGTCCCGTCGTGCCCGAACCGACCCGTGCGCTCGACGCCGCCACGCTGTCCACGCGCATCGATCGCTTCCTGTCGAGCCGCGGCATCACCCCCGACACGACGCTTTCCGTTGGTAGGGACGGCTCTCCGAGCCGTCCGTCGGTGGCGGCTCCCGAGCGTCCGCCTGCCGAGCCCGCGTCCGCCGCTTCCCCGCCAGTCGAGCTGGAGACGACCGGGCCGCCTGTCGATTTCGTGTGCGAAGACGACGTGCGGCAGGCCATGCGGGCCGGTCGCCGCATCCGCCTGGCGCCGCGCGCGATCGTCACGCCGGCGGCTCAGGAGTTGGCCGACGCCCACGGCGTGTTCGTCGACGCGTAGTCCGGACGGCCGTCACGCGATCGTCTTGACCCCGTCACGGCCGCGGTGCTACCTTCCGCGGGTCCAATTCAACGGATCGACAGGATCCAATCGATTGGATACGCCCGTCCGGTTCGACCCGGACCCCAACTTCGTTCGCAGGTTTCGGCCTGCAGGGAACACCTGACCGGCTGGCCTCCCGTCGAGGAGCCAGCCCACCCGCCGACCGCCGGCCCCACGCTGGCGGTGTCTGGCAGGGGAGCGCCCAGATGCGACGAAAGTTCGGGCTGCCCGGTGCAGTCCTGTTGTTATCGGCGGCCTGCAGCCGCCACCCAGCGCCGCAGATCGCGGCCGTGCCCTCGGAGGCGCCTGCGCCGGCTCCCGTGGCCGCGCCCGTGGCGCCACCCGCGCCGGTCGATCCCGTGGCCGCCCTCCTCGCCGAAGCCGATCGCCTGTTCGCGCTCGGCGAGCGGGAGCTGTCGCTCGGTCACCTCGAGCAGGCCCGCACGGCGTTCGACAAGTCCCTCGACGTGCTGCTCGACGCGCCCGAGGGCGCGCGGGTGAATCCGAGGCTCCGCACGCATTTCGACCGGCTCGTGGACCGCATCGCGGCGCACGAGACCCTCGCGCTCCAGAAAGGCGACGGCTTCACCGAGAAGCCCTCGGAGCCGGCCGCCATCGACCAGCTCCTCGAAGTGGCGACGTTCGCTCCCGCGCCGCAGGCCGACCGGGCCGTCGAGCACGCCGTCCAGCTGGATCTCGCGCAGACCTCTCACGACATCCCGATTCCGCTGAACGACAAGGTCCTGTCGTACGTGGAACTGTTCCAGGGGCGCCTGCGCGACTTCCTGGCGGGCGGACTCCAGCGTGGCAGCCGCTACCTGCCCATGGTGCAGAGCGTCTTCCGCGCGGAAGGCGTGCCGCTGGACCTCGCGTACGTGCCGCTCATCGAGAGTGCGTTCAAGCCGACGGCCCTGTCGCGAGCCAGCGCCCGGGGCATGTGGCAGTTCATGCGGGGCACGGGGCTCGATCACGGCCTGAAGCAGAACTGGTACATCGACGAGCGGGCCGATCCCGAGAAGGCCACGCGCGCCGCGGCGAAGTACTTCAAGACGCTGTACGGCATGTTCTCCGACTGGCACCTCGCCATGGCCTCCTACAACGGCGGCCCGGGCCGGGTGCAGCGCGCGATGCGCGCCTCCGGACTGTCGGATTTCTGGACGCTGAGCGCCAACGAGCGGTACCTGCCCCGCGAGACACGCGAGTACGTGCCGATGATTCTCGCGGCCGTCATCATCGCCAAGAACCCCGCGCAGTACGGCTTCGACGTGCCGGAGGTCGAGGCGCTCGCCTACGACAAGGTGCGCGTGGCCTCGGCCGTCGACCTGCGCCGTGTCGCGGAGTGGACCGGCGTCTCGATCGACGAGATTCAGGCCCTCAATCCCGAGCTTCGCCGCTGGACGACACCGCTGCGCTACCCGGAGTACGAGGTGAAGGTGCCGGCCGGCACCGGTCCGCAGCTCGAGGCTCGACTCGCGGCCGCGGCGCCAGCCGAGTTGTCGGCGCTCAAGTTCCACACGGTGCGTCGACGTGAGTCGCTGGCCGCGATCGCCCGCACGCTCGGGGTGTCGCGCAACGACCTGGCCGAGGCCAACGGCTTGTCGGTGCGCGCGTCGGTCCGTGCCGGGCAGCGCCTGCTGATCCCGCGTGCCCCGGCCGCGCCCCTGCTGGCCAGCGCCACGCGGCCTGCCGCACCCGTTCGGCAGGCCGAACCGGTGGTTGCCGCTCGCGCAGTCGCCTCCCGAACGGCACCGGACGTCGACGAGACCGACGTCCTCGTGCGGACGCATCGGGTGAAGCGGGGCGAAACCCTTTACGGCATCGCCAACGCCTACGACGTGACGGTCGCCCAGCTGCGGGAGTGGAACGGTCTGAAGTCCACCCGCCTCGACGTGGGCGACCGCCTGACGATCCGCCTCGCCGGCACGCGCGCCGCCCAGTAGCTCGCCGGACGCCTCTTGGTAGGGACGGCCGTCCCGGCCGTCCGCCTGGCGCCGTTCGCCAGTGGCAGTCTCTGCGACCCCGGCTCGCCGGGGTCGCGCAGTTTCTGCTCCCCGACATCCGCGATCGGCCCGGATTCGGCCGATGCGCGACGATCGACGCTTGCCCCGCGATTTGCACAGAGGGGCGGCATGCTGGCGTCCACCTACACGGCGGCCCTCGTCGGCGTCGCCGCCGAACTCGTCCGCGTCGAGGCCGATGTCGCCTTCGGCCTGCCCGGCTTCACCATCGTCGGCCTGCCCGACGCGAGCGTGCGCGAGAGCCGCGACCGCGTCCGCAGCGCGATCCGCAGCGCCGGTCTGCAGTTCCCACCCCATCGGATCACCGTCAACCTGTCGCCGGCCGATCTGCGCAAGGCCGGCAGCAGCTTCGACCTGCCCATCGCCCTGGCGGTGCTGGCCGCGTCAGACCAGGTGCCGGCCGCCCTCATCGCGGGCACCGTCGTGCTCGGGGAACTCGCCCTCGACGGGCGGGCGTTGCCGTGCCGGGGAGTGCTCCCGGCAGCGTTGGCGTCGAGAGCCGCGGGCGTCGACCGCCTGGTGGTGCCGCGGTCCAACGTCGCCGAAGCGCGACTGGTGCCCGGAGTCGACGTGCGCGGCGCGGGGTCCCTTCCCGACGCAATCCGTGCGCTGCAGCAGGCCGACCCGGCGCCGGCCCCGGAGGCCCGGGTCCGACACCTGGGCGACGCTCCCGACCTGGCCGACGTCCAGGGGCAGGCACTCGCGCGTCGAGCGCTGGAGGTCGCAGCCGCCGGGCACCACAACGTGCTGTTCATCGGCCCACCCGGCGCCGGCAAGTCGATGCTCGCGCGCCGGCTGCCCGGCCTGTTGCCGACGTGGACGTTCGAAGAGGCGCTCGAAGCCACGGCCATCCACTCGGCTGCCGGACTGGTGCCGCCCGACGGGGGTCTGCTGCCCCAGCGGCCCTTCCGGGCGCCCCACCACACGGTGTCGACCGCCGCGCTGGTCGGAGGCGGTCCGCAGCCACGTCCCGGCGAGGTGAGCCTGGCCCACCACGGCGTCCTGCTCCTCGATGAGTTGCCGGAGTTCGAACGGCGGACGCTCGACGTCCTGCGGCAGCCTCTCGAGGAGGGTGTCGTGCACCTGGCCCGGGCGGCGCGCAGCGTGACGTTTCCCGCCGGATTCCTCCTCGTGGCCGCGATGAACCCCTGCCCCTGCGGCTACGCCGGCCATCCGCGTCGTGCGTGCCGGTGCCGGCCCGGCGAAGCGGAGCGCTATGCGGCCAGGGTGTCGGGCCCGCTGCTCGACCGGATCGACCTCGTGGTGCAGGTGCCGCCGGTGCCGGCCGAGGCGCTCACGGGCGCGCGTCCGGAGGCCGAACCGACGGCACTCGTGAGCGAGCGCGTGGCGCGCGCCCGATGCCGACAGCACGCGCGAGGTGGCCGGCTCAACAGCCGCCTGACCGGCCAGGACCTCGAGCAGCTCCGGCGATCGCGCACGATCGGCGGGCTGCTCGCGCAAGCGATGACGCGCCTGGAGCTGAGTGCCCGTGCGGCCGACCGACTGCTGCGCGTCAGCCGCACGATTGCCGACCTGCACGACAGCGACGACGTGGCGCGCGAGCACCTGGCCGAAGCCCTGCAGTTCCGGGTGTGCTAGACTCCGTCTTTCGCCTGACGCGGTCGGTCCGGCTCCCTCGGGTTCATGCTTTCCACGCGCTACAGCATCGTCATTGCGAACCGGCGGACCGGTGTCGTGCGACGGTTCACGGTCTCGCTCCGACCGCTGGCCGTGGCAGTCACCGTGCTGTGTGCGATTCCGCTCCTCGCGGCCGTCGGCGCCTCGAGGAAGGCCGCGTGGCAGCGGTCCACGCTCGCCATCCAGGTAAGCGCGCTGGAGGCCGAGAACGAGTCGATCAAGGCCGCCGCCGGCGCCCTCACCAACCAGATCACGACGCTCCAGACCGTGGTGGACGACCTGTCGCGCCTCGCCCCGACGCGCGAGGAGCAGACGGCGATGGCCCGGCTGCCCCGGCGGCTGCGCGACCAGGCGCTCGGCGGCCTGTCGCCCGACGCGGCGCGACTGGCCCTGGCCGGCCCGTCCATCGGCCCCGACGCGGTCGGTGTGGTGCGGCAGATGCTGAGCGCCCTCGAGTCGTCGCTGCAGACGGCCCGGCCCCGACTCGAACAGCAGGTGGCGATCGCTCGGGCGACACCGGCAATCTGGCCCGCGCTCGGCCCGTTGTCCTCGCCCTTCGGCGCGCGCCGCGACCCCTTCACGCTCGCGGCCAGCCTGCATCCGGGCATCGATCTCGACGTGGACCACGGCGCCCCGGTCCACGTGACCGCCGACGGGGTGGTCACCGAGGCCCGGTACCACCCGGAGTACGGCAACCTCGTGATCGTCTCGCACGGCTTCGGCATCGAGACCCGTTACGCGCACCTGTCGCGCCTGCTCGTGCGTCCGGGGACCTCGCTCACACGCGGCCACGTGGTCGGCCACGCCGGCTCGACGGGCCGATCGACGGGCACGCACCTCCACTACGAGGTCTGGATCGACGGTCGCCCCGTGAACCCGCTGCACTACCTCGTCGCGCAGGGCGGGGGACGTTCCTGACGGCCTGAACCTGCGAGCAGGGCGCTCAGGCTTGCCCTGCCTGTGACCCTTCCCTACAATCGAAGGATCGCGGCGCCCGCTTCCGGGCCCGCCATCTGGTACTCAGCCCTTTGGTCCTCGACACCCTTCTCGCCAAGGTCATCGGCACGCAGAACGAACGCGAGCTGAAGCGGATCCAGCCGCTCGTCGCTCGTATCAGCGGGCTCGAGCCATCCATGCAGCAGTTGAGCGACGCCCAACTGCGCGGCAAGACCGCGGAGTTCCGCGATCGGGTCGCCCGGGGCGAGGCGATCGACGACCTGCTGCCCGAGGCCTTCGCGGTCGTGCGCGAGGCCGGCCGGCGCGTGGTGCACATGCGGCACTACGACGTGCAGCTCATCGGCGGCATCGTGCTGCACCGCGGCAAGATTGCGGAGATGAAGACCGGCGAGGGCAAGACCCTCGTCGCGACCCTGCCGGCCTACCTCAATGCGCTGGCGGGCAAGGGCGTCCACGTCGTCACCGTCAACGACTACCTGGCACGACGCGACTCGGAGTGGATGGGGCGGATCTACCGCTTCCTCGACATGTCGGTCGGCGTCATCCAGCACGACCTGAACGACGCGGAGCGTCAGCGGCAGTACGGCGCCGACATCACGTACGGCACCAACAACGAGTTCGGCTTCGACTACCTGCGCGACAACATGAAGTTCGACCTCGCGCAGATGGTGCAGCGCGGGCACTTCTTCGCGATCGTCGACGAGGTCGACAGCATCCTCATCGACGAGGCGCGCACGCCGCTCATCATCTCGGGGCCGGCCGAGGAATCGACCGACCTGTACTACGAGGTCGATCGCATCATCCCGCTCCTCAAGCCCGGCGCCGTGATTCAGGGCCAGGTGAAGGCCGAGGAACGCGAGGCGCTCGAGGCCACGGGCGACTTCATCGTCGACGAGAAGCACAAGACCGCGACCCTCACCGAGAGCGGCATGGCCCGTGCGGAGCAGTTGCTGGCGCACCGGCTGCAGCCGGGCGGGCTCTACGACCCGGCCAACATGCCGCTGCTCCACCACGTGCAGCAGGCACTGCGCGCCCACACGCTGTTCCGCCGCGACATCGAGTACCTCGTCGACGAAGAGGGCAAGGTCGTCATCATCGACGAACACACCGGCCGCGTGATGCCGGGGCGGCGCTGGAGCGACGGCCTGCACCAGGCGGTGGAAGCCAAGGAAGGCGTCAAGATCGAACGCGAGAACCAGACGCTCGCGACCATCACCTTCCAGAACTTCTTCCGCAAGTACGAGAAGCTCGCCGGCATGACGGGCACCGCCGACACCGAGGCGGAGGAGTTCAACAAGATCTACAAGCTCGACGTGATCCAGGTGCCGACCAACCGGCCCCTGATCCGCATCGAGGAGCCCGACACCGTCTTCCGGACGCAGCGCGAGAAGTACGACGCGATCGTGCAGGACATCGCGACGCGGCAGGCCGAAGGGCGTCCCGTGCTCGTGGGCACGGTCTCGGTCGAGAAGTCCGAGTTGCTCTCCTCGATGCTCAAGCGCGCCGGCGTGAAGCACGTGGTGCTCAACGCCAAGTACCACGCGCAGGAAGCCGAGATCGTCGCGCAGGCCGGCCGGCTCGCCAAGGTCACCGTGGCCACCAACATGGCCGGTCGCGGCACCGACATCCTGCTCGGCGGCAACGCGGAGCACATGGCGCGTCAGCAGTGCCTGGCCGAGGAAGTCGCCGAGAAGGTCCCGCGCGGGCAGGAGAAGTACGTCGACGACGAGGAGTTCGTCTACTTCCGGCACGTCGACAGCTTCTACCGTGTGCCCACGCCCACCTGGGAACACGTCTACAAGAGCTTCGACGACGAGTGCCGGGCCGAGCACGAGAAGGTGGTCTCGCTCGGTGGCTTGCACATCGTCGGCACCGAGCGGCACGAGTCGCGGCGCATCGACAACCAGTTGCGCGGACGCGCCGGCCGTCAGGGTGACCCCGGGTCGTCGCGCTTCTACCTCTCGCTCGAAGACGACCTCATGCGCATCTTCGGGTCGGCCAACATCTCCGGGCTGATGCAGCGCCTGGGGATGGAGGAAGGCGTCCCGATCGAGAGCCGGATGGTCACCAAGGCCATCCAGCGCGCACAGAAGCAGGTCGAGGCCCAGAACTTCGGCATCCGCAAGCACCTGCTCGAGTACGACGACGTGATGAACAAGCAGCGCGAGAGCGTGTACGCGCTGCGCCGCCAGTTGCTCGAGGGCACCATCCGACTCGAAGACGGCCAGGTGGACCCGCGCGAGTACCTGATGGTGCTCGCCGAGGAACTGCTCGACAACCTGGTCGGCGAGTACGCCGACGCCAAGAGCGACCCCGAGCAGTGGGATCTCGGACAGTTGCGCGAGGAGGTCGTGCGGATCTTCGACGTCGAGGAGGGCATCCTCCGCGACCTCGCGCTCGAGACGATGTCGGCCGATCAGATCAAGGCCGAGTTGTGGGAAGAGGTCGAGGAGCGGTACGCCGAGAAGGAAGAGGCCGTCGGCAAGGACCTGCTCGACCTGCCCGACGAGGTCGTGCCGCAACTGCTGCACGCGCTCGGTCATGGCAACCCCGAACCCGCACTGGCCCAGATCCAGGCCGCGTCACCCGACGCCAGGACCGCGGTGGCCGGCCGGCAGGCGCTCGCGCCCACCGAGCGCAACGTGATGCTGCAGATCGTCGACGGCCAGTGGAAGGATCACCTCTACAGCCTCGACCACCTCAAGGAAGGCATCGGGCTGCGCGGCTACGGACAGCGCGACCCGCTGGTCGAGTACAAGAAGGAGAGCTACGCGCTGTTTGCGGCGATGAAGCAGCGCGTGGACGAGGAGACGGTCCGGTACCTGTGGAGGCTGCGCCCGATGTTCGGACGGGCCGAGCCCACGCCGGCTGGCGAACCCGTGCCGGTGCCCACCGGCGCGGTGGCGTCGGCGGCGCCGCAGGCCGCCCGCCAGGCCGCGCCGGCGCCCGCGCCGAGGCCGAACACGCCCGACATCTTCCAGCGTCCGCAGCGGATGCAGGAGAACCGGCCGGCGGCCAGCAGCGCGCTCTTCGGCGCCCCCACGGCGGCCGCCGCAACGGCCCCGAAACCCGCGCGGGTCGGGGGCGACGACGTGGGGGTGCGCACCGTGCGGCGCGACGTGCCCAAGGTCGGACGCAACGACGACTGCCCGTGCGGCAGCGGCAAGAAGTACAAGAAGTGCCACGGGGCGGGCCTGTGACGCGGCTGGTCGCCCGCGTCGCCGGCCCCGGCCCGACCGATCACCATGAGGCCGACGTCTGTCGGCCTTTCGTGTCTCCACGCCCTTCATGCCCATGACGACGGACACCCTCGCTGCCCTCTCCCCGGCCGAACAGGTCGAGCGCGGCTTGCAGACCGCCCTCACCTTCGACGACATCCTGCTGGTGCCCCGCAAGTCCGAGGTGCTCCCGAGCCAGGTCGACGTCTCCTCGCGCTTCACGCGCAACATCCGTCTCAACGTGCCGCTGGTCAGCGCCGCGATGGACACCGTCACCGAGGCGTCGCTGGCCATCGCCGTGGCCCAGCAGGGCGGCATCGGCATCGTCCACAAGAACCTCTCCATCGAGGACCAGGCCAACGAGGTCGACCGCGTGAAGCGGTCCGAGAGCGGGATGATCGTGAACCCGATCACGCTCGCCCCCACCAACTCGATCGCCGAGGCGCACCAGTTGATGCGGAAGTACCGCATCTCGGGCGTGCCCATCACCGAGGACGGGAGCAAGGAAGGTCGCCTGGTCGGCATCCTCACCAACCGCGACCTGCGCTTCGAGACCCGCCTCGATCGCCCGATCGCGGAGATCATGACCCGTGAGGATCTGATTACCGTTCCCGTGGGCACCACGCTCGACCAGGCCCAGGACATCCTGCACACCCACAAGGTCGAGAAGCTGCTGGTCGTGGACCACGACTACCGCCTGAAGGGCCTGATCACCGTCAAGGACATCCAGAAGGCCATCAAGTATCCGGCCGCCTGCAAGGACGACCTGGGCCGCCTGCGGGTCGGCGCCGCCGTGGGCATCGCCAAGGACACGATGGAGCGTGCCGAAGCGCTCGTCGCCGCCCATGTCGACGTCCTGATCATCGACACGGCGCACGGCCACTCCGTCGGCGTGCTCGAGATGGTCCGCCGGCTGCGCGCGCGCTTCCCCGACGTCGACCTGGTGGCGGGCAACGTCGCGACCGGCGCCGCCACCGTGGACCTGATCAAGATTGGCGTCGATGCCGTCAAGGTCGGCATCGGGGCCGGCTCGATCTGCACGACCCGCGTGATCGCGGGCATCGGCGTGCCCATGGTCTCGGCGATTGCCGAGTGCGCCCGCGCCGCGCGCCCGTACGACGTGCCCGTCATCGCCGACGGAGGCATCCGCTACTCGGGCGACATCACCAAGGCCATCGCCGTCGGCGGAAGCACGGTGATGATCGGCAGCCTGTTTGCCGGCACCGACGAGAGCCCCGGCGAGGTGATCCTGTACCAGGGGCGGTCGTTCAAGGAGTACCGCGGCATGGGCTCGATCGGCGCCATGCGCAAGGGCTCGCGCGATCGCTACTTCCAGGACGAGTTCGAGCTCAACGTCGTGACCGGCGAGGGCACCGACAAGCTCGTGCCCGAGGGCATCGAGGGACGCGTCGCCCACAAGGGATCGGTGGCCGCCATGGTCCACCAGCTGGTGGGCGGCCTGCGCGCCGGCATGGGCTACTGCGGCTGCCGCGACATCGGGGAACTGCAGCGCGAGGCACAGCTGATTCGCATCACGCCAGCCGGCCAGCGCGAGAGCCACGTCCACGACGTGATCATCACCAAGGAATCGCCCAACTACCGCGTCGAGTAGACCGATGCGTCCGCGTGGCGGACGGCCGGGACGGC
>VFQN01001017.1_pt1 | contig 49369 bp, 40 predicted proteins | sample 3512371 | NCBI WGS metagenome assembly VFQN01 (sample SAMN10412370, study PRJNA504923) | tailings metagenome | isolation source: Replicate 2 from Balatoc abandoned mine | place: Philippines: Itogon, Benguet | collected 2017-08-28
CAAAATCATTTTGTCATTTGTTTTCAAAAATTGCACTTATCTGTTGAACTCAGCTTGTATAAATCTACTTTTAATTCTCCATTTATAAAAAGCTGAACTCTACGAGCATCATAAATAAAACCTCCGACATCTTTATCTGAAACAGAATACTTTTTAATTTCGCTTTTCAAAAAAATTAAATCTTTTATTGAATCAATCGAAAATGTGTCTTTTTTTAGAATAGAATAGAAAGAGACAAAACTATCCTGATAGAATTCTTTACTTAAACCTTGCATCGCTATCCCAAAACCTAGAGAATCAAATGAAATTTTCTGTACACATTCTCCTGGTCCCCTAATTAGTAAATAAACTTCATTGCTTTCCTGGCAAGGTTTTTCCGTTGAATAATTAATACAACCAATAAAAAATAGTAGCAGAATTATGCAATTAACTATTCTCATATTTATCAATTAAACATTATTGTCCGACTAAAGTAATTGAATTCAAGGCATAAAAAAGGGCAGTTCCGAAGAACCACCCAGATTAGTTAAGTTTGGTTTACCATCCCCTCCATACTGATTGGTAGAAACATCTGAAATTTGGCCAAGCACAAAGTAGAAGGTATTACGCTACGCAATAACAATGGAAGCCAATTTATTGCTACCGTAATCCCGGAATACTGACAGGAACAAGGCGTTAATCAGGAATTCACACATGTGGCTACACCAGAAGAAAATGCGTTTATAGAAGCGTATCATTTTTTGATTGAACGTACCATAGAACAAAGATATGAATTTGAATCAATCTATGAGGCTGGACTGATGTTGAACCGCCTAGGCCACCATTAGCCGCAAAGCTGGAGTAAAAGTCAAGGCCGGCGATTGGGGCCAGGTAGCGCCAGCCATCGCCGCTCCGTGTAGCCATTACTTTTCTAGAGGCGGGGCTACCTTTGCTGCAAGCGGTAAAAGGAACCAAAATAGTCTAAGCAACATAGATCTTTTGTCCAGTTTTTAGGGGTTTAAGACACCCGGAATAAAGTGATCAAGCTCGGAGGAATATCCACCAAGTATTTTTGACTCTGCTGATGCAGGCGCTTTAAGCTTTAGCTGCTTGTTGCCCAATCTTCTCCAATAACTTATCCGGAAGTTCAATCACTTCATATGCACTAAGTCCTCCAAATAAGCATTAGATGAGGTGTGGTAATTGTCATCTATCCTGTTTTCTTGGGATGATTCAACTCATAATAGGTAATGTACATCCAGTTTTTTTAAGACAATGCGCGCAAGTTAGCATCCTGGGACAATACAAGCCGATCCCGGTCATCATAGACCATTCTGACTTCCCCTGCACCAGGCACTTATTTTACAATAATCCGACCCCACTTACCATATTAAAGACCCTTTTCAATTCTCTTTTCTTCCGACTTAATAGTATCCATAATATTTGCAATAGTTGGATTTGATAACAACATTCTGTTACTTTCTAGGTAATCTGTAATAAGGCCTGAATTTAACATTTCAATCCTTTTCCCTTCGTAACCAGCAAGTTTACTAAACTCATTAATAATTACTGAAGCAGCACCCTCCCTCATTTGATAAAGATCATAATTTTGATTACAACACTTTAAATGATAAAGCGCTAGTTTTTCTAAAATTAATATTATAAAAAATCTGTACTCAGCTTGTTTTCTCAAGCAGTTTGTATCGACAGATAAAAGAAAGGATTTTAAATCAGGAGATAACGAACTATTTAAGTCAATTGTTATTGGATTAAACTCAGTCGCATATTTAAATAATATGCTATCGTAATTCTGGTCACAATAAATAAATTGATTTTCATAAACACTATTATCCTTTATAATCACCTTATTTTCTGACGCATAATGGCAACTACAAATAGTGATAAAACTGAATAGAATAATTATATATCGCATATAATTTACTTAATTATTATAATGGTGGAACAAGTTTAGCAGGGTCTATTGTTTTACCAATATTAGTCGTTCCAACACCAGCAGGAATGATTATATTACCATATCCTGGAATGGAAATCGTTGTTTCCGGAGTCTTTTTGTACATTTTAAAAGTACCATCAGTTTTAAGTTGCCCTGTTTCTTTTCCATTGACAACTTCCGGATAAACGTTGCCAGTTGCAGCATAAACTGTAACGCCCAACTCTTGTGCCATAGATTCTCCTAGAGAAATGGTTCCATCGTTCTTTCCACAATTACAACCACCCAAAACTATAACGGCATTTTCCTCAAATTTGATTTCACCAGCATTAACAGATGCCTTAATCTCTGCTACATTTGAGCTGTTCATGCCACTGCCATACCGCTGGTTAGCTGAGTATAATCCATCATCCTTGTCCAAATAAATACCATCTTGTGATGAATGAGCAAATACTACAACTGCTCCAACTGACCCTTCATTTTTTGTCCCTTGTTTTAGCTGATCAACTAACTGGTCGCCAGTTCGAACTTGAGAAGCAGAGAAGCCAGCTTTCTTTTCAAGATTTAGTGCTCTTGTCTTAAACGCATTAATATCAGAAGCAGAATAAGAAGTATTGTTTCCATTACCAGCAATAGCAAGCATAGCCTCGAGGCCTTCCAACTCAACATGCGCTGTAACCTTATTTTCGGAAAAAGCATATGTAGAATTGTAAACATACTTATCTGCGAGTGGATCTATCTGCCAAAATCTTCCTATTTGTGGGTCATGCATGCGCCATTTAAACTCATAAATGTCTAAGCCAGATCCATCACTAAATTCTTTATTTGCAAATTCTTGCCCCTGAAATTTTTGCATCTTATTCTCCAATTTTCCAACCGTTCTGGAACTAATCCCCGCCATTGTCAGCCCAAACGGATAATAATGCGTCTCCTCCAAAATTGGCCCCCTTTCATGCGTCAGGTTAAAGTTATCAAAATAAACCAATTCATCCGACTCATTACTGAAGTAAACATAGGCGTACCCGTTCTTTTTAACAGGTACGGCATTGGCGCCGATTCGGGAGATGGTTCCCCAACTGCCAACCAGGTAGGATACTGGGACTACCTTGCTGTTGACCTGATCGAACTGGAACTGCTCATTGAAAAGCAGAATGTGCAGATATGCCTTGGGGGCATTATTTGTACCACTGGTGCTGTTGGGGGTATTTAGCATAGTAGCTAATGGCGACTGTGTCAATAGGTTGTCACTTATTGCAGCCGCACCACTTTTGATTACACCGGCAGGAGTAATCGAGTTCCCGATTAAGGTAGCAATATTGGCGGCCAGGCTATTAATGCCACTGGCACCCGTATTATTTGTATTGGCAGTAGTATAATAAAACTGTACACTCGCTTGTATCTTATCCCCGCTCATCACTTTTAAAAGTTTGGCGGCACCTATTGCCCCTAGGCTTTTGCGGGTTAGCATAGCATTCGTTCCCGTACTGTGGGAAGTTCTACTAGCCACTACATTTATTTTTAGCCCTGATTTGTTTTCCCAAAAATTATCTTGATTTATTACTTCCGCACTTCCCGAGGCACCTTCAAAAGAGAGAGTTGGATAAGTTTCTGAAGCCACTTCTTCCGTTAACACCATCCGTACGTTACCCAGATGATCCTTCAGGAAGTAATCATAATCCAACTTAGCTGGAGTGGACCCGATTGTTGGAGTGAAACGTATTCTTCCTTCTTCGTGACTAATAAGCTGCAGACGATTGGTATATTCAGGCACATCATTTACAATGCGTGACTCGAATACCATTCCCATAACATAGTTCGTAACGGTTTCAAATTCATTTGGCGGTGTACTATTATCAACTGTTCTTTTTTGCAACTTGTTTCCAGCAGCGTCATAAGTATAAGTTATTGTACCACGTTCGGTTCCTGTAGTTTTTCGAACTAAAATTTGTGTTGGTAAATTCAGATGGTTGTAGGTAATCCCATTACCACCGGTCATTGTAGCTATGTCCTTGTTGAGATCTTTAACTAAATTACCATTTGCATCATATAAGTAATCGACTGTTGCTGATGTCTTAGATTGAACATGATTGGCAGATACCTTAAAATCGCCTAATAAACTTTCAGGCACATTGGCACTCTCGCGTACATTTCTCAATTTGTTGGAATAAGAAGTATATGTATATACCAGGTTATCCAACTCAAAACTACCACCTGGCTTCCAACCCATGTGCCGCATGGATTTGATATTTCCATTTGGATCGTAACTTAAATTGGAGGTACTAAAATCCAGACCTGCTGAGACATTTTGACTGTAGCTTCCTGTCGATAGGCGATTAGCCATATCATAGGTATAATTCAACTTCCTGATCACATCGTCTTCTCCGGCAGTTTTCCAGGTACTGGCAGCAATATTTCCACTGTATTGATTGGTTTGAGTGCCCCAGGAAGTATTCCGATCGTACCCAAGTTCAAAAGCAAAATAGCGATCTGCTGCCATACTTGACACCTGGTCTTTGTTGATCCCCAAGAGCCAACCCCGGATATTGTACAAATAGTTCAAATTGGCAAGCGGCGTTGTAGGAGCCGATGGCTTACTACCTAGATTCTTATCCTTTAACTGACCAAGTCCGTCATATTTTAAAAGGGCAGTCGTTTTGTAAGAAGAAGGCAAAGCGCCATTATTTACCAGTGAATGGCTCACTTTCTTTTCAACTTTTTCCTGGCGCCATAAATTATCATACGTGTATTTCGTAGCTACTATGGTTTCCTGATTGGGACTGCCTATTACCTGCTGTCGCATCACACTGTGTAACAAAGAACCGTTCCAACTGTATTGGTTGCTGACAATGTCCAGCCCACCCAGCAAATTAGTGGTTTGAGTTTGGATTACGCGTCCTTTATCATCGTAAATCATCACGCTGTATAAATAGGTACTCGCAGTCCCCAGTACTTTGGTTTTGGTCCAGGTGGGTTTACCAATTACTGCAGAACTGGGAAGTGGATTCTCTGCAAATAATGGACTTGTCAAATAGGTAGTTGACATATAAGCACTGGTCTTATATGCTGTATTATACGTAGCGCTTATTCCCTGGATACTGGGTAATCCGGTATAGGAGTCATAGTTCATCTCCGTCAACTCTTCAAAAGGTGTAAAATTCGACGGATTGGGATAGGCTGTTTGGGTAGCGGCTGCATTAATTAGCGTTAGATGGGTTGAACTGGTGGTCATCAGTCCAGTCTTTTTAGGACGGTTCAACTCATCATAAGTAGTGTACATCCAGTTTTTTTGAGACAATGCCCGCATGTTGGCATCCTGGGATAATACCAGCCGATCCCGGGCATCATAAACCATTCGCACCTCTCCTGCCCCAGGAACTTTTTTCACAATCATCCGTCCCCGCTTATCATATGCATACCGAAAACACTGTTCTGCTAAAATCGTTGTATTGGCCAGATTCCAATTTGGAGTAAGAACTGTCATCAATCGTACGCCTTCTGGCTGCAATACACATCGCAGTTGACCAAGGTCATCATATATATAATAGGTACAATTAAAACCGGCGTGGTTACGCCCTGAACCATTATCAACAGCAGAGCCCGATACGCGCACTTTTTTTAAGATGACTCTGCCATCCTTATCTGTAAATTCCAGAACCTGGTTGCCCATTTCATCAGTAGAACTGTTTTTGTATAAGGTACCAGCCGGATAAATAGCAGTCGTACTATACGATCCAAGATCGCCCAGCGTTCCATTGTCGGTAACATTCCATATTCTAACCTCGTCCAGATCGGTATTAAAATATCTGTTTGATGTCACTCCTCTCCCTGCACCCACCCAGGATTCTCCCGGTGCCATTTGTTTGTCCACACGATTAAGCGGCGATGCTTCAAACACTGTTTGCCCATAATACTTCGTATCCCCCTGTCCATAAATCGGACTCAAGGTATTGCTGTTGGAGTAGAACCAGTTTTGCTGCAACAACGCATTGCTTTTGTACGAACCATCTGTGGGGGATGCACTGCCACTGATATTGCTGTGAGCAGCAAAGGGCAGGTATTGCTTCTCCTGGCGACCAAAAGCATCGTATTCCACCGGACTCACCATATCATAAGCCTGGGTGTGACCAGCTGCGGTATTCAGACTGCCCTGTTTCACTACTGTCTGGATCGGTCTTCCAAGGCCATCCAAATATTGAGTAGTCTGCCGAACTTCCCGTACGGTTTTACTGCCCATGGTAGCAGGATCCGTCTGAGGCGACATCGCCTCCCATGTACGCACAAAATTAATCGGCGTTTGAGCAGCAGTTCGGTTGGGAAGAACAACGCAGCAAGTAAGTAAAAAAGCAGTGAGTCTGATAAGCGTCTGGTGCATATGGTTCATACTAGCAGGTAAATAGAATAAGGTTTAATGGTTCCTGTTATTTGATCGTATAGCCCACCCGGAACACCACGGGTTGGGTTCGGGGTACTTGTTGTCGCCATAAAAAATCATAGAGCAATCGGGCATCGGTTTTCATCTTGCCAACTTTGAACTTTCGGGTGATGCCGATTAGCGCACTCTGTTGCCAGTTGCCCGGTTCTTTCAGCAGCCCCAGGTCCTCGATACGCTGGCGATGATTGAGTTCTGCGCCCCCACTCACCCAAAAGCTCCCCTTTAAGCGCCAGTCTAAAAAGCTGCGCAGGCCTACGCCTTCATGCGTCATGCGAACATTTCGCCAATCACTGCCCCAGCCCAGTTTGTAACTGGCGCCGACACCTACTACACTTTTACTGTTGAGTTTGTAACCCAGACTTAAGCCCAGGTCGCTCGTAGTTGGAAAAAAATTAGTAGCTCTGGAACTCTGTAGATTGCCGCCCCATTCCAGTCGATTCCACAAACTGCGGGTTTTCTCTTCGTTGGTTTTGGTGGTGGGCATTTCACCGGCATCACCAAAACTGCCAGCCGAGAGTTTGTCCTTGAGGGATTGTAATTGTTCTTCCGCCTGCCCCATCCCTTGTTGTAAGGCGGCTTGTGGATTTGCTGTTCCCAGTGTACTGCCCATCTGCGTTTGCAAGGCAGAACGCGTCTGCATACTACCGGGCGTGGTTAAACTTACAATAGGATCCGGCTGCGGGAAGATGGCTGCAAACGCACTGTGCTTCTCCATAAAGGAGCGGAACAAAGGAAGCTTGGTAGCATAGGCCAGTAGTTGCCTTGCCAGTTTATCGGGCTGCTCCAGCAGTTCTTTTGCCTGCCGCAATTGTTGTTGATAATACTGTACCTGTTGTTGGTACGCTTGCAACTGCTTACCCAACCCCGAGTTGGATAATTGATGCAGGAGTTGTTGCCGGCGTTCCAGCAGTTGTTGCTCCAGGTACGTGGATTGTGTTAACTGGTTTTGCAGTTGGTTGTAGGAACCCAAAGCTGACGGAAGCTGCTTGGGTAGTTTGGCTTGAACACCTGGCAGTTGTTCTTGTGCCAGGAAGCGAAGAGATGTTTGTACACTGTCCAGCCGCCCCTGATAATAATGTTGCCTGGGACCGCTATTTTGGGCAAGTTCAGCAGTCGATTGTTCCATCTGGGCATAAACAGAATCAATATTGCCAAACAAGGCCCTGGCCTGGAAATTCCGCGTAACTTAATCACTATACTCCGTGCTAAATTGAGCATTAAATTCCTGGGGCAATACAACCATTAATTTAACTCAACAATTTCACCATTCTTTATAATCATAGCCGCGCAATCATGATTGATATTATTGACGGGCACCTTATAATTTAGAAACTTTTACCACTAAAATGATAATAACTAAAAGTGGTCAAGCTTCTCCGGAATAAAGTGGTCAAGCTAGGTGGACTTACCATTGCAATCACATAACCATCACAATAAATATCATTGAATATCAATTAGTTATAATTTTTTGTTCCAGTATAATCACATGACCATCACATAAGAAATCAATAAGGTGAAGTGAATTAACCTTTATACGCCACTATGCCCAAAAAGGAATATAACTAGCATATTTCCTGGATTTATTATCAGGATCATCTTCTTTTATAACTTTATCTTCAATAGCATCTCGAATAATCCTGGATGCAATTGAATAGTTGTGATCTTCAATCTTAAATCTTTCTCTTAAACTTTGATTTGTCATTTTTTCATTTGACACATATTTCAAACAAGCATGCTGATAACATGCGCGTATTTTTTCTTTCTTATCTAAGTCATTTAGAGTTTTGTAACAATAAATAGTAATCCTAGTCCTGTTTTCTGCCACTATCACATTGATTGGCGGTAATTGATACAACTCATTGTAATAAATTACCTTATCTAAGCCGCTGCCCTTTTCTTCACAAAATCCTAATCTTCGCATCAAATCAGCTAATTTTTCATTACGTGATAAGTAGGCATCAATAAATCTATCGGGTGTAACCAATGGAGTTCCCGGGTTTGATATTTCAATTCTATCAGTAAAAATTTCTACCATCGGAAAACCTTTCTCGGTCAAATCTTGATGAATAAGAGCATTAGCAACTAATTCTCTAATGGCAATTTCGGGGTACATTCGGGTTTCTTTTCTTAATGCTTTGCCGATTTCTTCATTAGCAGGCAATTGGCTGTTAATCCAATCCACCAAACCTTCGAAACCCAAGGCATAACCCTTGGTACCGATTTGCTCCCGTTCCGTTTCTACTTTATTTTTACCCTTATAAACGATAACCCTAACAGATTTTCTTTCTACGCTTTCAAAGTCTTTCAACTGCTTTGCAAAAAGTAAAGCACCTAACTTCGTTATAGAGTAACCTTTATTTTTCACTATTAACCCTTCATCCAAAAATTTATCAATAACTCCTTGCTGATTGGAAGGATAAGGAAGTTTCAACAAATCAAAGTAGGTTTCTGTGCTTAAATATTTCGTTATATCAGATGCACTCAAATTATCCTTAGCAATTTCCTTTTCAAAAGGGAAGATTTCTTTCTTCCAAATTTTTGCTTGCTTTTGTGGAAACTCATTAAGCTTTCGGGTAATACTACCAACTCGGATATACGCTTGATGCAGAAATTCAACAGGTTGGTTTTTTGTAGCTGGAATCACAAAAATGGAAATATGTCTCGTGGCATCATAATCAAACTCATACACAGTAAAATCAATTCTTGGATTTAATCGGGTAAGCAACCAGTGCTCTAAATCTTCATTCCCCTTTTTAGCTGATTTTGCCTTAAACGTCGTTCCCTTAATGATTTGCGTGTTATCTTCAACTCCGAAGACTAAATATCCAAAGTGCTGATTTTGAATACAAGCTCCGTTGGATAAAGCAGAAATACGTTCACCAATTTCTTCAGCTGAGTGATAGTTCATCTTAAATTCTAAACATTCACTTTCGTGTGGATGCTTTACCAGTTCGTTCAATAAGTCTATAAGTTGTTGTTCACTCATTTATTCTGCGCTTGGATATATTAAATTCAATTATTGGGCATATAAGTGGAAGTGGTGAAATATTTAATTTTGTATTCGGCTATACATTGATAATTTTTGAATTAGTATGAAGCAATTCAATCATCCCTTAAAATAAGTATTTCCAATATACCTATTCCCCTACATTTCTACAAACAGGAAACCGTATTCCCAGGAAAGAATGTTGAGCAAAAAATAAAGCCCCCCCCCATAACCCCTCCCGAACGATTCATGAAGGCTTCACTAACGCTTCAATAACAGTCAAACAACAGTCAAAATTCGGTGCCGGAACAGTGCCGGATGACTGAATGGACGATCAACTACTGCCGAATGGACGGTGCACAGACCCCCGAACGGCATAAAAAAATGCAGCCTTCAAAGAAGACTGCATTTCCTGCGGTGAGGGAGGGATTCGAACCCTCGGTACAGGTTTAAGCCCGTACAACGGTTTAGCAAACCGGCCCTTTCGGCCACTCAGGCACCTCACCTACCGTCCCCGAATCGCATTCAGGGAGCGCAAAAATAGCTATTTCCAGGGTTTCCACCCAAATATTTCACCCGAAATTTTACAAGCTGGCTAACTGCACTTTCTGCTGCAATTCCATCACATTCTCCCGGAAAATCGTATCCGTATCCATCAAATCCTTCACCGTCTGGCAACTGTGGATCACCGTGGTATGATCCCGGCCCCCAAAATGCTCACCGATCGTCTTCAGGGAATTCTTGGTAAAGGATTTCGCCAGGTACATCGTTATCTGCCTGGCCTGCACAATCTCCCGCTTCCGGGTCTTTTGCAGCAATTTATCATACGGAACATCAAAATAATCGCAGACCATCTTCTGGATCGCTTCAATAGTGATTTCCTTGGAAGAGGTCTTCACAAAGTTACGGAGTACTTTCTTGGCCAAATCGAGGTCAATTTCCCTACGGTTCAGCGAAGATTGTGCCAAAAGCGATATTAAGGCTCCTTCCAGCTCCCGCACGTTGTTATTGATATTATACGCCAGGTACTTTACTACCTCCTTCGGCATGTCCAATCCATCATTCTTCATCTTCCGCTCCAATATCTCTATCCGCGTCTCATAATCCGGCATCTGCAAATCCGCACTCAAGCCCCACCGGAACCGACTCAGCAATCGCTCTTGCACCCCCTCCAGGTCCTTCGGCGCCTTGTCAGAGGTTAAGATCAACTGCTTGCCACTCTGGTGCAAATGGTTGAAGATCGCAAAAAACGCGTCCTGCGATTTCTCCGCCCGATTGAAGAACTGTACATCATCAATGATCAACACATCAATCAACTGATAAAAATGAATGAAATCATTGATCGCATTGTTCCGGCTATGATCCACAAACTGGTTGATGAATTTCTCCGAACTCACATACAATACCACTTTGTTCGCATTGATCCGCTTTACTTCATTGCCGATCGCCTGCGCTAAATGTGTTTTACCCAATCCTACGCCACCATAGATGACCAACGGATTGAATGAATTCGCACCCGGTTTCTCCGCCACTGTTTTACCAGCCCTGCGTGCTACCCGATTGCAATCTCCTTCGATATAGGATTCAAATGTATATATGGGATTTAACTGCGGATCTATTTGCATCTTCTTCAACCCGGGAATCACAAAGGGATTCTTTACCGGATTGTTGATCACCAACGGGAAGTCCATTTCATTGTTGGAATAGGTCTTGTAACCATGTGCTGGTACATCCATTGTTAATGGCTTGTTCTTATGATTACCGCTATCCACCATAATACGATATTCCAACTGCGCCTCTTTCCCCAATACCCTGCGCAATGTTTTTGCCAACAGGTTTACGTAATGCTCTTCAAGATACTCATAAAAAAATTGACTGGGTACCTGAATCACGAGTACGGTGCTCTTGAGTTCAACGGGTTTGATTGGTTCGAACCAGGTTTTGAAATGCTGCCACTCCACGATATCCTTGATGATCTCCAGACAACTATTCCAGACTGTATCTAAGGTTTTGGTCATTTGTGAGCGTGAAGTTTTTTTGTTAGTAGTACGTTGATAAAAAATTAACGTAGGGGGACGAATATCAAATTTTTTCGTTGAAAAAAAAATTTTTTACTCACTTGTTTTTTTGCCAATAATAACACTGTGAGATCGCTCCAAATTTTTCTTTTTATTCCGCTGAAACTCAAAGTCCATGCGGCCTAGAACGATTCCAGCCCACCCCACCTGATTCACTATCACATCCGATCCAAATTTATTTTTATACACAACAGGTGCATCTAAAAACGTATGTGTATGTCCACCTATTATCACATCAATATGTTCTGTTTCTCGTGCCAGTATTTCATCACTCACTTTATTCGCTTCCCGATACTTGTATCCCAAATGTGACAAACAGACAACCAGGTCACATCCTTCGTTTCGCTTCAAATGCGCTGCCCACTTGTTTGCTGTTGCAATCGGATCTAAATAAACCGTGTTTCCAGCCAGGTTGTCAGGCACCAATCCTTTCAACTCAATACCAACACCTGTTAGTCCGATTTTCAATTTTCCTTTCTTTACAATATGGTAAGGTCTTGTTTTACCTTCCATCGGTGTATGCGTGAAATCATAATTGCCTACCACTATCGGAAATTGCACATGTTGTAACTGTGTTGCAAAATTTTCCAGTCCCGCATCAAAATCATGATTGCCCATCGTTGCTGCTTCATAACCCATTGCCTGCATGGCTTTCATCTCCGGCTCCCCTTTGTAGAAATTGAAATAAGGTGTACCCTGGAAAATATCTCCTGCATCTACTAATAATACCTGCTCTGTTTTTTCCCGGATGGTCCTGATTGCTTCTGCTCTTGCTGCTACACCTCCCAATCCCTGGTTCCGGCTTCCATCCATCGGAAATGCTTCAAGGCGACTGTGTACATCGTTCGTATGTAAGATGGTTAACTTCTGTACGCTGTTCTCTTCCAGTGCTTCCTGTCCCAGTACCCGCTGTGTCAGCAAGGCACCGGTTGCCATTCCTGCTGTTTGTAAAAATTTTCTTCTATTGAGCATAGCGAATTCTGTTTTCCAATTCTGCATTCAATTTTTTTCCCTGCCTGGTCTGCGCTTCGAAATACTGCAGGAATGCATCCCGCATCAGGATTCCTTTATTGATCTGTGGCAGCTTTCGCAGCATATCACAATCATCGCCTCCATTGGCTACATAATCCGAATTCGCTACCCGATAGGTTGCCTGCAGGTCCAGTGCCTGTCCGCCTACCAGTATCTCCTGCGCCTTCTTATCTTTTATCACAAACTGCACGCCTGAGGATGGCCAACCTCCACGCTCTGCTACCTTGTTCAGAAATTCCTGGAACACGCTTCCTTTCAGCTCCTGGATGATCACCAGGTTATCGAAGGGCATCAACTCAAATACTTTTCCAATGGTGATCGGTCCGGCTGGTATTTGTGAAACACGCACACCGCCATAATTCACAAAGGCTGCATCCACCTTACCATAGGCGGCTCTTGCTTCTGCCAGCAGGGCATCGGCTACCAGGTTATTGAGGGTGCCTTCGGGTAATTTTTTCTCCAGAGGTATGGCCAGTTCCGCAATCACTTTGTTCATGCTGCTGTTCACACTATCTGCATAGGGTTTGAGCATGGCTTCGAGTTGCGGGTCTTTGGGTGCCTGGGCGGTGATTCGGAGCGTGTCAAATTGAACCTGCGAAGGTTGGTAGGATCGCGCACAGCCTGCTATAGCTACTACAGCTAACAGGACTGCCGCTCGTATGGAGGCAGACGAATACATGGACATAGACGAAAACTTAAGATACAACTTTATTAAGGTGTTGCTACCTCAATAAAGGGGTGCAAATATAAATGAAGTGTTTTTACGCAGCGGTTAAATTTAGACGAACTATTTTTGCCCTGTTTTAGGACAACTACCTAACCATGCAACAAAACTTTACGATACAGGTGAGTCCGGCGGAAGCTGCTCATCCCGACTCTCTTCTCGACTACCTGGCCACTGCCAGTGGTCAATCGCGACAAAAATTCACCGGTTTTCATATTCTCAAAAAATCCATCGATGCCCGTGGCCGCCAGATCCGGATCAACCTGACCCTGCGTGCTTTTATCGATGAACCCTTCCAGGAGCGTGGACATCAGCAGTTTAGTTTCCCCGATGTGCGTGCTGCAAAGCACCAGGTGATTATCGTGGGCGCAGGGCCCTGTGGCATTTTTGCCGCCCTGCAATTGATTGAGCTGGGTATTCGTCCGGTGATCCTGGAAAGAGGCAAGGATGTTCGGAGTCGCCGGCGTGATCTGGCTGCGATGAACAAGGAAGGCATTGTCAATCCTGAAAGCAATTACTGTTTTGGTGAAGGAGGTGCCGGTACCTACAGTGATGGTAAACTCTATACCCGTTCTTCCAAGAGAGGCAATATCGACCGCATCCTGCAACTCTTTGTGCAGTTCGGGGCGGATGAGCGCATCCTCTATGAAGCGCATCCCCATATCGGCACCAACAAACTGCCCCATATTATGGTGGCCATGCGCGAACAGATCCTGCAGAGTGGTGGCCAATTCCTCTTTGAAGAAAAGATGACGGGCTTTGAGCTGGTCAACAATCGCATAAAAGCAGTCCTAACAGCCTCGGGCAACCGATTTGAAGGCGATGCTGTGATCCTGGCTACCGGCCATTCGGCCCGGGATATTTTTGAACTCCTCCATCGCCAGCAGATCCTCATCGAAGCAAAGCCCTTTGCCCTGGGCGTGCGCATTGAACATCCGCAGGAGCTGATTGATCGGATACAATATCATTGTCCCACCCGCGGAGAATTCCTCCCGCCTGCTTCTTATAGCCTGGTGCAGCAGGTCGAGAACCGCGGGGTATTTTCTTTTTGTATGTGTCCGGGGGGTATCATCGCGCCAGCGGCTACTGCTCCGGGTGAGTTGGTGGTCAATGGCTGGAGTCCTTCAAAACGCAATAATCCTTATGCGAATTCCGGCATGGTAGTGAGCATTGAAGCCAAAGACTGGCAGCGGTTTGCAGGTCCCCTGGGCGCGATGGAATTTCAGCGCCAGGTGGAGCAGCGGGCATTTACAGCCGGAGGTGGCGCCCTGGTGGGTCCGGCTTTGCGGATGACTGATTTTGTACAGAAAAAGCTTTCTGCTGATTTGCCCGATTGTTCTTATCTGCCGGGCATCAATGCTGCACCGCTTTGGGAAGTGCTGCCGGATTTTGTGTACCGGAGCCTGGCGGGAGGTTTCCAGGCATTCGGACAAAAAATGAAAGGTTATTATACCCGCGATGCCGTGGTAGTAGCAACCGAGTCGCGCACTTCTTCTCCGGTGAGAATACCCAGAGACCCGGAGTTGCTGAATCACCCGCAGATAGGAAATTTATACCCTGCTGGTGAGGGCGCTGGTTATGCGGGCGGTATTGTGAGTGCAGCCATGGACGGAGAACGGATTGCCAGGGTATTGGCTGCCATCTACCATCAATAATATTTTTGGGGGCGCTTGTAATGTTTTCTTGATTCCGGCATCCAATAAGCAGCATCTTTAACTTTCTAAACCAACAACACCAGATATGCCTTTATTGGAGGTTCACAACCTGAAAAAACATTACGATGCCCACAAGGCCGTAGATGACATCAGTTTTTCCATTGAGCGCGGAAGTATTTTCGGATTACTCGGACCTAACGGTGCCGGTAAAACCACCTTACTGCGCATGATCACGGGGATCTTTTACCCCGATGGCGGACAGATCACGTTTGATGGCCGTCCGTTCAAAGCCGAAGATGATATCCTGCGCATTGGCTATATGCCCGAGGAACGCGGACTCTACAAGAAAATGAAAATCGGCGAGCAGGCCATGTACCTGGCCCAGTTAAAGGGACTCTCCAAGGCCGAGGCCCTGGAAAAAGTCAAGACCTGGTTCGAGAAATTCGAAATGCAGAGCTGGTGGAATAAAAAAGTAGAGGACCTCAGTAAGGGGATGGGACAAAAACTGCAGTTTGTGACTACTGTACTGCATGAACCTAAACTGATCATTCTCGATGAGCCCTTCAGCGGATTGGATCCCGTAAATGCCAACCTGATTAAGGAAGAGATTTACAACCTCGCGAAAAGAGGCTGCACGGTGATCTTCAGTACCCACCGGATGGAGCAGGTAGAAGAGATCTGCGACCAGATCATCCTGGTGAACAAGGGACAAAAAATCCTGGATGGCACGGTACACGGGGTGAAACAGGAATACAAGAAAAACCAGTTCAAGGTATTGACCGAAGAAGGAAAGACCTTACCTGCTTCTGCGCATTTCCAACTGGTGCAGCATAACGGTGTGCAACACACGATTCAGCTTTCTAATGGCAGCACTACCAATGAGGTACTGGAAGACCTGATTCGCAACCAGGTACCCGTGCTTGGCTTTACCGAAATCCTGCCATCCCTGAATGATATCTTCATTCGCCTGGTGGAAGGAACTCATGCAACCACCCGTGCTTTCCAAGCCGCTTCCTAACCATTAACACAGAACCATGAACAAGACATTTATCATCATAAAACGCGAGTTTTTAAGTCGCGTGCAGAAAAAAACATTTTTACTATCCACCATCCTGTTGCCGATATTAATCTTTGGCCTGTATGGACTGATCATTTATTTCAGTGTAAAAGGGGAAGAAGATATTCGGGTAGCCATTGTAGATAGTAAGGGTGTATTGGAAAACAAGATCCAGTCTGACAAGACACTGAGTTTTACTTTTCTGAAACAAGCCGATACCGCGCAATTACAAAAAGACCTGGTAGATAAAAAATACTCCGGTTATATCCTGCTGCCGGACAGCATCAGCCGGCGCGATAGCCTGCAGTATCATACCCGCAACAACGTGGGATTGATGACACAGGGCAAGATTGAGAGTCGCATTAACAAGGCGCTGGAGAAAAGCAGTCTGCAAACCCTGCTGGCTCCCGGTGTAACCCTGGAGCAGGTGGAGACCAACAAAACCAAGGTGGATCTGAAAATATCCAAGTCGGATGGCAAAACAGGCAATGCCGGATTTGCTACTGCGCTCGGTTTTATTTGTGGCTTCCTGATTTACATCGTGCTCTTTATTTATGGTTCGATGGTAATGCGTGGTGTGATGGAAGAGAAGACCAACCGGATTGCGGAAGTGATGGTGAGCAGTGTGAAGCCTTATCAATTGATGATTGGCAAGATTGTAGGGATTGGTGCTGTGGGCTTGGTGCAGTTCCTGATCTGGGGGGTGTTAATGTTGTCCTTGCAGTTATTGATTCCGGTGTTGTTCCCGCAGGTGATGGAGCAGGCAGGTGCTGCACAGGCGGCGGTGGACCAGGCCGGGGCTGCTAAATCTTCGATGGTTACTACTATCATGAACAATTTGCAGTCGGTGAATATGTTCATGATTGTCGGACTCTTTATCATTTATTTCCTGGGTGGTTATCTCCTGTATTCTTCTCTCTTTGCTGCAGTAGGCAGTGCGGTGAATGAAGATCCGCAGGATGCGCAGCAGTTGATGTTGCCCATCACGATGCCTATCATCTTCGCCTTTGTGATTATGACCCAGGCGATTAATAATCCCGATGGCGGACTCGCGATTTTCGGCAGTCTCTTCCCCCTCACTTCTCCCATTGTGATGATGGCCCGGATTCCTTATGGCGTACCGGCCTGGGAGCTGATCCTCTCTATTGCTCTTTTGATTGGCGGTTTCCTCGGCACCACCTGGCTGGCTGCTAAGATTTACCGGACGGGTATTTTGATGTATGGGAAGAAGGTAACGTGGAAGGAGTTGTGGAAGTGGGCACGGATGTAAAAACATCCGAGTGAAAGGTGAAAGGTGAAAAGTGAAAGAGGGTGAAAGGTATGGAAGGTGAAAGAATGGAAACGTCTTTCACCTTTATTCTTTTCACAACTTTCACCTTTCACCTTTCACTTTTCACCGTGTTGTTAATTCTTCCAAAATTACATGATTTTCCTTGCTATTACGAACCACCTCGTATATGTTTACGAAACAATTCGTAACACAAAACACCACTTATGGAATCCTTATTAAATGAGAAAATCGAAAAACTGGAGAGAAAGTATTCAAGACTACAATTCGCTTTCTATTTGATTATTATTCTGGTACCGATTGCCTTTGTTTCTTTCGCCTTTCAAAATAAAGAGAAAGACATGCTTGATGTAAAGGGTATTATTATTCGGGATAATGAAGGCAGGCCCAGAATAGTGATGGGAGCACCAGCCAAGGGAATTAAAGGCAGAAAAAGACAAGATGAACTGGTTGGGATAGTTTACCTCGATGAAAATGGTAATGATCGCATCAGTTTTGGAAAGGAACCAGATCCCATGACACCTGAAGGTATAGTACCAAGGCGAATAGGCGCTTCCGGCATTTTAATACATGACAAAGAGGGCATTGAAAGAGGGGGATATGGAGTTTTGGATGATGACATGGCGATTTTAACCCTGGATTGGCCGAAATCAGGTGAAGCGGTTGCATTGAGTTCTTCCAACGCGTTTTCTGCTGTGGGAATATTTCATAAAACGAAAGTTGGTGAATACAAAGAAGCGATTACGATTGGAACCATACCCAATCAGTCCTACTCTTTTATTAGGTTTTCCGACACCTCGTACAATGAACGATTCCTGATTGAGGCCAAAGGCATGAAGAATGTGGAGGTGAAGCAGGTGAAAGGTGAAAAGTGAAAGGTGAAAGATAGTCAAAGGCATGGAAGGTGAAACACAGTTCCGTGTTTCACCTTTTTCTTTTCACAACTTTCACCTTTCACTTTTCACCTTTCACCGTATTGTTAATTCTTCCACAATCACTAGAAATTCCTTTGCTATTACGAACTACTTCGTATATATTTACGAAACAATTCGTAACACAAATCTTCCTTACCATGAATCAATTCAAAAACGTACTATTAGCTGCGGGCTGTATGCTGGCGGTTGGAACAACACAGGCCTTTCCTTTTATCTATACAGGCGGACTCATGGGTGAGCTGCTGGAGGACCAGCCGGTGGTGGATACCGTACCGGGATCATTGGATGATCACCTGAAATCACTCGACAAAGCAGAGAAATCACTGACGATGGAACTCAGCAACAAAAACTGGGACTCGGTAGAGAAATCCATGCAGGCGGCACTGGCGAAGCTCAATTCCGGAGAAATTGAACGCGAACTGGCCAAAGCCATGAAAGAAATAGAAGCTTCCAAAAAGCATATTGCCGAAGAGTTGAAGGCAGCTTTTAACAAGGAAGAAATGCAGGAGCACCTAAAGGAACTGGATAAGGCATTGGCTCAATTGAAACTCGAGCAGTCCAGGATGAAAGAGGAGATCGAAGCCCAGCGGGAAGCAATCAAAACAGAACTTAAAAGTTCCCTTCCCAATATGGAAAAGGAATTAAAAAACGCAAAGGCAGAAATCGCGAAAGCAAGAGTGCTGCTCATGGGTTACAAGGAAATGATCGGCAAAATGAAAGCAGAAGGACTGATCAAAGACGAAGCCAATTACCGCATCGAATATACAGGTGAAGCTTTGATCATTGATGGCAACAAACAATCCGAAGCCACCCTTCAAAAATACCGTTCCTATTTCCCGGATAAAAACACAGTGATTGAAAACAAAAACAATCGCTTCGATATAAAAAAGGACTAAACCTTGTCCGATATGAAAAAAAAGAGAGCCTGGTCGTTGCCAGGCTCTTTCTTATTTAGAGGGAGATTAACTTAAAATATCCCATCAATCAATCTTAGCACTGGGTGCTCATATACTGTATCCATTTCTTCTTCGCGTAGGTCGATGGTGAGTTTGGTGACGGTTTTATCTTTCAGTACAAGCGGAGATTTTTTCAGCATGCGGTAGCCTTTCTTATCGAAATAAATCAGGACTTCCCCTGAAGGCATATCATCGAGTTTGAAATAACCACTTGCGTCGGTGGATACTTCTTTCTTAAAATTTTTCTTTTGATGAGAGGCGGAAACTGTTACGCCGGGCACCGGCTTTTTGGTAGTAGCTTCTACTACATACCCATGAACCGTGGCATCTTCTTTTGGTAATTCACTGCCGGGTTTGGGAGTAGTGCCATTATTGGCGAAAGTTGCTCCGGAAGCCAGTAGGCTGGCACTGATAAGCAGCGCGTTGAATAATTTCATAGTTGCAGTTTTACTAGTAATTGGTCTCCACAGCCGTCCGGAACTCAGTTATTAAATTACGAATTATTTCACTAGCCGGTAATATTTCTTTTATCAGGGAACTCACTTGTCCGATCTCCAGTTCACCCTCGTCCAGATCGCCCTCAAACATGCCTTTTTTGGCCCTTGCTCTGCCCAGGATCTCCTTCAGTTCAGCGGGATCTGCTCCTCGCTGCTCGGCTTCCCAAACGCGCTGATAGAAGGCATTCTTCAGGAGTCGAACCGGTACCAGTTTTTTCATACTGAGTTGGGTATCACCTTCCTGTGAACTTATCAGGAGTTGCTTGAACGCGGGGTGACTGCTTGCCTCTTCACTGGCCACAAAGCGCGTGCCCAGTTGTACCCCATCTGCTCCGAGCACCATGGCTGCCAGCATCTGCCGGCCGGTTGCAATACCCCCTGCTGCCATCACCGGAATGTTGACAGCTGCGCGTACCGCAGGGATCAATACAAAACTGGTGGTTTCCTCTCTCCCGTTATGTCCGCCTGCTTCAAAGCCTTCCGCTACTACAGCATCAACTCCTGCTGCTTCTGCTTTGCGTGCAAACTTGCTGCTGCTTACCACATGTACCACCGTGATGCCTTTCTCTTTGAGCTTGCTGGTCCAGGTTGCCGGATTGCCCGCCGAAGTAAATACAATCTTCACTCCTTCGGCAATAATCAAGTCCATCAACTGCTCAATATCCGGATACAACAAGGGCACATTCACACCAAAGGGTTTATTGGTGGCCGCTTTCATTTGCTGAATATGTTCTTTCAATACATCCGGATACATACTGCCGGCACCGAGCAATCCGAGTCCGCCTGCATTACTAACGGCACTGGCTAAACGCCATCCGCTTGCCCAGATCATGCCGCCCTGTATGATGGGATATTGAATCCCGAACAGGCTGCAAATCCGGTTGCTGCTAAATAGTTCCGGCATAAAATAAGTTTATCGTTTTCCGAGATCGATTTCTGTATTGTCGCCAATATTCAAACTGCGACTCTCCCCTCTCACTTCAGTATCAGAGCCGATGAGGGATTGGGTGAGCACGATATCCTTCAGATCGGCAAAGGATCCGATGATGGAATCTTTAATGATGGAATCACTGATGGTAACACATTCCCCGATGGCTACATTCGGTCCGATGATACTGTTGGAAATATCACATCCTGCAGCGATGCTTACAGGCGGAATGATGATCGTATTTTCAAAGGGCTTGTCTGCCGCGATGCTTTGCCCCATTTTCTTGAGCAGGGTAGCATTACTGGCCAGCAGGCTTTCCTTTTTACCACAGTCGAACCAGTTCTTCACTTTGTAAGCCCGGATGGTGGCGCCTCCGCCGATCATACATTCAAGGGCATCGGTCAGGTTGAATTCACCATAGGAAGTGACATTCCCCCTGAAATTATTATCCAGGCATTCAAAGAGCAGGCGGGTTTCGCGAATTCTATAAATACCTGTGAGGGCCATATTGCTTTTAGGAATCTGTGGTTTCTCCACCACCCTGGTTATCAACCCTTCTTCGTTGATTTCTGCCACCCCAAAATCGCGGGGATCATCCACACGTTTCACTGCCAGCAGGGAGGTTTGGGAATCAACTACTTCTTTTACATCGTATTCGCAGATGCTATCCCCCAATACGACAATGATTTCATCCTCTTTTACAATCTCGCGGGTCAGGAGAATTGCATGCCCGATTCCCATGCGCTCATGCTGTTGTATAAAATGTGTTTCCAGGTAAGGGTATTTCTCTTCTACAAAGTCCTGGATCTTATCCCCCAGGTAGCCAATGATGAAAATAAATTCCTTTACACCGGCTTCCACCAGTTGGTCAACAATAATAGAAAGAATGGTTTTCCCTGCCAATGGAATCAGCGCTTTTGGCTGGGTATATGTATGAGGGCGTAGCTTGGTACCAGCACCGGCTACGGGGATAATCGCTTTCATAACTTGGGGGTGAAATTAGGGAAAAATCAATCGCAACATTAATAAAGGTGCCAATTGGAAGCGATGCTGTATTTTTGCGGCAAATTTTAGATTTCATGATGCATGATTCACTGGTTTTCGACCTGATCAATAAAGAACTGGAGCGCCAACGCCATGGTATAGAGCTGATCGCTTCTGAAAACTTCACGTCCCTGCAGGTAATGCAGGCCATGGGAAGTGTGTTAACCAACAAATACGCGGAAGGCTATCCAGGTCGCCGGTATTATGGTGGCTGTGAAATTGTGGATCAGGTAGAACAACTGGCGATTGATCGCATCAAACAGGTTTTCAATTGTGAGTATGCGAACGTGCAGCCGCACAGTGGTGCACAGGCAAACGCTGCCCTGATGCTGGCTATTTTGCAACCGGGAGATAAAATCCTGGGACTCGACCTCAGCATGGGTGGTCACCTTACCCATGGTTCCAGTGTGAACTTCAGCGGAAAGATTTACCAGCCCCTGTTTTATGGTGTGGAGAAAGAAACCGGACTGGTGGATTATGCCATGCTGGAAAAAGTGGCGCGTGAAGAAAAACCCAAACTGATTATCTGTGGCGCTTCTGCCTATAGCCGCGATTGGGATTATGCCCGCATCCGCAAAGTAGCAGATGAAGTAGGTGCTTTTGTATTGTGTGATATGGCACACCCTGCCGGATTGATTGCGAAAGGATTGTTGTCCTCTCCTTTTGAACATTGTCATTTTGTAACTTCTACTACGCATAAGACCTTACGCGGTCCCCGTGGTGGTATTATCCTGATGAAAAAAGATTTTGAAAATCCCTTCGGTTTGAAAGATCCCAAGGGTAATATCAGAATGATGAGCAACCTGCTGGACATGGCAGTATTCCCTGGTACGCAGGGTGGTCCGCTCGAGCATGTGATTGCCGCCAAGGCAGTAGCCTTTGGTGAGTTGCTGAGTGATGAATTCACTAGCTATGCAAAGCAGATCATTGAAAACGCACAGGCAATGTCTGCTGCACTGGTGAATCGCGGTTACCAGATCATCAGCAATGGAACCGACAACCACCTGATGCTGATTGATCTTCGCAATAAAAACATCAGTGGTAAAAAAGCCGAGCAGGTATTGGGCAAGGCGGATATCACCCTGAATAAAAACATGGTTCCTTTTGATGATAAATCAGCTTTTGTTACTTCGGGTATCCGGGTAGGTGTACCTGCGATTACCAGTCGGGGTATGAAGGCATCGGATATGGAATTTGTGGTGGATGCAATTGACACGGTGTTGATGAATGCGGATGATGAAGCCAAACTGGAATCGGTTCGCAAGAAAGTAAATGAATTCATGGCGCAGTTCCCCCTTTATCCGGAATTAGGATAATACCATGCAACGAAATTTTGAAAAAGCGACTCACTGAGTCGCTTTTTTTGTTGTAAATTCAAAGTACTTCATCACCCTAATAATACACCCAAATGAACCCGATCTTATTACTGATTTGGAGTTTCCTCTTCGTGCCGGAATTCCAGACAGAAAAAAAACTCTTCACCCTGCAGGAAGGCGAAAGCATCGTTTACAATGAATCCCGTTTGCTGGTTGGCGCCGGTGGTGGCGGTTACAGCATCATCACTAAAATCAAAGGGAAATTTTACATCAATACCGAAAAAGGCAGAACCGGTCCGTTAGATAAGTTGCCGGAGGATGTGTTGCCAAAAGGCGGATTGAAATCCAATTCCATGCAGGAGTTCCAGGAAACCAAGGTACAGCCCGAAATGGGTTTCACCTCCGATGGCAAAATGCAAATCAAGCTGGGCGGCAAAGTGGTAGGCACCCTGGAGCCTGGTGAAATGCCTGCTGCGGCAGCAGAAGATCCGGTTAAAAAAAGAGTTGCCTATGTATCCATGGCTTCGGATGAAAACACCGGTGGCATGAACAGTACTGTGCATCTGCCCGGTGGTAAAAAAATCAAAATGCCAGGTGTGATGATGAGTAAAATTTTGGTAAATCCTTCTACCGGTACCTTTCTGATTGAAGCCATGGATGCTTCGATGCAGAAGATTTATTACACAGAATCGGGAGCGAAATATGGTCCCTATAGCAGTTCCGCCAAAGCCCTGGACCTCAATGGCAGTTCGGTGATTGTGATGGATCCCGATCAGCAGGGCAATGGACAGAAAGTGTCACGCGATGGAAAATCACTTTATACCCTGAAGCAACTCAATTCCAGTTCTTCCTACATCTTCAATGCAGATGCCAGCAAATATGCCGAAATCAATTACAAAGGCATCACTTTGTCAGATGGAAAATTGATTGAACGTGCTTTTGTTCCGACAGTGGAAAATAAAGGTGGTTCCAGCACCCTGCATTATTTGCAGGTGAATGCAACAAAAGATGTACTGCTAACCAGCATGCCTTGGTAAAGCTGGTCACCATACTGATGCTCTTACCTTTCTGCCTATTGGCACAAAGCAAGGCAGATCCTGAATTGCAGGAGGCGGCTGTTAAAGCAAAACTTTGGATGCAGCAGGAAGCAGGCAGATGGGAAGCATTACGCAAACAGGGGCATGATCCGATGTTTGCCAAGGCAATTATTTATCCCGAGTTGCTCCGGTATTCTCAGTTCCGGGATCAGTTCGAAACGATTGCCTTGCAGGTTTTGTATATCCAGTTTGGTTCGGCCTATGCAGATTTTTCGATCGGGCCTTTTCAGATGAAGCCCAGTTTTGCATCCAGGCTGGATGCCTTACCTGAGACAGAATTGGATCGTAAAAAAAGAATCGCGGCCTTGACTACCATAGACGGACAGTTTGATTACCTCAGCAGTTTTCTATCTGCCATGGACAAACGCTGTGCTACCATGCGATGGTCCTCTGCAGCAGAGAAGCTCCGCTTTTATGCGGCTGCTTACAATGCGGGCTTTCATCGCAGTACAGCAGGTATCGTTGAAATTGCAGGCCGGGCGAAATTCAAACTAAGTGAATGGAGCAATCGGAGCTATAAGTATACGGATCTGGCACTGGCCTTTTATCAGCAGGAGCTGCAAGCCGGCAATTAGCAATTTCTATATCTTTACGCCCATCAATCAGACAATTATATGATTCAACGTATACAATCGGTTTGGCTGGCACTGGCTGCCATTTGTGGATTTGCGATGGCTAAAGTGCCTTTGTTTGCAGCAACCCTGCCCGATGGTACAGTTCGGCAATTTCTGGCAACAGAGAGCCTGCTTTCCTTTGCACTGGCGGTTGGCATTGCTGCGCTGGCAACAGTTACCATCTTTCTGTTTAAAAACCGCAAGACCCAGTTGCAACTGGTATGGTTAGGCATTTTATTGTCGGCTGTTGTAATTGGCTTGCAGGTCTATTCTGTGGAAGGTTTCAAAACTTCCACGAATATGACACAGGGTACTTACCAGTGGGGTGGCTTACTGCCCATCGCGATGCTGATTTTCCTGATACTCGCGGCCAGGGGTATCCGAAAAGACGAGAAACTCATTAAAAGCCTGGACCGGCTCAGGTAAGAAACCTGGCCGTCCAGCTTTTTTTATTCTTTTTAAGTCCGGATGGCAGTCCGGCATAGACCAGCTCCCCTCCTTCATCACCGGCTTCCGGACCCAAATCAATTACCCAATCGGCGGATTTGATCACATCGGTATTGTGTTCAATCACCAGGATGGTATGTCCCTGTTCCACGAGTGCATTAAAAGAAGCCAGTAATTTTTTGATATCATGAAAATGCAAACCGGTAGTGGGTTCATCAAAGATGAAGAAGATATGTCCCTGTGAACGCCCGCGCCCCAGGAAGGAAGCCAGCTTCACCCGTTGTGCTTCTCCGCCGGAAAGGGTATCCGAGGACTGGCCGAGTTTTACATAACCAAGTCCCACATCACTCAGTGCCTTGATTTTATTCACCACATCTTTTTCTTTGGCAAAAAATTCCATGGCCTGGTCTACACTCATTTCGAGTACATCGTGGATGTTTTTTTCCTGGTAGGTCACTTCCAGCACTTCTTCCTTAAACCGTTTGCCACCGCATACATCACAGGTGAGGTGTACATCCGCGAGGAATTGCATTTCAACAATCTGTTCGCCCTCTCCTTTACAGGCATCACATCTACCGCCATCGACGTTGAAAGAAAAATGTTTGGGTTGGAAGCCGCGCATTTTGCTGAGGGGTTGGGAAGCATAGAGATCGCGGATTTCATCATAGGCTTTGATATAGGTAACCGGGTTGGAGCGGGAGGATTTACCAATCGGGTTCTGATCCACCAGTTCAATCTGCGTGATAAAATCTACATCCCCTTCAATGGATTTGTGCATGCCTACTTTAGGAGAGGATTCTCCTTTCAGTTTTTGCAGGGCGGGATAGAGAATTTGTTTTACCAGGGTGGTTTTACCGGAACCACTCACGCCACTAACGGCGGTGAATACCCCAAGTGGAAATTCGACATCAATATTTTTGAGGTTGTGTTGTCGCGCTCCTTTTACAGTAATGGAGCGAATCCATTTTCTTGGTTTTTCGGGAGCATCAATTGTGAGAGCACCACTGAGGTATTTTCCGGTTAAACTTTTTTTGTTGGCGATCAGTTCATCATAATTTCCGGCTGCCACTACTTCGCCACCGAGATGAGAAGCAAGGGGTCCCATGTCGATGATATAATCCGCCTCGCGCATCATCATTTCATCATGCTCTACTACTACCACCGTGTTGCCGAGATCGCGTAAGTTTTTTAACACACCGATCAAACGTTCCGTATCCCGTGAATGCAAACCAATAGAAGGTTCATCCAGGATGTATAAAGAGTTGGTGAGATTGGAACCCAAACTGCGGGTGAGCTGGATCCTTTGGCTTTCACCACCACTGAGAGAGTTGGCCAGGCGTGATAAGGTAAGATAACCCAATCCCACATCCATCAGGGTGCCGATCCTGGTTTCAATTTCAAGTAAAATACGTTTTGCGATCTGGCGATCATTGTCTGACAATTTCAGTTCTGCAAACCATTGTTGCAGATCGCGCACCGGCATTTCGCAGAGTTCACCAATATGTTTGCCACCCACTTTTACATAGAGGGCTTCCTTGCGCAGGCGATAGCCTTCACAATCGGGACAGGTAGTACGTCCCCGGTATCGGGATAACAACACACGGTATTGTACCTTGTATAAATTCGCTTCCACTTCCTGGAAGAAATCATCAATGCCCAGTGCGGGGGAAATGCCTTTCCAGAGTTGGCGGTATTGTTCTTTGGTTAAGTCAACAATGGGTTTGTGAATCGGGAAGCCGGTAGCTTTGGAAGCTTTTACAAACTGTTCTTTCCACCAGCCGAGTTTCTCACCTTTCCAGGGAGCTACTGCACCTTCGTATACACTTAACCGTTTGCCGGGGATCACCAGGTCTTCATCAATGCCGAGTACCTGGCTGAAACCTTCACAGGTTGGGCAGGCACCAAAGGGATTATTAAAAGAAAAGAGATTGGGAACCGGCTCTTCAAAGGTGATGCCATCCAGTTCAAAGCGATTGGAAAAATGCAGGTGTTCCTTTCCATCCACCTGCAGTTCAACTGCTCCCTCTCCTTCATAGAAAGCAGTGCCGATGGAATCTGCAATACGGTGCAGGTCATCTTCATCAAATGCTTTTACCACGAGCCGGTCTATTAAAAGATAAACCGGTTTTTTGGGAGAAGGCTTCCAGGGTTTGCCACCGCCTTCCTGGAAGGAATCGAGCAGGTCTTCAATGCGCAGGAGTTCACCATCGTAGAGGCGACTGAATCCTTTCTGCAATAATATATTGAGTTCTTCCGGAACCGAACGATTGGCATGCAGGTGAAAAGGAACCAGTACCAGCACTTTGGCGCCATCTTTCAGATTTTTTATGGCATCCACTACATCTGCCACATCATCTTTGCGCACGCGTTTGCCGGATACAGGAGAAATGGTGTGACCGATACGCGCATACAGGAGGCGCAGGTAATCATAGATTTCGGTCATGCTGCCTACGGTAGAGCGCGGGGTTCGGGTGATTACTTTTTGTTCAATTGCAATAGCCGGACAAAGCCCTTTAATAAAATCTACATCGGGCTTGTTCATGCGCATCAGGAACTGGCGGGCATAGGCGGATAAACTTTCCGCGTACCTGCGCTGACCTTCAGCAAATAAGGTATCAATGGTGAGGGAACTTTTACCCGAACCGGAAACACCTGTAACCACTACCAGTTTGTTGCGGGGAATGGTAACATCAATATTCTTCAGGTTGTGGACGCGCGCACCTTTTATATAGATATCCTGCGTCAGGGTAGACGCGGTTTTGGTAGCTAATTTCATAGATATGCAAAGCTACGATAACGTGGTGCCAAAAAAATAGTTGGGAAAACAAACTGCTTTTTATCTCTTTTCGTATGTAGCTAGGTAAATTCCTTTAGACTATTGACCGATAATTTTCGATAACTGGAAAATAATTTTAACAACCTCTTGTTTTTTCGAATAAATTATTATTTTTAATTAACCAAACGTCCAAAACAAAAACCATAAATACTTCGCCTATCGTAGAATTACTAATACACTCGTAATTTTCCCACAAATCCAAGTAACCAATATCCCATTTAATACTAAAACCGTAGATGTTTATGAAATCACATTGCGTAAAAACTGACAATGAACTAATCCATCTGTTCATGGATGGTGACATGGCAGCCCTTGAAACCCTTATCCTCCGCCACAAAGACAAGTTGTACACGTCCATTCTTTTCCTCGTGAAAGACAAGTATCTCGCAGAAGATATTTTCCAGGACGTACTCATTAAAATTATTGACACGCTGCGCGCGGGCCGTTACACAGAAGAAGGTAAATTCCTTCCCTGGGCGATGCGGATTGCACACAACCTCTGTGTTGACCACTTTAGAAAAGTGAAGCGTTCTCCTGCAATTAAGACCAGTGATGATCGCGACATCTTTGAAGTGATCAATTTCACAGAAGAAGGTGCGGATGCAAAAATGATGAAGCGTCAGAGTCATGACCGGGTGCGCCAGATGCTGGATCGCTTACCGGAAGATCAGCGCGAAGTAATCATTCTGCGTCATTATGCTGAGTTGAGTTTTAAAGAAATCGCGGCGCTTACCAACTGCAGCATCAATACTGCGCTTGGCCGTATGCGTTATGGTTTGATCAACCTGCGTAAGATGATGACAGAGAAAAATATTGCGCTCTAGTTTTAAAGATTTTTTAAACAATAAAAAAGAACCGAAACACTTTTACACTGTAATATTGCTATAGTAAAAAAACGATTAGCAAATCAAAATAATGTCATTCTGTAGCTCCCTCTGACATTTCCAATGTTTCGCTTGCCAGCCAGAAGGCTGTTACAGAATGACGCCAAACTGAAGCCCCCACCCGGGGGCTTTTTTATTGCCCCCTTCCATTCCTCCCTCTTCCTTTCTTCCCTTCTCCATTCTCCTACTTAACACTAGTATGGTTTCAGTTGCATTTTTATTGTCACATATAGCAAACATTACCGCTATTTAATGTCGCCTATAAGTGACAATAAAATTCATCGAAATTCGGTACTCATTTCTCCTCCATTTCATATCAAGCCCCGCCTCCTTTGTTTCCTCATCCATTACCATTACCCCTTTCCCCAATTATCCCGCTTACCTGCCTCCTTTGTCTCCCTTCTCCTTTGTCTCCTCTTCCCTGCCTCCTTTGTCTCCCGTCTCCTTTGTCTCCTCTTCCATGCTATTCCCGCATTTTCCCTCAACTCCCTCCTCATTACTGCCCTGATAATGAAAGTTTTAGCAAGATTAGATAAGTTGAACTGAGAATTTCTGCAATTATTTGCTGGTTTTTGCAACAATTTAATAGAAATAATAGTTAATTTCAGGTGCTGCTAAAAACTGAGAGAACTGTACTGCCCTACCTCCACCCGTATTCCTATTCTGAGGATACTTAAGGTGCATGCCTGTATTCCGGTTATTCGCAGCAGGTTTTGAAATCATCATTCATTTTAACTAAACACTGCTTTTATGAACTCAAGAACAAGTGCAAAACGAAGGAGTTGGAAGGTGCTGTTGCTTGGCCTGCCGCTTCAGTTGTTTGCCCTGGCAGTCATCGGACAGGTCAGCATTTCCGGAAAAGTTACCGACGAAAACGGACTGCCCCTTCCTTCCATTTCTGTGCAGGTAAGAACCACCACCGCTGGTGCCACTACTGATGAAACCGGTAGCTATACCATCACCAGCGATCTGAAACCCGGACGTTATGTACTGGAATTTTCAGGAATTGCTTTTAAAACCATTACCCAGTCGCTGACTATTTCATCAGGTGTTAGCTCCTATACCCTGGATGCCAGCCTGAAGTCAGATGCCACCAGCATGGATGAAGTGATTGTTACAGGTACCTCCCTGGGTACTACGCGTCGCCAGTTGGGTAATTTTGTTGCCACTGTAAAAGGTGATGAACTCACCAAAGGTGCAACCGGTAACGTGTTGGCCGCCATGCAGGGTAAAACACCAGGTGCCCAGATCATCCAGAACAGTGGAGATCCCGGCGGTAGCATTTCTGTTCGCCTGCGCGGTACCAGCACCATCAATGGTTCCAGTGAACCTCTCTATATCATCGACGGGGTAATTGTTAGTAACAGTTCCCGCCGGGTTACCAATACCCAGGCTGCCTATGATGGTTTGATCTCTCCTGCTCCCAACCGCATGGTAGACATCAACCCAGCCGATATTGAGCGCGTGGAAATGCTGAATGGTGCAGCTGCTGCAGCTATTTATGGTAGTCGCGCGAACGCAGGGGTTGTGCAGATTTTCACCAAAAGAGGTAGCTCAGGCGCTCCTGTGGTTAGTTTCAATACATCGGTTAACATGAACCAGCTGAGAAAAGATGTAGGATATAACAAAGCGCCTACCAAATTCGGCGGACCAGCTGATGGTCCGGGTGCTGTTACCCAGGACATCCTCTTAACCGGATTAACCAACACCACTCCTGTTACGCGTTACAATTACTGGGATTATATCTTCCGCACAGGTATCGGTACTGATAATAACATCTCTGTACGTGGAGGAAAAGACAAGACCAAGTATTTCATGTCTGCTTCTCACCTGTACAACCAGGGTATTATCAAGAATACTGATTTCCAGCGTTTCAGTTTCAGGGTAAACCTCGACCAGGAAATCACCAAGTGGGCCAGTGTAAATGCCGGCCTGAACTATGTGAACAGCATGGCCAATGAGAAGCCGGATGGCAACTCTTTCTTCTCTCCCATCAACAGTGTTACCATCATTGGAAACCTCCATGATATCTGGCAGAGAGATGCCAATGGAAACCTGCAGGCAGTGGGTGAACGCGGTCGTATCAACCCGGTTAGCATTATTGAAGACATCAAACAGCGTAACCAGACCAACCGCATTATCAGTTCTCTTGGATTGAAACTCAAACCCATCAAGGATTTGACCATTGACTACACCATGGGTATCGATAATATCTCCCAGGTTGGTACTACGTATATTCCTCCTTATACCTACAATGCGAGTCCGGATTTCTGGGGTGGTGGTATTTCCCTGGATCCAACCCTTAATGGTTATGCATCTGTTGGTAACAACCAGCAGTTCCTGATCAACCATGAGATCAATGCCACGCTGAATAAGAACATTACAGAAGATTTCATTTCCACTACACAGGTTGGTTATTCGCTGCAATACGAAAAATCCAATTTCTCTGTAGCACAGGGTCGTGGTCTGGCTCCCTTTGTACAAACAGTAGGCGGCGCCAGTACAGTACTGCCAGGATCAGATGCCCGTTCTGAAATCTCCATTTCAGGTGGTTACCTGCAGCAAAACTTCAAGTTTAAAAACCGCTACTTCCTAACTGCTGCCGGAAGGATCGATGGTTCTTCTGTGTTCGGTGAAGATCAGCGCAACCAGTTCTACCTTAAACTCAGTGGTTCCTATGTGATGAGTGATGAGAACTTCTGGGAAAAACTGGGACTCGCGAAAACCTGGAATTACTTCAAGCTCCGCGCAGCTTATGGTGAAAGTGGTAACCTAACCGGTATTGGTGCTTATGACCGCTTCAATATCTACAATGCTTCTCCCCTGGTGGGCAGAACAGCACTGTTATCACCCGGACAACTGGCCAACACCAATATGCGTCCGGAAGTGCAGAAGGAACTGGAGATCGGTACCGATATGGCCTTCTTCAACAGCCGGCTGAATGTAACCTTCAACTGGTACAACAAAAAAGTGACCGACCTGCTGATTGGTCGTTTCATTGCCCCCAGTACCGGTTACAGCAGCCTGCTGGACAACGTAGGCGTTGTTCGCAACAAGGGTATTGAACTGATGATTGGTGGTTCACCCATCCGCAATAAAAATTTCCGCTGGGATGTGGATGTGATCTTCAACCGCAACAGAAACGTAGTGGAAGAAATCCCGCAGGGATTGATTCAGTTTAACCTGCCTGCAGGATCTGTATCACTGCTGCGTGGTGCACCCATTGGTGTGTTTTATGGTTTCTTCTTTGCAAGAGACGAAAATGGTGGAGAGATCAAAAATGCCAATGGCATTCCGGTTCAGGAGAGAGGAACACAGAACAGTCCGACTTCCTATACCGCACAAAGAGGAACTGATGGCCTGCCTACAGGTACTCCACTGCGTAAAATCATTGGTGATCCTAACCCCGACTGGACAGGAACCCTCGTAAACACTTTTGAATACAAGAATCTGTCTCTGCGCGTACAGCTTGATGCGGTACAGGGCGTGGATGTATTCAATGCTGATTTCCGCACCCGCCAGGGCGTAGGAAACGGTGCTGAATTTGCTGAAAAAGAACACCGCGGCGAACTGCCAAGAGGTTATATCAGTGGCATCTATGCTATTGAAGAGTGGAGAATTGATGATGGAAGTTTTGTAAAGCTGCGTGAGGTTTCACTGAGCTACGGATTAGGCAAAATTGGTAAAGCCATCAGCGATCTGCGTGTAGGCCTCTCCGGTAGAAACCTGATCAGCTGGGACAACTACAAAGGATTTGATCCGGAAACCAATGCCGGTGGTGGAAGTAATATTGCCCGTGGTATTGACTTTGGTAATGTGCCCATTCCGAGAACATTCGCCTTCAACATCAGTGCAAGATTCTAGTACCTAACCTCCAATTAAAATGTATGAAAAGAATTATTTATAAAGGATTCCTGCTCTCCTCCCTGGCGTTCAGCCTGGTTGCCTGCAGCAAGAATTTCACCAACCCGTCTGCAACTCCGGTAGACGATGCGCTGTCTAACTCCACTGGTTTGACCGGTGTGGCAGTAGGTGTGCAAAAACAATATAGTGTTGGTCGCCAGTCGGCTTTATACAACCTGGTAACCGCCAATGGTTTCTCCACCTTTGAACTGAGTTTAAGAAATGAAGGAAACGTAGATGAGTTTAACTTATCCCGCGGTGGCATCAATGTAGATGGCAATAACAACGTGCTGGGTAACTTATGGACCAGCAGCCTGAAAGTGATCTTTGATGCCAACAATGTGATCAACAATGCGGCCAACCTGGGTGATAGAGGATATGCAGCCGGACTGGTTGGTTATGCTTCCATCTTCAAGGCTATGGCATTGGGCAACCTGTCGATGTATTGGGAACAGGTTCCTGCATCTATTGGAACCAATGTGAGTTTTAAGAGTCGCGCTGAAGGATTTGCAGAAGCGATTGCAACATTGGATGCAGCATTAGCTGCCATCGCGGCCACCCCTATCAGTGCGCAATTTTTGACCAACCTACCGGCAGGCATCGAAATTCCCAATACGCTACAGGCTTTGAAAGCACGATATTCGTTGTTCAGTGGAAACTATCCGGCAGCTCTCGCTGCCGCCAACGCGGTTGACCTGACAAAGAAGAGCACCATGAATTTTGATGCGGTATCACCCAACCCCATTTTCAATGTGTCTACCGCCACCAATAACGTGTTCCAGGTAATTGATTCCACCTTCGGTTTACCGGAAGCGTTGAGACCTGATATGACAGATGGCCGGATTGGATTCTACATGAGTGTGAATCCAACCATCGCTCCACGCTGGCGTATTAAAGGTTTTGGTGCAGAGCTGGCAACTCCCTGGGCGATTTATGTTCCCGGTGAGATGACCCTCATCAAAGCTGAAGCCCTTGCAAGAGCAGGTGGTGCTTCCCTGAACGATGCTGTTACAGAACTCAATAAGATCCTCACCAAAACCAGTGCAGCTGATCCCTTTGGTATTGGTGCCAATCAACCGGTATATGGTGGTGCGGTTACACAGGAAGCAGTGCTGACAGAAATTTATCGTCAGCGTTGTATTGAGTTGTACATGCAGGGCTTCAAAATGGAAGACATGAGAAGATTCAATCGCTCTAACGATCCTAATGTGGAGAAGAAAAGAAACTTCTTCCCCTATCCTTTCCGTGAGCGGGATAACAACCCGAATACGCCTACGGATCCTACCTTCTAGCAGTTAGTTTGGTTTTAATTATAAAGGTTAGGCTTTAGCAGTAAGCAAAGAGGCTGTCGAAATCGACAGCCTCTTTTTTATTTCTTTTCAAATGCATCCAGTCCGCATTGCAGCCAGTCGGCATAGGCCTCTTTATCCGGCGTATAACCCACAGGGTTATTCATCAGTTTTTCTTCCGGTGAAAGGATCACATACCAGGGCTGAGAAGCATTTTTAAAATTCTCTGTCTGGAAGGTGACGAATTTATCACCGATGGTTTTGATTTCTTTTTGAACTCCTTTTTCATTGGTGTAGATAAACTGTTCCGCATCGGGCAACAGTTTTCTGTCATCCACATACAGGGATACCAGGATAAATTTTTCCATCAAGGCTTTGACATTCGCATCCGGCCATACATTCTCTTCCATTCTGCGACAGTTCACACAGGCCCAGCCGGTAAAGTCGATCAGTAGGGGCTTATTCAATTCTTTGGAAAGTTTCAGCGCCTTTTCGTAGTCATTTACTATGATGGTTTCTTCATGATGGTACACACTATAGGTCAGGGGTGGAGGAAATCCACTCAGCAATTTCAGATTGGCGTAGGGCGTATTGGTTAAGCCGGGAACCAGGTACAAGGTGAACAAGGCAAACAGGGTTCCAAAGACTTTGCGGGTAGTGCCCAGTTTTTTAACCGGACCTTCATGCGGGAAGCGGATCAGTCCAAATAGGTAGAGACTGGTAACAAGTCCGACTACGATCCAGATGCCGAAGAATATTTCTCTTTTGAGAATACCCCAGTGCATTACGAGATCTGCATTGCTCAGGAATTTGATCGCCAGTGCAACTTCCACAAAGCCGAGAACAATTTTTACAGTAGTAAGCCATCCACCTGATTTCGGGATAGCATTCAGCCAGTTGGGGAATAAGGCAAACAACGCGAAGGGCAATGCCAGTGCGAGACCAAATCCGCCCATGCCGGCAGTAAGCTGCATAGCTCCACCGTTGGAGGAAAGAGATCCTGCCAGCAGGGAACCCAGGATGGGACCTGTACAGGAAAAGGATACCAGGGCCAGGGTCAGTGCCATGAAGAAAATGCCCACACTACCACCCACACCGGTTTTGGAATCTACCGAGTTAGAAATGCTACTGGGCAAGGTGATTTCAAACAGCCCGAAAAACGAAAGGGCAAACACTACGAAAATCACAAAGAAGAGCAGGTTGAGCCAAACGTTGGTCGAGATATTATTCAGTATTTCCGGGTTCAGTGTATCCAGGAAATGGAAGGGCGCAGATAAGAGGATATAAATCAGGAAAATGAAAAAGCCATATAACATGGCATTGCCGATTCCCTTTTTCCGATCCTGTGATTTTTTGGTGAAAAAGGACACGGTCAGGGGAATCATAGGGAATACACAGGGGGTGAAAAGGGCAATCAATCCACCCAGGAAACCGAGCACGAAAATATTTAAGAGTCCGCTTTCGCCTTCTTTAACCAGTCCGGTTCCTCCGCAATCGGCAGCAGGCTGATCGAGTTGGATAGCTTCTCTTTTAATGATGCCCTGGGTTCCATCTACTGTTTTCAGCGTAGCCACAGCCAGGGATCCATCGGCTCCCAGTTCAAAGCGGAACGGCACTTCCTCCGGCCCGATGATCTCCTCCCCTTTCAGTGCCATATAGTTGATACTGCCTTTGAGCAGTTGCTGGCCATTCAGGTTTTGAAGGGGGATGCGGATTTCCAGTTCATTTTGGAAATAGGGAATCCGGTCATTTTCAAACAGGGGTTCGGGCTGATTTTCCAGCTTTCCGTTTTCAACAGGCGTTCCCATTTGGGCAGCCCAGGAGGAATCCGGAACAATCCGGGTATTGGGTTGCTCATCGGTGGCGGTGATGGAATACAATTTCCAACCGGGAGCAATTTTAGCTTTCAGTATTATTTCAGGAGTTCCGGAACTGTTGGAACCGGTAAAGGTCCATTCAACGGGCTTCGGAGTTTCCTGCGCATGCAGGGGCAACTGGAGTACCAGTAAAATTAGGGGTAGTAAAATTCGATTGAGCATACCAATCAGGGTTTATTAACCACCGAGCGCTACCTTGAAATTGACGGTGGAGGGGGGAAGGCATTCTTTATCGTTGCAGACCATGAATTCAACTTTGCCTGCGAGGGTAGGTTTGGCCTTTCCTTTCACTTTGACAACCTGAATAAAATCTACTTTTTTCTCGTAGTAACGAACTTCAGAGCTGAATGCTTCTTCGTACACTTTTTTGAGTTTGCCTTGCTCTTTTACCTGGCCATCGAAGCTGATCAGGGGGTTTTTGGTAAAATCAAAAGTGGTTGAAACCGGACCATCGCCACCATCCTGTGCGTACATATGAAAATTACCGCCGATATCAGCAGTCATGCGTACCTCATAGGTATTTTCAGCAATTTTTTTGGATTGAAAGGTCCAGCGAACCTGTTTTTCGCTTTGGGCAAAAGCACCTGTAGCAAGTACCAGTACCAGAAAAGAGAGTAACATTTTTTTCATGGCTCAAAATTCAGCGAAAAAAATCAAATGTTATGTTAACGAAGTCACACAAGGTCCCAGATTAACAGTTATCTGACACCTAACAGGGAGGCAAAAACAGTGCGGCCATCCAGGTTACCGAGGGCTTCTGAAGTAGCTCTTTCGGGGTGGGGCATCATTCCGAATACATTTCCGGCGGCATTCCGGATACCGGCAATATTTCTAAGTGCCCCATTTGGGTTGGCTGCTGCATCAATGGAACCACCGGCATCGCAGTAGCGATAGATCACCTGGTTATTGGCTTCCAGCTGGTCGAGGGTAGCCGCATCTGCGAAATAGCGTCCTTCACCATGGGCGATTGGAATCTTAAGCGCCTGGTTGGAATCGCCTCCATTCAGGTATACGTTTTTGCAGATAAACTGCTGGTTGGCATTTCTTAACAATACACCGGGAAGCAGGTGGGCTTCACATAAAATCTGGAAACCGTTACAAACGCCCAGTACTTTTCCTCCCTTGTTGGCAAATTCAATCACGCTTTGCATCATCGGGCTAAAGCGGGCTACTGCACCACAGCGCAGGTAATCGCCATAGGAAAAACCTCCGGGTAATACAATGCAGTCGTTGGTGTTGAAGGCAGACAGGTCTTTGTCTTTATGCCAGAGCATGATGACTTCCTGCCCCAGGTCATTTTGCAGGGCTTCCTGCATATCGCGGTCACAGTTGGATCCGGGGAAAACGACTACACCAAACTTCATGTACGAGAATTTAAGGCGCAAAAGTAATGAAATTGATGGCCATCACAAAGGCAAAGAGCAGCCAATGCAAAATCAGCGGAAACAATTTCTTATCGGGGTAAAAATAGGCTGCCGCATGAAAACAGGCGATGGGAATGACACTCAGCATCCAGTGCTGGTAGTTATCACCCGGATTTACGAGGATGACGATGAGTCCGACCAGCAGGATCAGCAGCAACAAACTCCAGTTCTTCCGCACCTGGATCAGCATTTTATTCAGGTTATCCTGTACAAAAAAGGCGCCTACGAGGAATGGTATGACCAGCAATAAAATTCCTCCTGTAGTCCAGAGCGATTCCGGCAATTTGGGCAGGTGGAACTGGATGGAAGGGATCAGTTCTTCAGGGTGCCAGTTATCGGTCAGGTACATGATCACCAGCAGAAAATAAAAGGGTGCCATATAACCGATCAGGGCTACCACGAATTCTCCTATCCGGAGGGGTCGGGTAATAAAAATGCCCAGGATTACCATTACCACAAATCCGATGGAGGGGGTATATAATAAAGGCAGGATACCTGCCAGGAGGGTAGTATTAAAAATGGCTCCCATGGCCCGCGGATTATTGTACCAGCGCACCATACCATACCAGATCCAGATCAGGGCAAAGTTCACCAGCAGGGTACTGGAGAACTGGTTCCATTCCGGCAGCAGGCTGCTGACCAACAAAAACGCCATCCCAAAAAGGTAATTGGGCTTGGGCAGGAGTTTGATGGTATTGGCGATCCGGTTCAGGAGGCTGGCCTGCAGGTAGAGCAGTAAAAAAGCCAGCAGGGGATAAAAAAACCCTTGCTCACCAAAGAAAGGAGCAAGGGTATTGAGTAATAATTTATAGAGATAATTATCATCCTCCTGCTTCAACGGAGCAGTGGCATGCAGAAATATCGGGAATTTTAGTACAAAGGCATAAATCAGCAGGATGAGGGCATTGCCTGGATTTTTTTGCCTGAAAACTCCTATCACGTTGGCTGGGTTTTAAAAATCGACCCTGGCGAAGCACAGGTAATTCCTGTACAGGCAGGGTATAACGATCTGCCTGCCACTCACCTGCTTCGCGAATCTAGGCATGAAATCGTATCCCTTATCCAGGTTTTTCAAAGTTGGATAGCGGGTAATCTTACCCGTTGGATCCAGGCTTTGGTCGGTCAATACAAAAGTTCTTCTTTCGAAAGTATTAAAAAGAAAGTGAACTTCCCCGCCTGTATTCATGATTCCATAAGAAATCAGGTTATCGCTTTCGTCGTCATACTGATTTTTGGTAATCACATTGCTCCATTCCCTGGTGCCATCCTGGCTGAAAGAAATCACCAAAACATTCTCAGCAAAATAGCGGTTCATCGGGTTGTTGTTCCAGCCATACCGGTTCCAGGGCATGCCAAAAGGAGAATAAATCGGCGACCAATAACCGTAATTCATGGGACCAAACCAGGGGTTGCCAAAGCCCATATAATCCCACCTGTTGAAGCCACTATTTCTGGAAGTGGTATAAAGTGACTCACTCACAATTGCAAAACCACCATCCTTCCGGGTAAAGATATTTTTGATGAAGAAATCGTTGAAGGCGGATTTTTTGTTGGCATCGGTACCTTTGGCCATCACCCGCAGATCATCAGTAAATACGATAGCCGTATCCATCACTTTGGCATTATTGCCTTTATCCCAGTTCACCAGGTAGAGTCCTTCTATATTTCCTCTTTTCTGCCGGGAGAAAAAGGATGCCAGTATCACCCGATTGTTACTGTTATCAATTTTCATGAGCAGGTTGTCGAGGATCTGTTTACCGATTTCGACATTTCGGATACTGAAGCCCAGGGAATCCGGGTGTTTGATTAACATATTCACCCCGGATATGAAGTCAGAGTTTCCTGCTCTTGAAAAGCGGGCTACTACTAGTTCTCCGGAATTGCTCAGGTGAAAGTCTGAGAAATAATCACCTTTTTCATCCATGTCGACCTGGCTGAAATTGCGGGTGATCAGGGTCAGGTTCTCATCGTAGAGGAAAGAAGTGATGAAGAATTTGCGGGGATTGCTGCTATTCACCTTAAACAACATGATCTTTTGTTTATCGTCACTGTTGATGACGGTATAGATCTTATTGCTGGATGTATAACCGATTTCGGTGGTATCCAGGGTTACAGGGTTACCCAGGGGTTTACCATTGGCGCCGATAGCGATATAATCACAATACACTACCCGTTTGCGCTGGTACTGATAAAAGAACAGGATCTTTTCCGGATAGGTAATATAATCCACATTGATCACGCGGTCGGGCATAAAGTCCATAAGCACCCTGTCCTGCGACTTCATTTCATCATCATAGATGGAAATCGCATGTTCTGTCCGGTTATTTTTATAGATCAGCAGGCTTCCATTAATTTTTCCCAGGATCTCAAAAGAGGTACGGCGTGAGTCTTCCTTTTCAGGCTCCGTATATACTATCCGGGGAGCCTGGGCGTTTACATTAATAAGGGCCAATAAAAAAATGCCAAACAATACGAGTTTGATTTTCATTTCGTACGCTTTAGTTAAAGGTAATATCCATTGCAGATATTTATAGGACAATTTTACGCACCAGTCGGTTGTTTATGTTCACAACATATGCATAAGGTATGATTATTTTAACTATACCTTTGCAAGACGACCATCCATATAGCTGGTCTATTCTGAATACCAGTCGGCAGTTGAATGCCGGCGCAATAGTCTAACAGTGGGAAAAAATTTAGACAAAGTCTCATTAGGAGGCCTCTTAATTGCTTTAGGAATTATTTACGGTGATATTGGAACTTCTCCTCTTTATGTATTTAACGCGATTATATCCGGCAGGACTGTCACGGAGGATTTGATTGTTGGAGCTTTGTCCTGTATTATCTGGACCCTCACCCTGGTAACCACGGTTAAGTATGTATGGTTGGTATTGCGGGCAGATAACCGGGGGGAAGGTGGAACCTTTGCCCTGTATGCATTGGTACGGCGACGAAAAAAATGGCTGGTAGTACCTGCCATGATTGGGGGCGCTTCCCTGATGGCGGATGGTATCATCACCCCTCCCATGACAATTACTTCTTCCATTGAAGGATTAAGAGAGTTGCCGGTATTTCATGAATTGCAGACTTCCACCATTGTATATATTGTATTGGCGATTATATCGCTGTTCTTTTTTATGCAGCAGTTTGGTACTGCATCCATTGGAAAGATGTTCGGCCCCATTATGATGGTCTGGTTTACCATGCTGGGTATTTTGGGGGTATTGCATATTACAGATGATTTATCCATTTTAAAGGCGATCAATCCTTATTACGCGGTCAACTTTTTGGCTACCTATCCCAAGGCGATCTGGTTGCTGGGTGCGGTATTCCTTTGTACAACGGGTGCGGAAGCGCTGTATAGTGACCTGGGACATTGCGGTCGGGATAATATCCGTTTCTCCTGGATTTATGTAAAAACCTGCCTGTTGCTGAATTATTTCGGACAGGGCGCGTTTTTGCTGGCCAATCGTACCGGCATTGAAGTTACCCCTGCGGCAAAAGCAGAGCTGGGTATTAATGCTTTTTACGACCTGATGCCACAATGGTTTATTATACCGGGCGTGATCATCGCAACCACTGCTGCCATTATCGCCAGCCAGGCAATGATCTCCGGGGCTTATACCCTGATCAGTGAAGCCATGCGCCTCAATCTCTGGCCCAGGCTGAAGATCCGGTATCCTTCTGAGGAAAAGGGCCAGTTGTTTATACCGGGTATCAACACCATGATGTTTATAGGATGCGTGGGCATTGTATTGTACTTCAAGGAATCTTCCCGGATGGAAGCTGCCTATGGTTTGGCGATTATAGTTACCCTGATTACTACCACGATCCTGTTTTCAAATTATATGGTGGCACGCAGGATTAATTCGGGACTGATCTACCTGTTTCTGATTACCTTCCTGGTGATTGAAATAACCTTCCTGGTAGCCTTGCTGGAAAAGTTTACCCATGGGGGTTATATCACCCTGATCATTGGCCTTGGTATGTTCATCATCATGTATGTATCCTACCGGAGTCGCAAGATCAAAAACCGCTATGTGGAATTTGTGCGGCTGGAGCATTATGTGCCCATGATCCAGGAACTCAGCAATGACAAAACGGTTCCGAAACATGCTACTCACCTGGTGTATATGACCAGTGCGAACAACCCCAAAGAAATTGAACACAAGATCATTTATTCCATACTGAACAAGAAACCCAAGCGGGCAGATATCTACTGGTTTGTGCATGTGGATACACTGGATGATCCTTATACCTGTGAGTATGTGGTGGATCATATCATTCCCAATGATATTATTCGGGTGGAGTTCCGGCTGGGTTTCCGGATGGAACCCAAAATCAACCTGCTGTTCCGCAAGGTGGTGGAAGAGCTGGTGAACAACAAGGAAGTGAATATTTACAGCCGGTATGAAAGCCTGGAGCGAAACAATGTGGTGGGTGATTTCCAGTTCATCGTGATGGAAAAATACCTGAGCCAGGATAATGAGCTGCCATTCTTTGAGCGGATCATTATGAAAATTTATTTCTGGCTGAAAGAAATCAGTCTGTCTGAAGAAAGAGGTTTCGGACTCGACCCCTCCAATGTGGTGGTGGAGAAATTCCCGCTTATTGTTGCACCCGTAACCACGATACGGTTGAAGCGGGTGTATCATGAGGAGGAGTGAGCATGGAAGAGGGAGGAATGGAAGACGGGAGGAATGGAAGACCAGGCTCCCTTTCCTCCTTTTTCCATCTTCCTTTCCTCCCTTCTCACGTCTGACATCTCACATCTATGCTATTCCTATACATCTTCCTTACCATATTGCTCCTGAGCCTGCTGGGATATTTCCTGCAGGAAAAACTGATTTTCAAACCGGAGAAACTGGCGGCTGATTTTGAGTTTAAATATGATAGTCCATTTCGGGAATTGTTCTTTCATCCGGAGCCAGGGGTCAGTATCAACGGACTGCATTTTTACCGCGACAAACCGGATGGATTAATTCTGTACCTGCATGGCAATAGCAGAAGTATTAAGGGTTGGGCCAAATATGCCCGGGATTTTTACCGGTACAACTATGACGTAGTGCTGATTGATTACCGCGGCTTTGGAAAAAGCACCGGCAAAAGAAGCGAGAAACAATTGCTTTCAGATATCCAGTTTGTCTACGCAGAACTTACCCGCCAGTACCCTGAACATCATATCATTGTTTATGGCAGAAGTATAGGCAGTGGATTTGCCGCCAAGCTGGCTTCGGATAATCGTCCCCGTTACCTGATTCTGGACGCGCCTTATTATAGTTTCAAAAAAGTAGTGGAACGATTTCTGCCCATCCTGCCGGTGTCTGTGGTATTGCGTTATCACCTCCGGACAGACAAATGGATCCGGCATGTGAATTGTCATACCTATATACTGCATGGCACGCGCGACTGGCTGATTCCCATCCGGCACAGTGAAAAATTACAGGCAATCAATCGCTCAAAAATCACTTTGATACGGATCGAAGGTGGAGGGCATAATAACCTGCCCTCCTATCCGGAATACCATAATTTTTTACGAGATATTCTGAAGTATTGATCCAACCGGATTATTCATTTGTTGTCAACTGCTGCTCTACCTCTTTCAGCTCATCAATGATCGATTGAAGGCGCCCTTTCTCTTTACGTATACTTCTCTTACCCAGGTAAAAATAAGCAAAGAGAATCCAGGCTGCTGTAACCACCACCGCAATCGATGCCTGGAGAAATTTCATAAAAGAGAGTACTTCAATATAATAGATGCCAATTGCCAGGGTAAGCAGGATGGTAAAGACTGGTGCCTGGAATTGAATCATGCGCATCCGCATGGCATAATACTCCTCCCATTGCCGTAGATGAGCCGAAGGAGCAGCCGCATCATCAATGGCATTGATTTTTGAGTAGGTATAGAACATGATTCCCATCTGCATAAGGGATAACAATACAATCAGTCCCATTGAAAAATAGGTGTACCAAAATTTGAATCCGAAATTGCCATAGAAGATCATCCAGGTGATAAAGGCCGCAGTAAAAATCTGGCCGATGGCACCAATCAGCTGGGTATTCTTCAACCATTTGCGGTTACGCTGGGAGGTACTGCTGAGTTCAGCAGGTGAAGAAATCTGCCTGGCTTTACCTGGCTCCTCCTGCCAGATTTTTTTCAGTGCATCAAAGTCTTGCATATTGATTATAGATTTCTGTCAGTTGTTTTTTAATACGATGAATTTTCACGCGCAGGTTGTTCACACTGATGTCAACTACTGCAGCAATTTCCTCATAGGACTGATCTTCCAGCACCATGGAAATAAGAAGACGATCGGCTTCCGGAAGTTTGCTGATACAGGTGTACAACAACTGTACTTCCTGCTCCCGGTTTGATTTTTCCTCCTGTAACTGTGCAACCGGGTGTTCATCAATATCCACGGTTTTCAACTTACGCTTCCTCAAATAGGTGAGGCAGGTATTGACTGCGATTCTGTAAATCCAGGTTTTCCAGGAAGCTTCCTGTCGAAACTTGTGCATATTGTTCCAGACAGATAGAAAGACTTCCTGCAACAGGTCCTCCGCCTGCGTACGGTCTCCGGTATAACCCATACAGAGTTTTAGTATACCGGGAGCGTACTGCTCGTAGAGATCCGTAAATTCTTTGTGTTGCTTCACCTGCTTATTTGTTTAAAAATGCAGTTAATTCAGTTATAAACCAATTCGGCTGATCGTACATGATGAAATGTTTACTATCGGCAACTTTAATTAGCAGGTCAGGTGTTTGCTCATATTGCTGCTTCAGCCAACGTTCAGATTGCTCTTTTGTCTGATAAATACTACCCATCACAAATACAGGTTGAGGAATTTTCTTTAATGCTGCGCGAAGATCGGCGGTGGACATTTCCAGCAATGTGGTAGCAAGTGTTTTGCGGTCGCTGTTGTATTGCCAGATTGCGATCTGCCTTGCTCTTGCAGTATCCTGCACCTGCCAGCGCATAGCCATCGCCGTTTGATCAACAAATCCTTTATCGGGAAGGTTTTGAAAATTGCGGATCACCAGTTCCGGATTGAATGCCGGATTATTCTTTACTGAATCAACCGTGATTTGAGGTCTGCCTAATGCTGAAATAAAAGGGACGCCATCCACGCAAACGACTTTGCCAAAAAGCTCCGGTGCTTCGCTTGCCACCCAGATGCTCATAAAAGCTCCCAGGCTATGCCCCACCAGTACAGGTTTATTTAGTTTTTTATCTTTCACATAGCGAATAATATCTCCTTTTACCGTTTTCAGTACCGGTGTATCAATAGCCGGTTGTCCCGCATAACCGGCCAGGGTTAGAACATGGCACTCGTATTGTTTATTAAGTATTGCCACTGTTTCTTTCCAAACCTCTCCACTGCAGCTATAGCCGGGAATCAGCAGCAGGGCCGGACCTTTACCGCTTACTTCTATATTAAATGCATATTGGGACTGGGATCTGCTGGTTAACCCAATAAAAATTGCCAGGAAAAGCAGGATTCGAAGTTTCATATTTTCAGGTTTTATACTTCTATAGATGCAGGAGGTATCACTGCATTACAGAATTCCAGGATTTTTTTTCAGTCCCCTGCTGTACCTTTCTGTAATGAAAAGAAATCCTGTTCAGATCCTGCTGTTTCAGTTGATAACTGCCTGTTTTACCCTGACAAGTTTTGCGCAGCAAGGGTACTATCCCGATAGTAACTGGATCCGGCAGCCGGCAGCCAAACTGGGCATGAAACAAGAACTGGTGGACAGTGCCGTAGCATTGGCAAAACGATCCGAAATTGAACTGGATACCGACCTTAGAATTGCTGCCTACAAATCTTATCAGCGCGAACCGGGTTACCAGATCCTGGGCCCCATGAAGGACAGGGGCAAGCCAGCCGGATTGATCATCCGAAAAGGATATATTGTTGCCAGTTGGGGTGATATCGAGCGTGTGGACATGACCTTCAGTGTTACGAAAAGTTATTTATCAACCATAGCCGGACTGGCAGTTGACCAGGGACTAATCCGGTCTACCCGTGATAAGCTGAACAATTATGTTTGGGATGGATCTTTTGATAGTCCGCATAACAGCAAGATCACCTGGGAACATTTATTAAACCAGAGTTCTGACTGGTCGGGTGAATTATTCGGTCAGCAGGACTGGGCCGACAGGCCTCCCCGCGAAGGGACTATCGACGATTGGAAAAACAGGAAATTACAGGAACCTGGAACATTTTTTAAATACAATGATATCCGGGTAAACCTGCTGGCATATTCTCTCTTGCAGGTTTGGCGAAAGCCATTGCCGCAGGTACTGAAAGAACAGATACAGGATCCCATTGGAGCATCAACTACCTGGAGATGGTATGGCTATTCCAATTCATGGGTAACGATGGATGGATTGCAGGTACAATCAGTAAGCGGAGGGGGTCATTTTGGTGGAGGGATGTTTATCAACACAGTGGATCAGGCACGATATGGATTGCTGTTTCTCCGAAAAGGAAAATGGAAAAACAAACAACTCCTTTCAGAAAACTGGATACAGCAGGCACTTGCACCATCGCCTGCAAATAAAGCCTATGGATATCTATGGTGGAACAACAGTGATCAGTCATTGAAAGGAGCACCTGCGAATTTATATTATGCAGCAGGATACGGTGGTAATTATATCATAATTGATTATAAAAATGAACTGGTAGTAGTAACAAGATGGACGAATCAACAAGTAGGAGAAATCATGCGGTTGATAATTCAAGCATGTGAATAACTGCTTACCATTTACATCCTTACAAAGCCGTTGCTGTAGTATATTGCGGGCGGTTGATGAAACTGACCGAAATTTCCGTAACCCAAAGCAAGATCCGATATGAAAATCCAGGAAGGCTTTATTGAAAGAAATGGCTTTAACCTCCACTATTTAAAAGAAGGAAAAGGAGAACCAGTATTCGTAATTGGAAGCAGGCTTTTTTACCAGCGTCTGTTCTCTGCTTCATTAAAAGAAAAACTGGATTTTGTATTTGCTGACCACCGTGGCTTTAGCATTCCTCCAGAAAGTACAGAACCAGTAGAAGAACTGTATGCGTTGGAGGAGATCATTGAAGATATGGATGCGTTGCGAAGAGAACTAGGTTGGACGCGATGTTGGGTTGTAGGTCACAGTGGTCATGGTTTTATGGCATTGGAATATGCAAAAAAATATGCCGATCACGTTAAGGGAGTAATCCTGACCGGCATGGCCACATCCCTTTCTACGGGAAATCATGCGCTGGCTGATCTGCATTTTGAAACCCTCGCAGAGCCTGAACGTATCAATGCTTTTCGTGCCAATATGGAAGCATTACCTGCAGCCATTGAAGCTGAACCGGACAAATCCTTCCTCTTGTATAACCTGGCACTGGCACCCAAGAGCTGGCTGAATCTTGAAATGGATGCTGGTGCTTTCTGGACTGATGTATATACCAATATGCCGGCGATAGATTATTTGTGGGGAATTGTTTTCAGAGATATTGATATAACCCAGGGGCTGACGGATTTCTATGTGCCGGTTTGGCTTGCACATGGAAAATTCGACTACCTCGCTGGTCCCGCGGATCAGTGGACTGGCATTATGAAACAATTCTCAGACATCACACTTGAATTATTTGAACACAGTGCACATAACCCTCCATATGAAGAAGCTCCCCTGTTTGAAGAAAAACTCCTTGCCTGGATGGATCTGTATCGGTAAGATTTTATTGGTTGCGGTAAGCATTGCAACAGGATACAACCTGCAGGCACAACCGAAATCCTATGCGTCTTCGCATTTGAAGATTACCCCCATTCAGCCCAATCTGTATGTACATGAATCTTATCTGCAAACCGACAATTGGAGCAAAGTTGGCTGCAATGGCATGATCTATATCAGTGGAGATTCTGCTGTTGTGTTTGACACTCCCGCATCAGATACTGCAAGTATTGAGCTGATCCGGGTGTTGAGAAAAAAATGGAAACTGAAGGTGAAGGCTGTTGTTATAAATCATTTCCATAATGATTGCCTGGCTGGATTGGCGGAGTTTCATAAAGCGGGCATTCATTCCATTTCAAATGAACTGACAAGAGAGCTGGCGAAAGCTGCGGGCAGTCCTTTGCCGAGGGAGGTTTTCAAAGGAGAACAGGTACTACTGGTAAATGGCAAACAGGTGATCAACCGATATTTCGGAGAGGGACATACAAAAGATAATATTGTAAGTTATGTGCCGGAGTATAAGGCATTGTTTGGAGGTTGCCTCGTTAAGTCACTGGATGCCGGTTTCGGATTTGTGGGAGATGCCAATATCATCAGCTGGAGTACTACCATTCGGGCTGTTCAGGCTGCTTATCCGGAGGTAGCAACAGTAGTACCCGGGCATGGTCCTTACGGAGATGGAGCCCTGCTTGCATTTACCGCCAGCCTGTTTGCTGTGCCTCAGATCGCTAAATCCGGTACAGCTACTAACCGGGATAGTTTATATTACCAGATCCAGGCATTGGACAGTGCCTTTTTTGATGCGTTTAACCGACGCCAGTTAGATGAAGTCATGTCTTACTTTTCTCCTGAGCTTGAATTCTATCACGATAAAGGAGGCATGGACAATTATGAACAAACCCGTACAAAATCAAAACAGTTGTTTGAGAGAAATACAGAATCCGGCTTTCGCAGGGATATGGAACCTGGCACATTAGAAGTGTATCCTGTTCCGGGGTCGGGTGCAATCCAGATCAACCGCCATCGTTTCTGCCATATAGAGAATAACAAAATGGATTGCGGCAGTTTTAAAAACATAATGGTGTGGAAAAAAGAGGGTGACCGTTGGCTGATCACCCGTGTTATCAGTGTGGATCATTAATTTCCGCCACCCGGTTTTTTAACAGGGCGTGTTGCCGGTTTAGGTGCCGGACGAGCAGCCGGTGCCGGTTTCACTGCTGGGCGTGTTGATGGTGCCGGACGGGTTGAGGGTGCCGGACGGGTAGACGGGGCAGGCCTGTTAACCGGGTTTGTTGGTCGGGTAGTTGGTTTTTGCGGAGTAGGTCTTGCAACAGGGCGTTCCACTCCAGGTTTTGTAGGTGCTGGCCTGGAAGGAGCAGGCCTTGTTACTGTAGGCTTGCTGGGTGTAGGTCGGGGTGTAGGTCGGGGTGCAGGTCGGTTAACCCCAGGTTTCAGCACTGGCCGGTCGGGATGCTTTTGGGTATACATCGCCATCCCATCTCTTCTCAATTCAGGTCGGGAATAAGTAGACCGGTAATAGCCGGATCTGCGTCTGTTGGTGACTGTTATTGAAACAGATCTGCGGTTGCTGTAATAAAAAACAGAATAGCCGGGATAGTAGTGATAATAGCTTCTTCTGTAGTACCCATAATAATGAAAATACCAGTTGTAATGGTATCCATAGTACTGGTGCCAGTACCAGGGGCGCCAGGGCCTCCACCAGGGCGGATAATATCCATAGTAATAGGGAGAACGCCATACCACATAGGTTGGCTGGTACATATAAACCACAACCGGCCAGGTGGCAATTTCAGTTTGAGGAACTGAGTTGGCTACAATGATCTTGTCTTCGATTTTTTGTGTCTTGCCTGTATAACCCGGATTGGGTCTCCCATTGGAAGCACCTTCCGTCATGTTAGGTTCAATAATATAATCCTTGCCATATAGTTCTTCGTCGCCGGTTAACTGGATTCGCACCTGGCCATCCTTGATTTTTCCACCGTGAAGACTGCCACATCCTGCTTCTCCTTATCATTCAGGGCAACCTGCAGAATAATATTGTGAACATCCCCATCCACTTCATCGAGAACCTTGATATAATCGATTTCATCATCCCCATTCAGGTCCAGGTTATTAATTCGATTATCTTCTTCGTTGAGTTTTTTTTCAAATATTTCCAGGGTCTCCGATTCCTGGAACATCTTCATAACTGCATAGAGGTTCAGGTTATCTCCTGGCAGATTTAGCTTCTCCTCCTGCCCTTCCGTTTGTGCAGAAAGCTGCAACACCGAGAACAGGGTTGTAACAAGCATCATCAATGAAAAACCTCTTTTCATATATTACAATTTTCATATTCAATTTAGTATTAACTCTACTATGTCACATTAAGTTCTTTGAATTTTTCTGGGTCGAAATGCAGGTCGG
>VFQN01001018.1_pt1 | contig 49337 bp, 62 predicted proteins | sample 3512371 | NCBI WGS metagenome assembly VFQN01 (sample SAMN10412370, study PRJNA504923) | tailings metagenome | isolation source: Replicate 2 from Balatoc abandoned mine | place: Philippines: Itogon, Benguet | collected 2017-08-28
TCCTATCTAGGGAATTTTTACGGTTTTTCGTAATATAAGGACTCCAGACCACTACACTACACTTAGGGAGGCACTGCCCCTTAGTGTACGTTACAGTACGGCGCTTTGGACCACACTGCCATCTGAAGAGCTACAGCAGGCCTCATGGACCCCTCCTGCATGACGGTGCCAGCTTGACGCAATGCCCAGGTGTACAAGAGCCCGAATGGGGCCATACCTGAACCAGTCAAGCCGTCAAGAGCACCAGAGGCAAGCGGCTCAGCATCGTGGCAAGCCGAGGGTATTGCCGGTGGGTGCCGCTGTCCGGCGCGGGCTACTGTGTGTGCTTTCCATGTAAATCACTGATGCAAGGTGGTGGTGACCAGGCGACGTGAGTTCGTCGGGGTTTCCGAGTTGCACAGGATGTTGCATGGATGTTGCATGGTATCGGAGACACGCAAATGGCGGGACGGGATCCAAGCCGCACACCTTGTAAAGGATATCTAAAACCTTATATGGATACTATCGTCCACCACCATGAAGAGGCAGGCGCCTGAGGTACCTGGTCAAACAAAAGGAACACTGCTTTTTGCGAGCGACCGTTGTCTGAACATCCGCATTTTCTAAGGAAAGGTTCGCATGTCGTGGTGTTACCTTTACCTGCTGTGCAGGTTGTCGAAGGCGCGCTGAGGAAGCGGGCGTTCTGCCCTCCGCTCCTGTCGACGAAAACTCGAATTGAGGTGCGAGCTGCTACATGCTCGGGTCTCTTGGATGTGTTAATTAACTAAAATCAATTGACGCCATACAACCCTGTATCGCGCGTGCGCTGCTCCTCGACATGGCGGTAGCCTCAGGTGCCATCATCAACCACTGCTGCAACCAATCCTGTGAAGCAGCTAGCGGCGTTGAATTATAAGGCGTGCGGCATTGCGGCTCCAAGCATTCCAACATCGCATCAGTCGCCCAAGCTTCCAACAACGGCTCCACCCAAGCTCCACTTCCGACCGCCCACGCCAGCAGCCCCCAGCCCCAGCCCAGCTGCTGGCCCAGCGCCGCGGGACAAGACAACTTCCCGGGGCCAGGCTCTACTGGCGTCCCCTGGTTCAGCACGTACAACCACAGCCGCAAGGCCTGGGACAGGGCTTGATACAAAGCCCGTGGCTGCAAGAGGCCTTCTCACCAGTGGTGCGGAGAGCAGCCAAGCGCCTTCGAGCCAGCCCACCGACACGGCTGCTAAAGCAACAATCGAAGATGGCACCGGTGTACGCAAAAGTGCCAAGCGGCCCAGGGGCCTTGGATCAAGCAGGGGCACAAGCAACCTTGAGGGCAGCAACCACCACGCAGCTGGTGAAAAGTTAGTTGCCCCGCAAGATGGGACTAACAGTGCGGCGGCGGTGGCCGGCATTCCTGCCGTTACAACAGCCATGACGGCACATCCCGGAAGCCTCGGGGTGACTTCTCGCAAGCCCGGTCTTCCACCACGGGGGAAGCCAGCGCAGGTGCGCTTGGGTCCAGAACTGGAGTCGCTCACGGGGAGTTGGGCCCGGGACCATGTGGGTCATCGCCCACGGCACGTGCTCAGGCGACGGTTGCGTTCGGCTGTCTTTTTGGAGTCAGAAGTACGCTGCTCCACAAGAGAAATATCTTTTGCCGCAACCGATTTGGACGCTTATGGGCTTTCCCTTGACGTGTGTGCAGGCCAAGCAGCAAGGGAAGCCACCGCAGACGCCTAACAGCCTGCCGGCCAAGTCCAACACAACCCCCCTTGGGCGCCCGCCCACCGCAGCGTCTGGAAAGAGCGCTGCCGCAGCTGCACCTACCAAAGGCGCTCCAGCTACTGCAGCGCTTTCCGCCAGCGCCGCCCCGAGGCGGAGCCCAGCCCCGGCTCCCAGTGAGGCGCTGGCCGCATCCGGCCATGCAACAGCTGCAGACGCTCCTGGGGGTGTGGAGGCAGTGGGGGAGACGGGCAAAGGGAACGCCGGGGGTAATTTCAGCGTCATTGGCCTCGACCCAGATGGAGCAGAGCCGGAGGGGCAGGCTCTGGAGCCGGGTAGCGCTGTGGGTGGGGATGCAGAGGACCAGGCTGCCACACGGACTATGGCAGCTGCCTCGGGAGCGGCTAGGGAGCCCTTCCCAGGCTGCAAGGAGCACCCCGAGCAGCTTGGCCGCGTGCAGGAAGAGCACGGAGGGGACAGCCATGCACCTCACGACGCAGCCGGAGACGCGCGTCCAGGAGGTGTTGGCGCAGGTGCCGCACCAGCAGGCAGGGGTGTGGGCGCAGGGCGCGAGTCGCGTGGGGAGACGGGCGGCGGCGGAGGCCGCGTGCGTGAGGCGAGAGCACCGCGGGAGGGTGACATCGCAGACTCTGCGCTCGAACCGCAAGGGAGCAGCCGTTCCAAGCCGACCCACATGCCTGCCGCGGCGTACGCAGCGGCGCTTGCTGCCGCCGCGGCTGAGGCGGGGGCTGGGCTCGGCACAATGGGAGCCACGGCACTGCAAGCGGGTCCACGTGCAGCATCCAGTCCAGCTGACGGGTGTGGTAGGGTAGGGCCAGGACTCGATGGAGAGGGGGAGCGGTGTCCGGAGCAGGGGGGTAGCGAGTGGGATGAGGACGACGCCGCGGCGGCAGAGGCGCTGGCGGCGCACCTGGGGCAGCAGGGGCCACAGCTGGAGAGCGTGGGGGAGCTGGGTTGGCCGCAAGCACCCGCGCTTTGCAGCTCGGAGGCAAAAGAGGTGGCTGAGGGAGCTGGAACGCAGGCGCGCGGTGGGCCCAAGCTCCTGCAAGGGGATGGCGTCAGCGAGGGGGCTGTGGGCCGCGAGGCCAGCATCACAGCTGCGTCCACGGGAGAGGTGGCGTACGCCGTCCGGGTGGGTGCATGCATGGCTCACACGTCATACCTAAGGAATAACCCGCATTACATGGACGGTGAAGTCACGCGTAAGATGACATACTGGCATGGATGTCACTTCACGCGTTGGCGGCCAGCACGACACGATGACAACCGCCATTGGTTGCCTTTGCCAAGCGACACAGCCAGCTGTTCCATCCGCCTCACGCCCCGCAGCGCCTGACGGTGGTGCAACCGACGGCCCCACTTCCCGGCGTCCCTGCGAGGGGCGGCCCTGTTGCGGATGCGCCTGCGGTCCGCGCTGCGTTGGTCAACCTGCTGGGTAGGTAACTGACAAGAACAATTTGCCATTGTGCGGGAAGCTGAGCGCTAACATGACCCATACTGTACTGCCATGTTTCCTTAGCATCCCCACGGGTACGGGCACAGGTTCGCATGCATGCCAGCCGTCGGCTTCATGATGTGACTGGCTGGCTGCTCTCGTCCGTATCCGACGCAGGTGGACACCCCGCACGCCTGGCTGTGGCCGTGCCAGGCGCTGGCGGCCCCTTGCGCTTGGCCTCCGCGGCAGCGGCTCGCGGCATGCAGACGGCGCTGCTGCCGGCCGCAGCACCTGCCAAGCCCTTCCCGCACAGCTGCTTCGCTGGTCCCTCTGGCTTCTCCCCAGCAAACACCAACGCAGCCGAGCACGTGACGACAACACCAGAAGCGCAAGGCGCCAACAACGGCGTTGCCCAGGGTACATTAGGCAGCGCAGGTAACAGCAAGCCACATGCTCCTGGTGGCAGCGGCAGGAGCAGCGGCAGCAGCAGTCGTGGCGCCCTGTTCCTGAACCGCAAGGGTGCACTGCACCGGGCGCTGCTGGGAGGCCGAGGCGCAGTGCTCGCGGCCTTCAGCCTGCCGGTGGCACCCAAGGCGTTCCAGCGCGTCCCACCCGCGTGCGGCGTGGAAGCCGAGCCCGCAGACGTGAAGGACAGCCCAACGGCGGTGGGCTTCTCGCCGGAAGAGGCTGGGGAGCAAGCGGGATTGGCAGGGGAAGAGGAGGGCGCGACGGCTGCTGGGGTGCGTGCGTCCGCATCCACAGCCGCAGGGAGGGCGCGGGCAGTGGCAGACGCTCAAGCAGCTGCAGTAGAGGCAGCATCGGGTCCAACCCCCCAGGCCCTGCGGGCTGGTGCCACAGCGGTTGCTGGTGCGCAAGAGGAGAGCTGGGAGGCAGGGTAGGTGCGGGGTGGGGGAACGGGTAGGTGTCCCCGTGGTAGATGCCGTGCGGCAACAAGCATCGCAGAACAGCCAGTGGGCCAGTGCACGCAGTGCACGATAGCCACACGTTGTACTCCATCTTCCTGCCTCGTGCACTGACATTCTGATGCATCGCTACGTGTGTGCAGCTGCACTGGGCTGCTGGAGGTAACCCCGGGCATCGTCGGCCCTCGCCACGTGGCAGCGGAGGCGACAGCGCACCACAGCACCGCACCGACAGCGCCAAGCGCTAACCGGCCCCCAGGGACCAGCGCCTACCCCGTGGACATAACTCCAGGCGCACATGCCCCTGTTCGCAGAGCGTGCGCAGGTTGGTCCCTGGGTTGGGTTTGAGGCCCGAAGCAAGCGGCTGCTGTGTGCCGGCGACACGTGCCAATTCCTTGTGTCACCTCCAGGCTTGCAACGTGTACAAGACTGCCCGATGAGCAGTAGTGTTGCATTGGCTGTGTAGGCAGCGGCAGTCCGCTTGCCCGGTACACCTTAACCGCTCACAATCGCCCCTGCCCCCGTCCGTTGTGGTCGCTTGCCGCAGCAAGCTACGCTCCCTCCAAGGGCCCAGCCAAGGGGCTCAGCGACACGGCCCCTTCAGCGGGCCATCAGCAAAGCATAAGTGCACGGCACAGAGGTGCCTGCGTCGCGAATGCGGAAGGCATTGCTGCCGGCACTGCCACAGACACAAGGTCGGTGCACGTGGGAGACCCCGACCTGGCCAGCGACATGCTTCCGTGGACCGGCCTGACAGCGGACTTCCTTACAAGCATCTTTTTCTAGCGCATTAGGTTGTTGTATGGTTTAGTCTCTTCCCTTCTCGGTATCGGTTTGACTTTCTGGAAGCGGTTAACCTGGTTGCTCGTACAGCCGCCGAGAAAGGGCGAAAGCCATGCAAGCTTTATAACGAGGGTATTCTCAAGCAATTTAAGTTCAGGCAGCAGGGCAGGAAGCTTTCCGCGCGTGTGACGGAAGCCGTTTGGGGAAGCCATGTTCACAGGCATTCTGTGAGACTTGGGCCATCGGCCGTGTAACACGGCTTGACGAAGTGCCATGGCGTCGACGCTCGCTGCTCAGCTGCAGGAGCTGGCGCGTCAGCGCCCAGCCCTGCCGGCAACGCTCCGCAAGGGTGGCAAGCCGTCACTGCTGTATGACTTTCAGCGGGCTGCGGATGTAGACCTGCCAACCATTCATGATATCGCTTCACAGGGTGAGCGAGGAAGTGCTGCTACCGGGTCCAGGTTGCTCAGTGGGCTTTCTGCTGTCGACGGGACGATGAGCGCCAGGAACTTTCATGACCGAACCCTGGTCGGTAGCGCGTACAACTGCTCCTTATTAGCCATGCATCGCAACTTTGCGTGAGGCATGCTGCACTATGGCCGCCTCTGTTGAGCCGCCGCATCCGGGATCGTGAGGGCTTACACTTACGCCTCTGCTTTGCAGGCCTTGATGAGCTCATTCGTTTGGAGCCTCGGTTCCGTCCGTATCGTGAGAGCCTGTTCAGCCGCGCCAGCCTGGACATCAATCCAGACCTGCAGACGCCGGACTTCCTCGCAAAGCTGGACGAGTCCATCCATGGCTTCTGCTGCCTGCTGTGCAACTTCTTCCTCGCTGCGCCGGCTTTCAAGGCCCTCGAGTACCTCATCCGCCGCTACAAGTAAGCGCGAGAACACTCACGGCCCTGTCCCTGGTCTTGAGCTAAGGGCACCCCGGCGGCGCCGCCGCCACCAGCTGTCCCAGCACCAAACCTGTCACCGTTACCCCGAGTGCTCACACATAGTCCCGTTCTGCCTCTCTTCTTACTCTCAGGGCCAACGAGCGCAATGTGGACTCCCTGCTGACGGCAGCGCTGCCCTACCACTCTACCAATGAGTTTGTTCGGCTGGTCCAGGTGCTGGCCCTGGGGCCCCAGGGCAGCCTGTGGGGCTGGATGGTCAAGATGCAGTCCTCGGGCGCCTCCCTGCCCCGCGACCTGCTGGCACAGCGCTGCGCCAACGACAAGCAGCTGCTGCTGTTCGTATGCAAGGCGGCGGGACAGCTGGGCAGCATCCCCAGCGGCGCACAGGCGGCGCTGCGGCCTCCCAGCCGCACCTTTCTGTCCTTCTACGCCGTGCTGCTGTGCGAGGTGAGCAGCTGCGCGATGGAACAGACGCAATTGTTACGCTACACACTTGCGTGGCAGCCGTAAAGCAGGCTGCCACCGCCGTGTCACCTGCAGTGCTGGCGTTCCTCTTGCGCTTACCAAGTGGCGCTCCTACGCCGACGCCCTTTGACCGTTCCGCCTCGTTATAACCCTTTCCTCTACCCTCTCCTAACCCGCTGCACGCCATGTTCTTCCTCCCCAGGTGCTGTCCGTGCTGCCCGCCGTGTCGGAGGACTTCCTGACCTCGCTGCTGCCCTTCCTGCTGGAAGGCCTGGGCCGCGGCGCGGGGCAGGACTACCGGGCCGCCACGCTCATGGTGGTGGCGGAGCTGTGCAGCAAGGCCACCCTGGGCAGGGACTGCATCAAGGGTGGGTGCCATGGTCGCGTGCGTATGCTTTTGCATGTTGGCAGCTCCAGCTTGGATGGCCGATTCTGGATTGGCTGCCCCTGCTACAGTGTTACCTAGCTGTGTGCAGGTTGTTGCTTCTGGGTGCAGTACGGCAGGCAGGGGCCTTGCGCCAATGATGCAACTCTTTCATGGCGAGGTCCGGCAACCCCGGACTCTGCGCGACAACTAACAGTTTGTATTCCCTGAGGCACACAACCCCAACCGTCTGGCCCGCACGTCATCCACCTGACAGCACGCACTGCTTGTCCTTGCTTACACTGGAACTGACCTGGTGTTGTCCCACCGCACCCCACTTTGCCGTGCAGTCCTGCTGAACTCGATGTTCAAGCACACGGAACCCATGTCGGAGCACGTGCGTACGGCTCTGCTGGTGGCGGCGCACGTGGCGGTGACGCAACGGCACCTTCGCACCCTGTCCGACAAGACGCTGAAGGTGAGGAGGATTGAGTGAACTTAGCCTGTACGTGTATGTACGAAAGAATGCTTGTTTGTGTTAGGCCGTGCCTGCTCAAGATCGTATTGCAGCACACGCGGTGGGCTCAGGGTCGACATTGCCTGTCCCCTGGGCTGCCTAGCGGGAGCGCCTTGCCTCTCCCTCTGGGAGTGGGCAGTGGTAGGTGCACGGTCCCTTGGCAACACCGCACACTGACTGACGCGGCGCTTAAGGCTGAGTTCCTCGGGCAACCGGGTTGAGCCGGGCTGGCGGCGCCGATGTCTCCGATGTTGATTCCATCGCCTTGGGGAGCCCCGTCGGGGCAGTTACCCTTTGGGTCTTACCCAACACAGGACACTTCCACACATTCATTGTCCAAGATACACTCGCAACTGCGACGGCTTCTGCGTTTTATTGTGGGAGTAAGGGGCCGCCCAACGCACCCTTGATCTCTGAATGTGCACCTCCCGACCCTTGTTGCACCCCATGCAGTACCTGTCGGCCCTGCCCAACGCCATGGAGGAGCTGTGCGCCCTGGCGCAGCGGGGCAACATGCGCCTGGGCCCCCTGCTGGTGCTGCTGGCGCGCTCCCTGGCGCAGTCGCTGTGCGGCGGCGACGCCAAGGCCGCGGGGCGCTGCGAGGCGGACCTCCTGGCCCTGGCCCACGCCGGGGTGCTGGAGGGCGAGCCGGCTGGGGTGCTGGCGACGGCGCTGCTGGAGGGCGGCTGCGCGGCTGCGGCGGGGACACCTGGCAGGGCTAGCTGCCAGAAGCTGCTCAGGTGGGGAGTGCGGCTGGGTTGGTGGTTGGGAGCTGCATGCCGTCGATCTTGGTGTTGCTGATGGGTGTGTGCTGAGTGCATGGAGCATGGAAGGACCCGAGTCTACTGATGGATAAACCCAACCCCATGCGGCCTGAACCCTGAGGGCGCAACTGACTTCCCTTATCTCTGAAGACTCGAAGCCTCCACACTGCAATGCACAAACTCGCATGACTTCAGGCTGTGGCATTACAGCTGATGTCATCTGTGGCTCCTGCTGACACACGTATGCCTATCCTCGTGCCGTCTTGCAGGATCCTCGACCAGCGCTACCCGTCCACAACGGACGCTGCCGTCAACGCCTTCCTCGAGCCCCTCCGCGCACACCAACAACAGCAGCAGCACAAGGGCGCACCCGCCGCCGACGGCTCTGACGACGCCGGCAAGCGCAAGCGCCACAAGGCCGGCAACGACAGCAAGGACGCCAACGCCAAGAAAGGCAAGAAGGCGACCCACGGGTCCGACGACGAGGATGAGGATGATGATGCCGCAGCGCTATCTGCAGAGGCGGCGTCTGAGGCCCTCACGGAGCAGCAGCGCGCGCGCTTCGACTTTGTGCGCACGGCGTTCGCCCAGGGCGGTGGCGGCGGCGGCGCGCTGAGCGCCCCGTGCGGCGGCACCATGATGACGCTGGGGGCGGCGCTGTCGGCACCTCAAGCTGCCGTCCGCCGCATGGTGAGCCCTGTGACCTTTGCTGTTGTGTTGCCGTAGCTTATCCTCCTTTTGTCTGCCGACCAGCGTCCTCCCCGCTCTTGGAGTTGCGCTTTACAAGTTACGTGCAAATTTCTGAACCCCTCTCATTTCCGTCCACCTTTTCCGTGCTATGCAGGCCCTGCAGCAGCTCGCGGCCGACTTCCTCTCAGCCCCCGACGCGGAGCCGTCGTCCCCCGAGCCCCGCCCCATCCTGGCATCTGCCCTGTCGCGCCTCTCGGACGACGACCTGGGCGTGGTGGTGGCGGCCCTGGGCTGCAGCTGCCTGCTGCACCAGCTGCCACCCGCCGCGCTGCTGGACGCCCTCCATCCCCTGCTGCACCGCCTTGCCGTACACCTGTACGGCAGCGAGAAGCTTCCCGGGCTCAAGGCGGCGAAGCGGGCCGCGCTGAAGGCCGTGTCGTGGCTGCAGCACATCGGTAGCAGCTGCGCTGGTGGGGCGCCGGAGGGTGAGGGCGCGACATCGCCGCTGCTGCAGCGCGTTGTGCTGCAGCTGCTGGCGCTACTGCTGCCCAGCCGGCGAGACCCACGGGTTGCTGTCGAGGCGGCCAAGGCCCTTGGCGCGGTTGGCGGGCCGCTGTTCGCCGGCCTATCTGCGGCTGCCCCGTCCATGGAGGCCCTGCTCCGGGGCGAGGCCCCTCCGGCCGAGGACGCTGCTGCAACTACGACCAAGCCTGCCAAGGGCAAGAAAGGCAGCAAGGCCACCGCTGCGGCGGCTGCGCCGGCGGCTGCTGAGGGCGGCAAGCCTGCAAGCAAGGCGGACCGTAAGGCTGCCGCCGCGGCTGTGGAGCAGCGTGTAGTCGGCACCCTGGCCAAGCAGCTCGCCGCCGACCCGGCGGGTCTGTCGTCCAAGCTGGTGCAGCTCGTGCAGGACGCCACGGCCGCCGCTGCCACCTCTGGCGACGGCGCTGACGGCGCCGCCGGCATCGCCGCCATCCGGGCGCAGCACGTCCTTCTCCTCGCCTCCCACGCCGCTGCCTCCGCCGTCGACGGCGCCGCCAAGGCCAAGACCGCCTCCGCCGCCGCGTCGCTCCACCGCTCTGCCGTACAGCTGTCGGAGATGCTGCTGCCGTACGTCTCCTTAGGCCGCGGCGTTGCCGCCTCCGACGACGGCGACTGGTCCGCCGCCTTCGCCTCGTACGTCGCCGACGCCTCCCTGCCCACTCCCGCGCACTGCTCCGCCGCCCAGTCGGACATCGTGTCAACCCACGCCGTCGCTGTGCTCGGCGTTCTCCAGGCCAACCTCCGAGCCCTGCCCGAAGCCACCGCCTCCTCCTCCGCCCCCTCCGCCTCTGCCACCCGCAGCCTCGGCCTGCTGGCCTCCCTCGGCTGCCCCCTCGGCCGCCTGCACGACCTCCCCGTGCTTATCGTCACCCGCGGCGTCGCCCCAGCTTCCCGCAGCTCCCTCCTGGCCTCTCTCTACTCCGTCACCCCTTCCAGCACCCCCGCCGCCACGACGCCCACCGCCACCCAGTGTCTTGCCCTCTACACCCAGGCCCGCCTCGCGGCCGACGCCGCTGCTACCGGCTCTGCAAAGTCCGCCGTTGACGTCGGCCCCTGGCTGCCGACCCTCCTGCCCGCCCTGGCCAGCCCCGAGGCCGCCATCCGCGCCGCCGCCTGCGACACGGTCCGCACGCTGTGGGAGCTGCTCAGCTCGGGCAAGGCCTCTGCCGGGCAGTACCTGCCCTCGGACGCTGCTGCCGCGGTGTGCTCCGCCATCCTCCGCCACCGCGCCCTCATCTGCCGGGACCCTGACGCCGCCGCTTTCCTCATCCGCGGCTCCCTCGTCGGCAAGCCTGGTGCCGCAGCCTCCGCTGAGCCCGCCGTAGCGCCCACGCCAAGCAAGAAGGCACGTGGCGGCAAGGCCGCCGCCGCTGCCAGCGAGCCCAACGCCGCTGCTGACGCCGCTCGCTCCGGGGCTTCCCTGCAGCTACCGGACGCTGTGGCGGCCTCCCTCCGCACCTTCCTCGTACGGGCACTACCCTCATGCAGCACCGACCCAGCCGGCACCTCAACCGCTGCCGCCCTCGTGTCCTGCCTCCTCCCGGAGCCCGCCCCGTCCGCTGTACCTGCTGCCTCCGCGGCTGCGTCCACCTCCGCCTCCCCCGCCCCCGCCGCTGTGCCCTCCATCAGCGAGGAGCTATACGCCTCCGCATGGGCGTACCTGGCAGCAGCAGTCCTGTGGATCTCGGAGCATCCAACCTCCACCAGCCCCCTGCAGGGCGAGCTGCTCACGCAGCTGCTGCGCATCTTCACCCCCGCCGCCGCCTCCGCCGCCATCGCCCGCGGCGCCGCCGACACCCTCGCCACCCTCGCCACCGCCGCTGAGCTGCTCCCTCCGCCCCCTTCGGTGCCCTGCCCCGCCGCCGCCGTCGCCGCACTAGCCGCCGCCCGCTCCGCTGCCGTCACCGCTGTCACGCCCCAGCTCTTCGCCCTCCTACCCCCCACGATTGCCTCCGCCGTCTTCACGTCGCTGCTGGTGCGTTACGAGGGCGACCCGGACGAGGGCGTGCGTGCCGCGGCACGTGCCTCCCTGGACGCGCTGCCCCTCCACGCCTCCTTCCTCACCCCCATGCTCAACATGCACTCCGAGACCGCTGCCGCCGAACCTCCGCCGCCAACGCCCGCCGCCAAGAAGTCCAAGAAGACTGACGGCACCGCCGCCGCCGCTTCCACGGCCCCCGCGGCCCCTGCTGTGGCGCTTCCTGCTCTCCGGGACGCGGTGGTCGCCCTGGAGTTCCTGCAGTGGCGCACGGGCATCGACGGCAGCGGGCTGCTGGTTTCCTCGTGCCAGGCCGTGCTTCGGAGGCTCAAGCCCGTCATGGGGTCCATCGTGGGCTCCCTGGGCGGGGAGGCGGAGGCGGGGCCGGAGGCAGACGATGCCGCCGCTGCTGCTGCTGCTGCCCCTGCCGAGGGCGAGGGTGGGGACGCTGCCGCGTCGGAGGCTGCCATGTCGTCTCTGGCGGGATACGCCTGCACGCTGTCGCTCCAGGCCCTGACCATGATGGCCAGGGACGAGCCGGAGGTCGTGGTTGGGTCAGGCGAGCAGCAGCAGCAGGCGAAGGCCAAGAAGGGCTCGTCGGCGGCTGCAGCTGCTGGGCCGCCGGCGTTTGACTTGGAGCTGGCGGTGGCGATGGCACGCGAGGCTCCAGACTCTGCGGTGCGCAATGCGGCTCTGGGGCTGATGGCGACTCTGGCAGGCCGCGCGCCCCAGGCCGCCCTCTCGCACGTGCTGCAGGTGGGTTTACTCAGCGATTAAGCATAGTACGGTTGCTTCTGCATTGATTTGACTGCTGTTTTGCGGGTTGTGTCATGAGCGGGGATAACGTGCGGGAAGGGAACGCGGCGGACCGATGATTATAACCTTTTGACATTGCTTTCACAGTTTCTGAGCCAAACCGTGCTGTTCATTTCTTCAGATGAGGTCCGCCGCCCCAAAATCCACACCAGCCCGCCTGCAGCCCTCGTCCACTGCATCTCACCCTAAGGCCATCTCTCATACGCCCATAACACGCCTCACCCCATTTCGTCCCACTTCCCACCCTCCTGTTTCCCCCTTAGGTGCTATCGGTGGTGAACACCTCTGCGGCCCTGCAAGACGACGAGTACTCCCGCTCCATGTGCGACACGGCCCTGGCGGCCGTGGTGCCCGCCTGGGTGGCGGCGGGCCACGGCTCTGCGGCGCTGTGGGCCGAGGCGGCGGCGGCGCTGCCCGGTCTGCCGCCGCACCGCCGCCTGGACATGCTGCTGGCCCTGCTGCGTGCGCTGCCCAAGGTATGTAGCTGTGCGCTCTCGGTCGACGTTCATTGTAGCTAAGCAGTTGTTCCCTCTGCTGCTTGGGCAGCTGGGCGCGTGATGCATGATGCGCAAGCAAGAGCATGAGCGTCCTGAGCCGGCTGATGACCACTAGATGACGAATCTGAGCGGCACCTAAGCAGTGCGTGGCGTTTTGCTGCCGCTGTAGCCGCCGAAGACGACAATCGAGGCATTTGTCTGACGGCTCAGGACCCATGACCATAAATGACTTGGTGCAGCATCCCTTTGTATTGGCACGGCTGGTGTTGCTGCTGTGCCTTTGGTGGCGTGACCCCTCAGCCGTACCTGACCTGTCTCGCCCCTTGTGTGCAACCCCTGCAGCCGGAGGAGGGGCTGCCGGAGGGTCTCCTGCTGCTGCTGCGCAACTCGCTGGCGCCTCCGCCCCAACCGCAAGCCGCCGCGCCCCAGACGCCGCCGCCTGCCGCCGCCAAGACGCTCAAGGCCAAGTCGGCAAAGAAGGCCAAGGCGGACGCGGCTGCTGCTGCGGCCCCTGCTCCTGTGGAGGTTCCGCAAGGGCCCCCGCCGTCGGAGTGGCTCCCAGACCTGGCGTCCTCGCTTGCCATGCAGGTGTGTTGCGCTTCTTGGGTTTGATGACTCATGCGTTTCGTATGCTGTACAACCCCGCATGCTTTGCTCGAGGTTGTTGAGCTGTACGTCACGAGGCGCGGTGGTCGCGCATGCATGGAAGCATTGCAACGGGGCACGAGAGCGGGAGGCCGGTGACGACAAAAACATTTTATTGCACGTCAGTCTTAGCTAGCCCATGCGGACTACTTACTACGGTTGCTGAGGCCCTCGCTCTCTACCCTGCATGAGCATCCCGCACCTCGCATTCTACTGCTGTTGCATCAGTGCCTGACCGAGCTTCGCTACCCGCTGCTCCAGGAGTAAATCCTTGACCCACGCCCCCCCTACCCATTGCCCCGCAGGTGGACCTCCCCGTGCGGCTGTCGTGCTGCGCCCGGCTGTTGGAGCTGGCGCTGGCGGACAGCAAGCAGCAGCCGCACCTGGCCCTGCCCCGCACCTGCGTGGCCTTCGTCACGGCACAGCTACGGGTGAGAGCTCTACAGGAACCGCTGCACAAGCGTTAGGCTGCTTGTCCCAGTGATGTGTCGTACGATGCACTTGCACTGTTGTGTAGCATGGGCATATGCACGATGGCTGCGCGCGTCGGGCCAAATGGAACAGAAGAGCCGATGATGTTCACAATTGTTACACACACCGACGTGGCGTCCCACGGGACACTGCGGCAAGTGACGACGAAAATTAGCGGATTTCTCTGAGGCTCATCTCGTCAGGACCGACTGCGCCGCCAGGCCCCATCCTGCATACCAGCATGCACACGCTCCACACCCGTCATCCTGCGCCCCCTTCCGTCTCCTTTACCTCTCACAAATCCTCTCCTTCGCTAGCCACTTACCATCCTTGCCACCGTGTGTCTCCCCTTCCCCGCAGCTCAAGGCGGCCCTCTCTGCCGCCAGCGCCCAGCTCCGCCGCCCCGACGCCGACCCCGCCCTGGACGCCGCCTGCTCCCGCCTCATGGCCGCAGCCCTGGCCCAGATGCAGCTGCTGCAGCCCGATGCCATTGCCGCGGACCGCGGCAGCGCCGCCGCCTCCCCCACCGCCCCCGCCTCCGCCGCCACCCTCCAGCGCGCCGTGCTGTCCAGCTCCAAGGCCCTGTACGCCCTGTTCGGTGCGCTCCAAGGCGTCATGGCCGCGGACACCTACCTCGTTGCGCTCCTGTCGCTGGCCTCGCACCCGTCTGACAAGGTCAAGCGCCGCGCCATCAAGCTCTTCACTGACAAGGTCCGCGGCGTGCGCGGCGAGATTGAGGACCTGGTGGAGCTCCCACAGCGCGTGCGGGACGCCAAGCTGCGCCAAGCCAGCGAGGCGTCTGCAAAGGCGTGCGGCATGTTTGCACCGCTGCTCAAGCCGCAAGACGGAGGCGAGGAGGGCTCCGGCGCGTCGCCGCTGACTCGGCAGCTGGCGCTCGTCGGCCTGGCGGCCATTGCGACGGAGTTTGGGGCACTGCAGCACGCCGCGCTGCTGGCGGGCGTCCCCGCCGTGCTGGCGGCGACCAAGGACCGGCACGCGAGTGTACGGGCGAGCGCGCTGGCGGCGGTGGCGGCGCTGGTGCGTGCGCTGGGCACCCGGCTGGTGCCGGTGCTGCCGGTGACGGTCAGCGCGGCGGTGGCGGCGGCGGACGCGGCGTGGGGGCGGCTGTCGAGGTCTGGCGGCGGCGGTGATGACGTGGCGATGGAGGAGGAGGAGGAGGGCGGCGCGTCGGAGGTCAGCGGGGACGAGGACAGTGAGGATGAGGGCGAGGAGGGCGGCGCCAAGGGCTCGTCGGGCGTCAGCAGGGCACAGGCGCGTGAGGAGGAGGCGGCGCTGGAGCTGTCTAGCGCCCTGGCGTGCCTCAACGCGCTGGTGGAGAGCCTGGGCGGCTTCCTCAGCCCCCACCTGGCGCCCGTGCTGGCCATCCTGCTCAACCCCCGCGTGCTGGCGTGCTCAGTGGCCGGCTGCGACCGCTTTGCAGCCAGCATCCGCACCCGCCTGCCCTCCGCCATCCCGCCGCGGCTGCTGCTGCCTGCGCTGTACGAGCGGCTGCAGCCGTGCGTGGCGGCGGCGGCGGACGTGCCGGCCGACGGCAGCGCTGCTGCCGCCGCCGTCGCGACGGCGCCGCTGGTGGCGCTCCTGGACATGGTGGGCTCTGCTGCCGCCGCCATGGAGGCCAAGGTCGCGGTGCAGTACCACGAGCACATGTTCGCCTTCCTCCTGCGCGCCCTGGACATCCGTCAGCGCCGCCCTGCGCAGCTGGCAGCCCACGGCGAGGCGGCGATCGACCTGGTTGAGGCTGCGGCCGTGCGGGCGCTGGTCTCCCTGGTTATGAAGCTGTCAGAGGCCCGCTTCAAGCCGCTCTTCCTGCGCCTGCTGGAGTGGGCCTCCACCGTCACGGTCCCCGAGACTGGCAGCACCGAGCCCGGCTACCTGGGCCGCATGGTGTCACTCTTCGCCGCGGTCAACGCCCTCGTTGACCGTCTCCGTTCCGTACTGGTGCCGTACTACCGGTACCTCCTGGACACGGCGGTACAGCACCTGGGCGGCGACGAGGAAGGCGGCGCTGGTGGCAAGGCCCGCGGCAAGAAGAAGCAGAAGCGCGCTTCGTCCGCTGCAGCTGGTGCAGAGGACGGCCTTGACGGCGGCGAGGCAGGCCAGGTGCTGCTGCGCCTGTCGTGGCTGCTGCGCCTGCGCATCGTGCGCGCGCTGCACCGGTGCTTCCTGCACGACACGGTCAGCTTCATCGACGCCGACCGCTTCGCTCGCCTGCAGCCGGCGCTCATGTCCCAGCTGGACGCCGAGCCCCCCGCGCCCGCCGCCGCCCTGCTGTCCTCCCCGCACCACACCGACAAGGACCTCTCCGCGTACCTCACCCTGGGCGCCACCACCGCTGCCTACACCGCCCCAGACGGCGCGCGTTCGGCGGGTCCGCTTGGCGCCGCAGCCGTGGGTGCCTTGCTGGCCATGGCGGTTGCCGCCAACTCGGACGCGCTGTGGAAGCCGCTCAACCACGCGGCGCTGATGATGACGAGGAGCAGCTCGCCCCGCACACGTGCCCTGGCGCTGGAGCTGGTGGCGCAGCTGGTGGACAGGCTGCGGGAGGAGTACCTGGTGCTGCTGCCGGAGGCGCTGCCGTTTTTCAGCGAGCTGCTGGAGGACCTGGACGCGTCGGTGTCGGCGCGTGTGCGGGAGGTTGTGGCGCAGCTGGAGGAGATCAGCGGGGAGAAGCTGGACGAGTACCTGAAGGTGTAGGGTGGTGCAGGGCGGTGTGTGGGTGATGTTGTGTTTTGGCCACTAAGGTGCTCGGCGCAGGTTGATAGGGTGCGTGGTGCTTGCGTTACGCAGGCGTCCTGCGGTCACGTTCACGCGAGGTATTGTACACTGGTTGCATGGCATGAGAGTGCCTATGACACTGTTTACAAGAGAGTTAGGAGAGCAGAGGGATGTTTGTGAAGTCAGTTGTGGCCTTGCTGTTGTCGTGCATTGACGTTCAATGACAAGGTACCACATGTCCGAGAGTTGCATGCCGGGGTTGTCCGGTGTCGTACATTCATCGCGTACGAGACTGCAATGGTGCATGATGTATCAACTCGGGTATCAAGTGTTACACCCACTCCTTTGCTTGGGGTTGGAGCTACGCTACACACCACACATGGGCACATTGCCTGAGTTTGGACCCGAGCGTTGGGCGATACGTCGTGGTCGTATATGTAATTACCAGGAACCGCTTTGCTCTTCCAGCGCTCTCGCTATGGCAAGTACAGGATATGAATCAAATCCCGACTGGCACGTGGCTCCTGTATGGTGGAGCCGCGTACTCACTGTTGCGGCGGCATCATGTCCTCGGCGTCTCAGTAATATGCCGTCCACAGCAGTAGCCATATGGGCCACCGTGAGCAGCAGAGGTAAACTAAAGCGTAGCCTCTCCAGTCTCTGCTAATCGTATCTGTGGCTCTGATACCTGACAGCTCCCCCGGCTGGTATCAACACTGGCCCATGTGCAGCCATGGCCAGCCCGGACCAGCCTGCATCCGGCCTAAGACGATGTAGTGCACGGGAGCCCCCCTCCCCCGATGTACCGGTAGATGGCAGTAGGCCTGTAGCAGAGGTCCATGCATCAGCACATCACTAAACTGGTGCAGACTGCACTTGCAAGCTGATGGACCTTGACGGGCCAACCGTGTTATGACGTTGGCTGCAGTCCGTCAGTTTCTTACAGCAACCTGGCTCCCATCATAAGACACAAGCCTCTTCCGGCACTCGCACCCACATGAATCCGTTCACAGGCCGTTGTGTGGATCTGATGTCGGGCGCGACATACCGGCAGGTCCGTGAAAGCCACCAATGGGCGCCTGTAAGCGTCTGGCAACCAGATCGGGGTGTGCCCTCCTGTCTGGTGTAAGACGCGGCGTCCCTACAAGCCAGCGATGTACTGCTTTGCTTGTCAGGCAAATACCTAATGCTACCTGATGCTCTGCAATTGCCATCACTGACTGACAAACTTCGAGGCACTGTGGAGCCAACCTGAGCCAACCCACTGCCATACGCACCGGTGACATGCGCCACCTGCCAGTCCTTGCCTAGACCACATCAAATACGTGCAACCGACTGGGGACCTGACCTGCAGATGCTACGGCTACGTCAGAAACACGTAAACCAGGAAACGTTGTGCGTCTGATACTTGTGAAAGCCCAACAAACAAAGAAAGCCACTGGGCGTGAGGTTGCGACTGCTTTTGGGCGGCGGCGGCGGCGTCCGTATAGCGCAACACCTCATGTGACCACAATCGAGGATACGCAAGGCTTGGCGCCACTGCAGACCCAGAGACATGTAATACACCCGGACCAGTATGCGGCAGCACCTGTGCGGCGCACAGGGGGCCCCTGGCCGCGTTGCTGTGCCACTATTGCTACTAAGCAGCTGCTACGAGTCTACGACTGCCTGCGTTCCCGAAAGCCCTGAACCTGTGCCTGCAGTCCCTAAACAACGGCCAGCACCGAATCAGCAACTAGAGGCTGACTCATACAGCGTAGTAGTGAGAAGGACAAGAGCGTCGTCGTGTTCGCACGGACATGACAGGGACCCCACATGGCAATGCATGGGAAAGGAAACGCCAGGGGCCTGTGGGGACCCCACTCCTGTGCTCAGTTGATCCTACCATTCTGCATGCTGCATCAGCATCTCACAACCTAACTAACGCTGGTCCACGGTGTGCACCTCACCGTCATCTACCCCGACGTGGCTACAGCCTGCTACTGCCGTGACTACCCCTACCCCTGACTCCTGACTTCTGCCCTGCGTATACGCACGCACCTAGCCCCTTCATCCTAAACAGCCCAATACATGCAATCTGCAGCCACCCTTCAACGCACGGCACCGCATGCAACTTCCCAGTCCCTTACATCGTACTGCTGCTCCTTCTGCCTACACCTAATCGTGCGTACCTAGTGCCGCCCCCGCTGCCATCCATGCCCCAGAGCCCATCCAGCCGCTCCCCACAGCTCTAAAATTGAGGCACGAAGCCAAAGTGCGCCGGCGGCTGCATGGGCTGTTGTACGACCCCCGGCTGCACCATGCCCGGGACCATGCCGTACGGAAGGTGGTACGGCTGCGGTTGGGCCGCCTGGACCTGCTGCGGCTGCGGCTGCTGCGGTTGCTGCTGCTGCTGCTGCTGCTGCTGCGGCTGTTGCGCGGGTTGGCCTGGGAAAGGCTGCGGCACCATTCCCGGTACCAACTGAGGCACCATGCCTGGGATGTGCTGAGGCACTGTAGGGTTTTGTGGCACGAAGCCTGGTGGGATGAACCCTGGCGCCGGGAGGGTGACCGGGATCATCCCCAGGGGTGCCGTCGGTTGCGGCTGCGGAACCATCCCCACCGGCACCATGCCCTGAGGCTGGGGCACCATGCCTGCAGGGAAGGCCTGTGGCGCGACCTGCGCTTGGGGCAGCGTGTGCGCCTGCTGCTGCTGTGGCTGCATGGGTTGCACCGGCTTCTGCTGCTGCTGCTGCAGGTGGTACTGCTGCACGGGTTGCAGTACCTGCTGCTGTTGCGCCGCCATTGCTGCCTGCTGCTGCTGTTGTTGCGCCGCCATTGCCGCTTGCTGCTGCTGTTGTTGTGCCGCCATCGCCGCCTGCTGCTGCTGCTGCTGCTGCTGTTGTTGTTGCTGCGCCGCCATCGCCGCCTGCTGCTGCTGCTGTTGTTGTTGCTGCGCCGCCATTGCCGCCTGCTGCTGGTGCTGTTGTTGCTGCTGCTGCCGTAGGTAGGCCTGCGCCTGCTGGGCCTGCTGGGCCTGGGCCGTGTTCTGAACAGCCTGCTGCTGTTGCTGCTGTAGCTGCTGCTGTGGCTGCTGTACCACCAACAGCGGCTGTTGGTGTTGCTGCTGCGGCGGCGGCGGCGGCGGCTGCACCTGCAGCTGCGGCTGGCGCGTGGCCTGCATGGCTGCCGCCTGCAGACTAGCCTGGAACAGCTGCTGCGCGTGCTGCAGCTGCGCCTGCGCCTGTGCGAGCTGCTGCGCCTGCTGTGACGGTTGGCCGTTGGGGCCCACCTGCTGCATGTGCAGCTGCTGCGCCTGCTGAATCTGCTGCTGGGCCTGCTGCAGCTGCTGCGCAATCTGCATGTGCTGCTGCTGCTGTTGCAGGGCAGCTTGGGCCTGGAGGTGGGCGGGGGTGAAGAGGGCGCCAGGGGGTGCTGCGGCGGGCTGGGCGGGGAGCTGGGCGCCAGCAGGAGCGCCTGGGGCGGCAGCTGAAAGGGCAGCACGGGGGGCACAGCGAGGGTGACAGGTAAGCAAGTGGCACCACTAACCCACAGCTGAAACACGCCATGGATGCGACGTTGCGCAGCTCGCCGGTCGGCAGGCCATCCGCAACGGATAGTGTGCAAGGTACTCGCCACGAGCAGCCGTTGCTGAGGGGTTCTAATCAACGTGCACGAGCACAATGTGTGTTAGCCTACCTGCAGGAGGCCCTCCTGCCGCCTGCTGCTGTTGCTGCTGCTGGCGTTGCTGCTGCTGCTGTTGCTGTTGGTGCTGCGCCCGTGCCTGCGCAAGCAGGTAGTGCTGCTGCAGGAGCTGTTGCTGCTGCGGGGTCAGCACCACACCCACTGGAGCGGCGCCCGCCGTGGGCTGACCGGGTGCCGCCGCTTGTTGCACAGCCTGCGGCTGCTGTTGTTGCTGCTGGGGTTGAGGCCGTTGTGCCTGCAACTGCTGCTGGGGCTGCACCTGGGATGCAGCTTGTACGTGGCCTGCTCCGTTGGGCGGAAACACTGGGAACTGCTGCTGCTGCTGCTGTGGCTGCTGCTGCTGCTGCTGGACGGGGTTGCCGGTGAACTGCTGCTGTGGCTGTTGAAAGCTTGACTGCTGCTGGACCTGAGACTGCTGGAGTTGCTGCTGCTGCTGGTGGTGGGCTGGCGGCCCTGCCGAAGCGCGGAGCTGCCCCTGCTGCTGTGGCGGCGGCTGCGGCGCCATTGACTGCTGCTGTTGTTGGTTGTGCTGCTGGGGAGGCGGCCCTGGCGCCATTTGCCAACCGGTACCCGATGCCGCAGGTGGATGGTGCCCTTGTCCCTGTCCCTGGCCCTGAGGAGCCGCCATGCCAGGAGTCGGCATCATGCCCTGCCCCGGGCCCCCAGGCGTTGGCATCATCCCGTGTCCAGGGCCCCCAGGCGTAGGCATCATGCGGGGCCCCGGCTGCTGCGCCTGCCCCGCCCCGGCCCCGCCCGACGAGGGGACCATGCCGTACGCCCCATGCTGCGGTTGCGCCTGGGCGCCCGACACGTGTCCCTGCCCTGACGGCTGCACCGCCCTCACGCCCCCAGGTGTGGGCATCATGCCCTGGCCTGGTCCCACAGCTGCCCCGGCTCCAGGAGTAGGCATCATGCCGGACCTCATCCCCGGCCCTGGCCCCGGCACACCAGGCGAGGGCCCCATGAGCCCAGGCCGGCTGCCAGGTGTGGGCATCATGCCTGGCGGGGCCGCACTACCGGGCCCAGGGGGGCTGCGAAGTGCCCCTGGGAGTCCAGAGCCGTGCGTAGTGCCCTGGGCCCCCTGGGCCTGACGGCCCTGCTGCTGGTGCGCGCTCGTCCTAGCTGGCTGTTGCGTGGCATGGTGTGGGGCATGGCCGTTGACTCGGGAGCCAGCTGCTTGCGGTGCCGCTGCTGGCCCAACGGCGGCGGCTGCGTTGGCTGCTCCGGTGTGTGGGGCGCGTGGGTGCTGGGCGTTGGGATGGGGTGGAGGCGGGGGAAGGGGCGGGGGCGGGGGCGGGCCTGCTGATTGTGGGTCGTGCTGCTGCGCGGAGGGCGGCACACGGACGCGCACGCGGCTGCCGGGCGGCCCCGGAAGCTCCTGGATGGCCGGGCGCTTTTGCCCCGCGATGGCAGCGGAACCTGAAGGCGGCAGCTGCTGCTGCTGTGCGTGCTGCTGCGGATGGGTGGGGCTAGCATGTGGGTGCTGCGGCGCAGGCGCTGCCCTTGGAGGCTGCTGCTGCTGCTGCTGCTGGTGTTGGTGGGGCTGCGGCGGCCTGTTCGGCGAGGCCAAAGACGAGGCGGCTGCGACCCGCGGGTCCCTGCTGCCTGCTGCTAGCGGCCGCGCCCCTGCCTGAACCCCCGGACCACCACCACCACCTGCTACCGCTGCTGCTGCTGCTGCACCACTCCCCGGGTTGTGTGGATTTGCCGGATGCCGCCCAGGCCAGCCATTAATGCCCGGGGCTGCGGCCGCACCCGCCGGCACTCCCGGGTGCGGCGGCACACAACCGCCGCCGCCGGGTCCAGGTGCAGGTTTGAGGCCGTTGGTTGGGACCCCCGCAGCAACACTACTCGCGCCAGGCGCTACAGGAGCCCTAGGCGATGATAGGGGCTGCGCGCCACGGATTGGTTGCCCCGCACCTGTTGAACCAGGTGGCCCGATGCTCCGCAACGCCCCCGCGCCCGGAGCCCCGGACGACGGCTGCCGCTGTAGGACCTGCTGCTGCTGTTGCTGCTGCTGTTGCCGCCGGTGCAGTAGCTGCTGCTGCACGCTGAGGCGGGGGCTGCCGCTTGCCGGGCCCGGCGGCGGCAAGGAGCGGCCCAGGCCCGGTCCCGTCCGTGTGGTGGTAACCGGCCCCGGAGCCGCGCTGCCATGCACACCGCCCTCCTGCTTCACGCCAACCTGCGCCCCCGTACCCGGCCCCGTCTCCGCTGCTGCCCCTACGTCAACACCCTTGCCCTCGGCGGCGCCACCGCCGCCACCGCCGCCGCCGCCACCTGCCGCATGCGCAGCGGCGGCTGGCGGGCCGGGCGCGGCCGCTGCCTTGATCTTGATGCGTTTGGCGGCGGAGGGGAGCATGGCGGCGAGCTTGGAGGGCGGGCGGAGGGCGGTGGCGATGGCCTCGAGGGAGGCCAGGAAGGGATCTGTCGACAGGTTGGGTCGCTGACGCCTGCGGGGGCCATGGGACAGCAGCCTGTCAGCTGCCTGGACAGGCAAATTTGCATATGCTTGTCAGGACAGGTGTGACGGCCGATGATGGCCCGCAATGTCGGGAGCTTGATGAAGATGGTGTTCCGTAAGCAGCAGCTGTAGCGGCAGATTCTGTCCCAGACACCGCAGCCGCTATGTTTTGGGAATGAAGCCGCCGCAACCCGTGCAAACCGTACACGGCACGACACGTACACGGCACGACATTGACACCGTCCTTGCTCCTAGCAACTGCCGTCATAGCGCGTGCATCAAAGCTATGTCCCGACACAATCCGACACGTCCCGACACCCGCTAGGGCTGCACCGCGCCATGTATGCAGCCCCGCAGCCCCGACGCACCTGGCGGGTGCAGGAGACCGGGCCCTGCGTGCCGTTACAGGAAAGCCCAGAGGGGCCCCGACGTCCGCCCCCTCCCCGCGCATGAACCGCACCACCAGGCTGGAGCCCGCGTCCCTGCCCCACAGCCGCGCATCGAAACCTCCCCCAACCCACGTCGCGGCCCCCGCTGCCGCCGCCGCATCCCCGTCCGCCTCTCCGTTTTCCTCCCCTGCTGCCGGCCGCTGCGCACCCGCCTCGCCATCCGACGCCTCCTCCCCATCCCGCTCGCCCCCGGCCCCCTCCTGCTCCTCCTCCGTGCTCTCCCCTGCGCCCGAGCCCGCCGCAGCCTCCTCTTCCTCGCCTCCAAGCCCCGGAAACGACACCTTGTTCAGTTTGGTACGCCCCCGGGGTGCGATCGGGGCTGCGTCTAGGCCTGCTCCCTCCACAACCCCAAGCGCCGACAGCTCCCGGCTCATAGCCCCCGGCACTTTGCTGGGTCGGCCCACCCGGCCGCCACGCCGCCCTCCCACACGTGGCGCCGCGGCGGCCGGCCCGCGTGCCGAACCCCGTCCGTTAGCCGCCGTTCCACCTGCACCCGCAGACCCTCCCCGTGACCCGCTGGTCCCCCGGCCCGCCTTGCCGCCCGGAACCGCCGCGCCGCCGCCAACCGCCCCAACCGTCGCGACGGTTGGGACACAGACCGTACGGTGGTACACCATGCGGCAGGTGAGTACTGGCCGGTGGCAGTCGGGGCATTTGGACAGGACGGGGGCCGGGGGCTGGGAGAGGAGCACCTCCGAAACCACCCCAAGCCAGCCCAGCTCGTGGCTCGAGGTGGTCTGCGTCTCCTCCGTAACCCGCACCTCGTCTCCAAGTTGCCCGATCAGCTGTAAGCCATCTGCTGCTTCCTTTGCGCTTAGGGGTTTTGCGGGGGATGTGGGTTTGGAGGCGCATGCGTCCGAGTCGGTCTTTGAGCCGCCCGGTGCAGTGGTTGCTGCGCACCCCTCAGCGCCATTGTTGTTTCGGATGGTCCCGCTGCCAGCCTTCTGGATCCTGGTGGGCCACATTGTGTTCGGAGAACGCTTGGAATGAGAACCTTTTAGGAGGCGGTTCGGTGACGGCTCGAGCTGTCAGCACTCAACTTCCGCAGCACGAAGGAACAGGTGCGTGACCCGCGGCGGCGTGTGAACACCTACCCTGGCACCAGGGCTCCATCAGCCTCCGTAAATACGGTGGAGATAATGTCGATCAAATGATATGGATTGCGGGATTGGAGGGCGAGCGGCAAGCGCGGCAGCAAGTCTGCAAAGGCTGAAAAAAGGGTCACGATGTTGGCGAGAAAGCGGGCAAGCACGAAACAACGAGTTTTTATTTGTTGTTTTACCATCTTTCGCCGACGTGTGATCCGCGACATCCATCCGCAAGTTCGGGCCGCTGGGCTTAGGGTGCCACTGCCAGGGCTAACATGACAGGCTGCCTTTGCAACTCTGCTTATTTGAGCATCGTTAGAGTAGAATGTAAGGCACGTAAGTCAATAGTTCGGACGGCGTCAGTCCACTGTGCCTCTTGTTGGCCTATCAAAATTGTCCTAAACTTATTGACCGGAGTCCTTCGTTGGCTCGGCGTTGAGCCATGCGTGTGCGACAAGCTCGCAATTGGCGTGGGCAACAGCTGTGTGAAGCACGTTCGCCGGCACGAAGGGACTCCCCTGGCTGGGCACGCTGCTGGTTGCTGCAACCTGTGCTGCCGGGAGGCCTCTCCGCAGAGCTGACACGCAGTCGCCAGGTGTAAGCTGGCGACTGCGCAAGTTTTGCGCAAGTTCCTGGATCTGTGCACGCCTTGTTGGACCCCATTCACCACGTTGGGGTATGATCCAAACACGCCTCAGGCGGCGGGGCGGTATGTGGGGGAGCTCCCCCCAGCCTTGGAGCCCAGCCCAGCCCAGCCCAGCTGGAGCCCAGCCTTTGGAGCCCAGCCTTTGGAGCAGGCCTGTTGGTGCATCATCCTTCCGTGGGTACGAAGGCCTTGTCTGTGCTGTGCGCACTGCGTTGCCACGTGCTGCGCGTTCAAGGGTTACACGCCCCCGCTTGAGTCCTAGCTTGTTTCACCTCCGCTGTCAGGCCTGCTACCTGCTACAATAACGGCTCATGCTGAATGCAACAGCATGCGACGGTAGTCAGAGTGCACTGGCGCGAGCAGACCTACCCGCCTAGTCGACGCCCTTAGCACATAGTTGAGGCACTCAGCAACAGGCATAACTCGCCAATGCTCGCCTGGGCTAAACCGCCCGGCATCACGTGCCAATCACTAAGCGCGATGCACTTGAGAGACCCCAGCCCGTGGCAGCAGGTATCCCTAGTCCCCTAGGCGAACAGGCTCTTGAATTGCCTTGGCGACTGTCGGAGCCTCCCTAATGCCTCCCGAATGCCCATGTGCTCATCATCGCCGCGTCCCACAATGGTCCTAAGGCCATATCGTTTCGCATGGCCCGTGTCGCACGGCCCTTGTGTCACCGAAACGTGCCTGTCGTACAGTGCCATGCCCTTGCCATGTAGAAGTGTGGTGGGTTATGATGGCGGCATCACAGGCGCCCCAAGCGGTGCCTGCGTGGCTCCACGGAGCGCACTATGGGCAATGTGCTGGCTGCCTGAGTGCGTTGGACATTCTTTGGCCAGTCTTGATAAACGTCGTACCGTTGTTAGGCATTCTTGGTCACACTTCAAGTTGTGCCTGTTGCCATGACGGCTTGCGGGCGTGAGCTGCTGCGTCCAACGTCTCTACAGGGGCGGGGACACACGCGCTGTGGCGAATTGGAAAGGGCAGGTGCGCTCATCGGCTGTCAACGTGTCAAGACAGGGTACTGACTGCGCTGTAGTGTTGCTCCGCGTGTGCTCTGATGCCGTCGGCTGCATTGCCAGGCCTACGCAGCCATACCGGTACAGTACCCGCTCTGCACCACAGCAGCATGGTTGCGGCTTGCGGGACGCCAGTCATACTGCGCATTTGCTGTTATCGACCCTGCCGTCAGGCACGCATCGTCCAAATCTTTGGCATACCGGTAGTGTTACGATGTGGCCACCAAGGGACCTGGTGCAGGCAAGTGCAGGGAATACTGATACCGTGGGCAAGCCTCAGTTGAAAGGCTTCAGGTGGGTGTAAGGCACATGCCAGGCTAGTGCCAACAAAGTTACCGCGTGATAAAGCAGCGACGCAACCACTGCGTTAAATGGGCAGGGGCACGGGCGAAGGGGAGCTTGCAGCAGGGGCGCAGGATACGTGCCGCTGGGTCCTCTGGCGTCTTGGGGCATTGGTCCAGGGGTGCACCCTTGGTCAGCCCTCAACCTGATTAAAGCGCACATGATTCTTTGTGGAGTGACTAAGGCTTCAGCAGCTCTGCAGAAGCCAAGAGGAACACGGTGCGCGGAGCAGGTTCCAGCTGTACGGCCTAAAATGTGCCCAGGCAGTTGCAGTTGGACGGTTGGCCCCGTCACTGGCCGCTAGAGTCACTCGACTAGCGCCCAGCTTCTTCGACTGCTCAATGTCTGCGTTGACAAATCTACTGCATCTGTTCTTGTGAGCGGCAGCAAAGGACAAATACTGTAGAGTCGATGTGGCAATGCCGACAGAGCCTGTCCTCGTCCTGTTCAGCGGCCCAAAGACAAACAACGCATATGGCCGGCCTGAAGAGCTTGCCTTTCATACTCAGGTCGGGGAGCTGTCCTTCACGTCGTGCTCGGGGGTCTACCTTACCGATGCTCCGGGAGCCCCAAGCGGCGCTCTTCTACTTGCACCTTTGACCGCTTTCAAGCCATGGCTGAAGACGCTCAGCAGTATCGACAAGCTCTTGTCGTCGACAGCCCCAGAACTTCTCGATGGTTGCTGCCTCTGTGTGGTGGGACCCGACGCCCGCGCGCTGCCGGCCATCCCTCTTGCAACCGTCCGGCTGGGAGCTTCCGCCCTGTCCGCCCAACAGCTACTCCGGAGCTTGAACCGTGAAGATGGCCTCTGGGACGAAGCATCGCGGCCGTGGTCACTTGCGTGGGGGGTAGCAGGCCCCCCTGTGACGCCAGCGGAGCTGGCATCGCTTGTCCTGTGCTGGGTCCCACCGCCAGCGCCACCCAACGACGCACTAGCCGCAAGCTATGCTGCCCAGCAGCAGCAGCAGCAGCAGCAGCAATGCCAAGGAACCAGCACCAACACAGCCATTGTCTCGTCCACCGGGTCTGACCCCCCGCTCCTGGACCCCACCTGCCTCTCCGCACTGCACCAGCTGCACCGCGCCCTGACCCAGATGGCCGCACCCCCACACCCGAGCCACGCCAACCCAACACCCTGGCCTCCACACGCCCACCTTAGCCCCCACCCACACCCGCCAGTGCGCCCCGGCCAGCTGGTCCGCGTGGTGGGCTCGCCCTTCGGCTGCTTGGCGCCCTTCCACTTCACAAACGCGTCCATCAATGGAGCTGTCGCCTGCGCCTTCCCGTCCCTCACGCAGCCCGGCCCACCAGGCCCCCACTCATTCTCGTCCTCCTCCTCCGCGCCAGCTTTTCACCCTCTCCTGCCAGCGACTCCTACGCCTGCCACTATTGTTGCCACCCCTCTTGCCTCCTCGCCCTCCTCGCCGCTGCTGGCGCTGGACGCCGCTGTGCTCCCTGGCATGGAGGGAGCCCCGGTCTGGCCCCTGGCGGCGTCATCTGCAGCCCCAAACGCAGGTCATCACCCGCACACCGCCCCGCACACGGCAGCACAGGCAGCGGCGATGGCGACGGCTGTGACGGAGGTGGCGGAAGGGGGGCCACTGCCGCATCCACTGTGCCCGCCGTCGCGGCCGCTGGCGCTGCTGGTCACGCCCCTTCGCCGCCGGTCGGACGGCGTGCAGATCCCCCTGGCGCTGCCGTGGGCGGAGGTGGAGCAGCAGCTGCTGGTGTGCCTGCGGCAGCTGCTGGTGCAGCAGCAAGGGAAGGAGAAGGCACGGGCAGGGCTTGACGAGGGGTGCCGGGCGTGCGGTGTGGCGGCGGATCGGCAGGGCGTGCAAGGCGTGGGGTGCGCAACGCGGCAGCGGGTGGAATCAGGGGGTGCACCTGGGGGGGGATGGACCTCTGTCGCGGCCCGGCAGCATGGTGGACAGCAGCGGGTCGAGTTCTGCTCGGTGGCCTCCGCCGGCGACGCGGCCATAGTGGCCGCACAAGCTGCATCCGGGATGTGCAATAGCCCGCGCACACGCAGCGCCCGCGAAGGCGGCTACCTTCACCAGCGTGACGCTGCTGCCCACGGCGGTACCGGTAGCATTGCTGCCGTTACGCCGCCCAGGCCTTTCCCCCTGCAAAGGAGCCTGCTGGCCGGCGGCTCCTTCCCCGGGGCCCCACCGCCACTCACGCCCGTGCTCACAGCCCGCCAGCCCACCGCTGTGGCGCTCGGAGCCCCAGCATGCGCGGGTCCACCTGCCTGGGCGGTGTCCTGCGTGGTGCTGCTGAGGCACGGCGGCTCCTGGGCCACGGGCGTGAGGGTCGGACCCACGGGTCGGTTGCTCATCACCACGGCACACCTGTTCGGGCCCGTGCACGGGCAAGGGCAAGGAAGGCAGCAGGGTCAAGCGGGGGCGGGGGCGGGGCCGGGGGCGAGGGCCCCAAGGCCGGGCGGGGCAGCAGACGCAGCCGGTGGGCCCGCGGTGGTGTGCTGGGCGCGGGTGGCGGCGCCGGGGGATGCAGGGGGGTACGTGTGGACCAGGGCGCGGGTGCTGTACAGCTGGCGCAACCACCTGGACCTTGCCGTACTGCGCCTGGAGGATGGACAGTACAACAACAGCACGGCACAGGAGGGATTGTATGCGTACGGCGCTATTGCGGGTGGCAGCGCCAGGCCTTACGGGCGCCAACGGACTTCTGCTGCCGCGGCGGGGCCGCGGGTGACGGCGAAGGCAGCGGACGGGATGGGGGTTGCGCGTGCTTCGCAGCCGTTGGGCTTGCTGGAGGTGTCGTGGGCGGCAGACGAGGGATGCCAGGGGACAGGTGGTGCTGCAGGGAGGGAGCAGGAGCAGCAGGGGTACGCGGAGGGCAGCCCCGTGTGGGCAGTGGGCCACAGCCTGGTGGGGCCGGCGGCGGGGTGGCCGGCCGCGGCGTCGTACGGCTGCGTGGCAAAGGTACGGCTGTTGAGACGGTTGTGGCGTTATTTCATGCTGGTTGTGTGGTGGCTGGGCTATGGATTGCTGCCAATGAGCGTGCCGCTGCGGTGGGGGCTCTTCGGGTTTCTCACATCACATGGGCACGTGCAACGCGCAATAGGAAAGCGCATGAACGCTTGACCACAGGGGCACTGCAGCTCGTGCCGCACAGCGCTGCAGCCCCATGCCACCATACCACCGCGGTGCAGTTCTCCTCGTATTTCCCAGCCTTCCGCTTCCCCTCCTCCATGCCTACTCCCTCCCGCGTCCCGCCCCCAGATCCTCCGCTGCACTCGCCCCTCCCCACCTCATGCCGCGCCGGCCCAACTCGCCCCCGCCCCCACACGCTCCAGCCCTGCCTCCGCCTCCCGCACCCCCACCATGCTCATCGCCACCGCCACCACGCACGCGGGCGGCAGCGGCGGCGCGCTGCTGGACTCCCACGGCCGCCTGGTGGGGCTGGTCACGTCCAACGCGCGGCACGTGGCGGGCGGCACGCTGCCCCGCCTGGCCTTCTGCATCGCCGCCGAGGAGCTTGAGCCCGTGCTGGCCTGGTGCACGGTGCACGACCAGGGCCATTGGCCGGCGCACGGGCAGGGGCAGGGGCAGGCGCACAAACAGGACCACGGGGAGGGGCACGTGGCAGGCGTGCTGATGCTGGGGAAGGGAGGGGCAGGGGCAGCAGGGAGAGGGGGGAGTGGGGAAGGGGCGGGGAACGGCAAGGCGGCGTACCGTGGGTTTGTGGAGGAGCTGTGGCGGATGGACGTGGACTGCTCGGAGGCGGCCAGGTGGGTGGGCGGATGGGTCTGGGTGGGTGACTAGGGACTTGGATTGGTAGGTGGGAGGGAAAGGAGGTGGAGAGGAAAGGGGAGCTTTGTGAAGCGTGCCTGCAGCGGTCTCTTGGCGTTGCACTGTGGAGCGCTGCCTGAAATCTGCGCAAGCGAGAAGCTCCCAACCATGAGCGCACGCTGAAGCGCGTGGCGCTGCAGCTGTGAATTACACGAGTACATCACACTGGCTAGTGTGTGAACGGTTTGCCTGCTCGTGCTACTTGATGATGAGTTTTGCCGTACCGTGTGCCGCTGTGCCATGGCTGCAGGATATGGCGGTTGCAGTCGCCGTACCTGGAGGAGCAGCCCGCACGGGGAAGCGGTGGAGAAGAAGCTGTCGCACGGGGCAGCGGTGCAACGGGGCCTGGCGTACTGGGGCCATCTGCAGACGCCGGGGGCCACACCACGGCGCAGGGCCCCAGGCCCGGGGCAGGCGTCGGTCTTCCTTTGCATCGATGCAAGCTCTAGCTGACTCAGTGGTATGGAGGCGGCGCATTTCTCGCCTTCGAGTGCTGTCGGTCGTGCCTTTGGCGTTTGCCATTGTTGCTGCAGCATCGCGCTGGGCCATGCCGTACAAGCTTCCGTGTGCAAGCACTAAGCAGTTCTGTGACGTGTATAATAACTACAACATAGATTGCGTGTGCATGAGCCGTGGGCAAGTACGAGACGCTGGGGTCGCTCATATCAACGTCGCTAGCTCGCTACCAGCCGCCATCCTTGAGACTTCTGCGACGCGGGTACAGGAGCACGGCGCATGGGCCGTAGCCGTGTCTTCGTCGGGCTGTTGAGTGGTGCTGGGCCAGGGTCTGCTCCGGCAGCCGCATGAGGCCGTGTGGGTCGGAGGCTGGCAGTGTGCGGCACTGCAGTGACCGCCACAGGCAGCGCGTCACTCGCACCTACGGTATCTGCCACTGCAAGGAATAAGTAGCCTAGCCCCAATTGGTGCGACCGTGGTGATGCAGGGCGCCGCCTATTTAGATGGTGGCCCACCTTTCAATCCTGTTTCATCCCCGAATACCCGCAAGTACCGATTTTCAATACCACGTTGTCCATGTTCGCTGCTCGCGACCAGCAGCGTGTCAGCAGTGAGGAAGGCTGGGAGACGAAACACCACAGCTTTGCACGCCTGTGAATTGTTTACAGATGGTCCGCACGCTCACCCAGCCGCCCGGCCGTACCGGTACGCAAACTGACAAACAGCACCAGGAGACATCTCATGCACGCAATGCACATCATTCCAGCAGCAAGGACTCGCAGATGCACAGCCCTACTTGCCGGGGGGCGGCAGCAGCTCATACAAGCCCCCAGACCCCGCGCGCTGGGGCTCCTTCCGAATCTTCTCCACAAACGCCTGCAGCTGCGGCTTGACCTCTGGGCTCCTCCCCAGCTCCCCAGAGCCCCCGCTGCCGCTCAAGCCCCCGCTCCCCCGCGGGCTCAGGGGCCCCCCAGCCTCCGCCCCCGGTCCTGTCCCCGCACCCCCACTGTTTCTCCGCACGAGCCCGGACGGTACTACTACGGTGGTGGTGGCCACTGCCGCCGCGAATTTGCCTTCCTGGCTGCGCGCCGCCTGCGGCCCCACACGTGCCGTGAAGTCCCGGCCGTCGCTGAAGCCTATGACGGTCTCCAAGGGCGGCTTGCTGCGCCCCGCCTTGCTGTCCCCTCCGCCCTTGCCTCCTGGGGATATCAGCGCGCCATCAGTGTGTGGGTTACACGTGGAACGGCGGGGTAGTCAGGCAGGAGTCCGTCAATGGCAGCAGGCAGGCCGAGCATGCCAACCACGTGCGACATTCGTTTGCAGGGGCCATGCAAGGGGCACGCTCGGCAGAGCCGTGGGCAATGAAGTGAATGCTTGATGCCATACACCACACACACGACACCCTAAGGTGTCGAAAGGGCTGTTGGGAGCAGCTGCAAGCTCTTGTGCCGTTCGCCTGCTGCAGCAATGCCATGCGAACACAACCACCGTGGCCGACGGCAGCGCACCTCCGTCCTCCGGGGCATCGTCTGCGAAGCACACCCGCGGCCGCTTGGGTGGCGGGGGCGGCATCATCCCCGAGTCCGGAAGCCTGGGCGCTGCCCCGCCCTCAGCCTGCTGGTTCCCGCTCGCTCCCCCGCCCGCTGGCTGCTGCTGCTGCTGTTGCTGCTTGGCACCCGGTGGTGGTAGCCTGTATCTCCGTGTGGAGGCGGCAAAGCGCAGCTCCACCCCTGGCTTGAGCTCCACGGGCTCCCCCTGAGCACGGGCGCAGTCGGGTACGTTACCGACGGAAGCACGCGGGCGTGTGACAACAAAGGACGCATAAAAAGTGAAGCAAGCCCCGGAACAAGCCCTCCACGCCCAGAATGGGCCAACCACGCATGCACGCGCCAGTGTTGCAAAAAGCCTGCTTACTACACAACGGTGCGACCCCGTGCTAACACTGCTACTGCGATGCGCATCGCTGTTCAACCACCGCCATCCCCTGCCGCTGCCTATCTCCCAAAGGCCCCACAGTTGCACTCCCTACGCTGTATCGCACCACGCTGCCCCACTCGCCCCTACCTACCACCCACCAACATGCACCACCAGCCTACCCGCCGCCGCAGCATAAGCTGAATCCCCCACACGCTACCCTGCACGCCTACGACGTGTAGTTCACGTCCCACCTAACACACCACCCACGCCTCCCACCTTGGGCAGCTGCCTGTCCCCCACGAAGGTGCCGTGCGTGGAGCCCAAGTCGGTGACCCGCCAGCAGCCCGCGCCGCCGTCCCACGCCGCCGTGGCGTGCTGGCGGCTGATGGAGGGGTGGTCCAACACCACGTCCGCCAGCTGGTCCACGCGACCAAACACTGTCACCACCTGTACGTACGGTGTGGGGTGGACGGACGCAGGTAGGTAACACAGAATGAGAGCTGAAAGGAAGAACTGACCTGATCCGCCCAGCAACGCGTGTGCTACCCAGGGCTACCCTGGCGCTACCTGATCCTCATGGCTGACCTTGACACCACGTGGCAGCTGTGTCGTACGTGGCAGGCACGAGCTAGCACCATAAAAGCGAGGGAGTTCAAGAGGCCTGTTGTGCGAACGGCATGGTGCAAAAATGCAGGCTCCCGCCAATGGTGCTCGGTGGCTGTGTGTGGGTACAGGGCGGCCGGGACACAGTGGTCCGCACACATGGCCGCTGATGCCTTGTGCTGGTGAGGCAGCAAGGACACTCATGTACGCCAGAAACTCAGGAAAGGTGCCCCATGTGTTGAAGAGATGTTGCCCCTTGTCCTGGCGCGTATTGAAAGCATGGTGCACGCAGCATGAGAAGAGTGCAGCTGTCGTAGATAGCGTAGACGCCCTCAGGGCATATATTGCCTCCCTTCAACAGCCCCCTGTATACCTAGGCATCGATCTTTGACGTCCATACTTGACGCCATGTGCCGAGGGCTGCCCAAGGGTGTCGACCAGGGTCCGTTGGACACTGTCACACCGGTAGCTCCCCTGCTCAGACTCCTCTGCTGCGTCATTGGCGTACTACGGATCCTTTCTAAGCTGCTGCGCTGGCTGCTGAGCCTCGCCTGGAACTTCAGCGTGTGGATCCGGAGCCGGACAACTCTCAGCAGGATCCACACGCTGAAGTTCCAGGCGAGGCTCAGCAGCCAGCGCAGCAGCTTAGAAAGGATCCGTAGTACGCCAATGACGCAGCAGAGGAGTCTGAGCAGGGGAGCTACCGGTGTGACAGTGTCCAACGGACCCTGGTCGACACCCTTGGGCAGCCCTCGGCACATGGCGTCAAGTATGGACGTCAAAGATCGATGCCTAGGTACACAGCAACCACATAAGTGTTACAACAGTTGTATGCTGGCTGATGCAAGTTGCCGGCTGAACAAGGCTGCATTGCCACTTGATAACACCCTTGCCGTGGCCCCATCCCTTCACCAATGTGCTCGCCTTTGCCATCGCAATCTCTTGGATGACCAGACCGTCCTTGTACACCAACAGCCGGGATCCCGACGGGGGCTCGGAGGCCCACGACGGCACGGGGCACTTGGGGGGGCCCGTGCCGCCGTGCACCACCTGCGTCGGGGGCTGCTCCCCAGATACGGGTGCCGGGGGCCTCAAGCCTCCCGGTGGGAGGGCGGGTGGTGGCATAAGCCGCACAGCCTCTGCTTTCTTTTGTTCCTGTGGATAGGTGGTCGCCGTAAGCGCAGTTGCAGATTGTGGATAGAGGGTGGTTGGTGCACGGGTGGGGCCGGTGGCAGGGGCAGGCACGGCTGCATTTGCCGAAGCCGAGGCAGGCTCTCATGCGTGCAGCCGAGATTGGCTTGTCGACTTACTCGCTTTGATTGCACAATCTCAATCTTGCCGAATGACTGCGCGTTGGCATTTCCGATGCCGCCTGACCCTAGTCGGGCGTGTCCCGCAGGCAGTGAGCTCTCGCGTAGTCAGTAATGGTCTTCCAGGTCTTTCATATGACCTACCAGATTTCACAAATCCTTCCAGGCCCTCCCGCGCAACCCGTCCGGGCGCAGCATGGTGCGGGCGGGCCCGAATGTCATCGTCAGCATCCTCCCAACGATCCATCCAAATATCTTTGCTACAGAGGTTGAGCTTCTTCACATCTCCTGATTTGTCACTGTGGCATGTAGACAGTTTGCCTTTGGTAGTAGCCTAAGCCAGTGAGAGCCTGGGCCGTGGTTGCCGTACCACGTGCCCTGGCCCACCTGAGCTCAGCGCGCATATGCAGCCTGCTGGCCGTTGCTACGGCGGGTTACCATTCATAATATCCACTATTAAGCCGTATCCTGTTCACCTGGCTAGCGCAACAGGCCTTTGCACATGGACTCGCAGCGCTCTGCAGCCCTCGTCCCTGCTAGCCCCCTCCCCTGAGCCCACACGTGCCAGGCAGTAGCTGCGCCTTGTTGTTGCTCAGGCAGTGAGGTTCTTCTACGTCGTGCTCACAACGACCAGTTACAGCCATCAAGAACAGAAGATGTGTCAAAGTACGCACCGCGAGGTCCTTGCCCCTGACGTCTGCAGTGAGCAGCTGCTCGTCTCTGCTGGTCGTGGACAAGGCTCGAAGGTGGACCCAGCCTCTGCATGCTTTGCGCCGGACCACCCTGGTAATGTCCTGGAATGCAAGCGTGCACTCCTAGACATGTCTGCATGGGGGACCGCAGGGACAGGGGTGCAAACTTGCAGGCTGCCTATATACTCACATGCACCTGCCCAGCGGTTACCGTTGGCCTCCAAGGGCCAGGCCAAGCGCGCCAGCGGCAGTACGAGGCTAACTATCAAGCAAGCGCTGTGAGTACACAGATGTATTGCTTATGACCCTTACACTCAGCCAAGGAGCACAGTCTGCTGCTTTCCCTGACGCACGTGTTACGTCGCGCTTTGGCCGAGACCTCCCGACACCAAAGCCGTTAACAGTTTGAAACGTAGGAATAAGCGTCCTTGAGCCTTACGATAGTGCACGATACAGTTTGGAGCCTCTCGGAGCGAAGCCTTTATAGTCATCCCCAGATACCAGCCCCGCTCCGGAACGCTGGGTGTTGCACCTACTTGCTAGACTTGACGCGCTTCTGGAGGCGTCATTTTCCACCAGATACACGACCTACGTTTGCTCTTGGCATCATGGCCACGCACTTGAATCTGAACTCCGGCCACAAGATCCCAACTATCGGCCTGGGTGAGGGGAGTTCGGGAGGGAGGACACGTGCCCTGGCCGCGGACTCGAACGACGGCACATAGCTGCTAAGCGCAAGACGTTTCCACCCAGATCACGTACCGGTACAGCAGGTCCTTCGCTTTGTTGAGCTCCAGTACTAGCCACAGTATTGTCGGGAGCAACGCCAGGCCCGCAGGTCCCGCCTTTCGTGGTCTGTCCTACGTCGGTCCGTCCTCTTTCATGCCGTTGGCGAGAGCGCATGACCAGCACTAACGTACTGCCTTGCAGGCGTGTACAAGTCTGCACCCGGCTCCGAAACCTACGACGCGGTGCTGAGTGCCCTCAAGCTTGGCTACAGGCACGTCGACACGGCCCAGGTGTGTGACGCTTGCGGGGGCGTGCATGCTGCTTAGCTGTGGATGGCGTATGTACAATCCGTGGCTTCCCAACGCAGCTGTCTCAAGCGCCTTCCAAGGGTGATGCTGCAGATCTCCATGCATCCTCCATTCGCCCGCACAGATGTACGGCAATGAGGCCGACGTTGGGCGTGCCGTACGGGACTCCGGCATCCCCAGGGAGGAGATCTTCGTGACGAGCAAGGTGCGCACGGCATCTGGGAGCTGGCCACTTTAAGTACTGCCACCAAGGTTTGCTGTCTGCTATGACGAAATCTAGCACGATGCTCGTCATTTAAGCGTGAGGCGAGCCAGCATGGGCATAGGAGGCCATTACCGAGCACACGTCCCTGTCGCCACCATGGTACATCACAGTCTTCAGTGACGGCCATGGTATGCGTGTACATCTGCACACAGCGCTTGTGGCCCAACCCCGTACGCTACGTTCCCTGCAGTAAAGGTGCTACAACCCGAACAGGCACGCTGTACGGCAACCTTATCGGCGCGGTCCCCGGAACACATGCTGATTTGCTCATCCCAACCCACGTGCAGCTGTGGCGCGACGCGTACGGGTACGACCGCGGCCTGGCTGCCGTAACCGACAGCGTGTCCCGCATGGGCCTGCCGTACATCGACCTCATGCTGCTGCACAGCCCCGGCAGCGACCCGCTGGGGCGGGCGGAGGCGTGGCAGGCGCTGGAGGAAGCTGTACGGCAGGTGGGTGAGCACCCGACCGTGCAGTGTGTACTGAACACTTGAAACAGATCCAGGGTAGGGTGCTCGCGCCTGGACCTCCGGTTACTTCCCCTGTCGGAAAAGCACAGGCTGGGCGACACGACACGAATACCGGCAGCCAGTAAAGCAAATGTGGCTGCGTCCGGATTGCTCTCCGTTATGCCACCCATGGCGTTCCCCTCGGTGCCCTCGCACAGTCCACTGAGCCGTGTCCAAAAAACCCGTCAGGGGCTGGTGCGCAGCATCGGCGTCTCCAACTTCAGCGTGGCACACCTCGATAAGCTGGCAACAACGGCAATGATCACTCCAGCAGTCAACCAGGTGTGTTGTGGCGGCAGCGGCACCGGCAAGCCGGTGGAACAGGCCTTTGTTCTAACTGTCGATGATTCCATGACGGTGCGCATGAGGCCTGGCCCCCGGACTGGAGTATGGCCCACGTGCACCAGGTTGTAGCAGAATGGTAGCTGCTAGACCCGGACATGGCAACGCATGGAGGAACTTCGCCGGGATTTGACACATCCGTAGGGCGCGTGCAACAGCAACAGGTGACCTCAAGTATCGGATGCAGCCTCGTTCAGGGGAAGCTACTTCCCTTGACTTCTTTTGGTTGCTCCCTTGCACACGGCCAACGACAGACCTCTGACGCGACACCCCCACCTGCGCACCTCACAGATCGAGGTGCACCCGTTCCTGCAGCGCCGGGAGCTGGTGCAGGCCTGCCAGGACAGGGGCATCGTGGTGGAGGTGGGTGCAGGCCGGGGCAGCGGCGAAGGGGCCGCGTTGCGCATGGCACGTGGCTACGCCTGGAAGGTCGTACATTGGTTCAGAGCCAGTGGGGTGGGTGCTGACCGGAAGTAGCGCAAAGGTGCAGAGTGACAGCGCCTGAGAACTATGCGGTTCAACTCAAGAATAAGGGTGCAGACTGGGGAGTTGATGCGCTTGCACGTCTGGGTCAGCAACCTGTGGAGGGTCTCGCAACGGGGGTCGCTCAGCCCTTCTTGCCAAGTAGTGAGCCGCACCTAAGTCCACGTTGCCCCTGTCATCTTCTGCGCTCCCTGCCCCCAGGCCTACTCCCCGCTGGCCAAGGCCTCAAGGCTGGCGGACCCGCGGGTCGGTGCCGTGGCGCAGCGCCTGGGGAAGACGCCGGCGCAGGTCATGCTGCGGTGGGTTGCCGGGGCACATGTCAAGAGCAGGGGCAGGGGCGGGGACAGGGGCGCAGCGTCTGGGGGTGACACCGGCGCAGGTCACGCGGCGATGGGTTGCTGGGACACAACACAGAAGAAGGGGCTGGGACGGGGGCGTGGGAGTGACTCCGTCGCTAATGACGCTGCGGCAGCTCCGGGGTTGCTGCCTTGGGGTTGCCGCGTGTCATTGGGACGGGGCAGAAGGACAAAGAGGATAAGCAGTCACAGGTCGCCTTCGAGATACCCCCACGCGGATGAGCATCATCTTGGAACCGCTTAGGCCTGTCCCACGCACTTAATAATCCATGTGTACGCCACGTGTACGGCCGTGCCAGGTGGTGCCTGGAGCGCGGCATGGTGGCGCTGCCCAAGTCCGTGGACCCGCAGCGCCAGGCCGCCAACCTGGACGTGTACGGCTTCACGCTGGACGAGCAGGCCGTACGGCAGCTGGACGAGCTGGAGGAGGGCCTGGTCACAGGCTGGGACCCGGTGGCAAGCGACCCGGTGTAATGGTGTAGTGGTTTGGGTGTGGGGGAGGGCCGGTGCTGCGCTCGTGCTGCCGGGTCAACCCCGCACACTGGCACACATGTGACAGCATGGGGCGGAGGGCAGCATTTGAGGATTGTGATGTGGCCGCTTGGCCCGTACGACAGAGGCACACGGACGTTGTATTAGCTCGTGTGGCACCCCTGTGCTGCACATGGGTTGACATACATTGTTGCGAACGCACAAAATGCAGCGGAGATTAGGGAGCACACAGTGCGTTGGGCATGTACGCATAGTGGGCTTTTGGGTACGCTGGTGCAGGCTGGCGTGACAGCTGGCTGCACGCTTATGACGTCATAAGCGTGGTGAGAGCTGGGATGGCTAGTGTGAGTCCTGGTGTCAGTCGTGGTGCCAGTCCCTGGGTTGAACTGAGCAAGAGGCAGGTCCTGTGCCACCGCCAGTTAGGACCGCCCAGGCGCCAGAGGCCCGGCCGAGCACGCAAGCTGAGACTGAGCCAACACATACGCATTGGTCGCTTATCTTCAACCCCAGTGTACCGCAGACGTGAGGGACCTCCTTGTGGACTGAACGCAAGTGGGTGTGTGGGGCAGAGCCGGTTGGGAACGGTTGGGATCCGTTCGCGCGCATGACCATAGACGGCATAGACCATGCGCCGGCGCATCCAGCTGAAGTCTTGCTGTGGACAAGTCACTGTTGAGGAATCGGTAAAGTGCCTTTTGAAACACTCGAAAAGCCAACCACAAGTCGTGGGCCTCGCCCTTCACATTGCAAGCACAATCGCTTTTGACCTAGCTGCTGAACCTGTTTGCACGTATAGCTATGGCTCCCTTGAGGCCCGAAGAGGTGCGACATTGAGCGACAGCTGGGGCGAAAGCAATTCACAGCCCAGTCAAATAAACATTAGCTATATGATGCTAATGCAGATAACCTTACCGGCGCGCTTTCTATCGCTGACTGCGCACCTAGCCACCGTCCTCACCGTCTTCTTTGACATCGACAATGTCGTCAGCCGAATGCTTCAAGTGGACCCAAACACGAGCACGAACCAGTCCCAAATCAAGGAGTGGAACAGCACTAAGAAGACGTGAGTTCTGATATGACAAGTGCCCAATAGGGGCCTGGGGCTGGGCGGCAGGGGCTGAGCTGCGGGCTGGGCCCCACCCCGAGTGGCTCGTGTACACGGCGTCCTGGGCCACGCGTGGTCTGACCCCCGTTGTTGTTCAGTACCAGCATGACAGCAAAGCTCTTATGCTGCGGGCTGAGGATGCGCTGGACACCACTCGAATGCCCGTGCACAGCCCCCGCCCTGCTCCTCCTACCTCCCCCACGCCGCAACCACCGCAGGCTACAAGGACTCATATACGGGTCCTACGCATGCTTCGGGATAGAGTACGTCACGCTCTTCCTGGGCATCTCGATGTTCTTCCCGGCGGTCATGTCCTTCAACGTGCTGCTGCACTTCACTGGCTTCATCCTCACCTGCCTCTTCATGGACGACGTGAGTCCTGGGAGCCTTGGGCCGCAAAGCGTGCCGAAGGGGCTTCCTAGGCATGTGTGGCTGGGCTTGCCCCGCGACGCTTTTGCTTGGCTTAGGCCTTGCTTCTGGGCCACTGCGAGCACCCTGCACGGACTGCGGTCCGACTGTGTGCCCCGGACACCACAGCGCAGGCATCTGTGGCACGTGAGGCAAACAGTAAACAAGTGATGCATTGCAATCAGAAAGCATCTGCAACTTAGGTACCTTTCCAGCAATGTTCCGGAATAATTGCCTGTCCCTGCTGCCCCACCACACTACAGGCCTGGAACTTGGACTCGTTCATCGCCTTCTTTGCCATTTTCGTGGCGTTCCCCACCGTCATTGAACTGCTCACATTCATCTTCGTCACCAAGTTCAGCTTCCTCAAATTCTGATGAACTTACAGCTGTAGTTGGATGAACGCCAGGGGTTCGCCGGTGGAAGCGTCAGCCCGCCAGGAATATCGGTAAAGGGGAAGTGCGGCTCACCTAGGCATGGGTGTACGGGGCGCCTGCAGCACGTAGAGCCCATCTGTGTGTCGCACAAGTGTCCATGCATGTACGCACGGCTGGATTGGTTACCGGGTAGAGCTCCAGTAAGCAACTATCGTATGAGGTGCTGGCGTGGTTGCTGGAGCAACGGGAGCACTGAGTAGGCCCTGTACCCGACCAAATGCTTGTGTGTGAGGGTTCCGGTAGTGACGGGGAGCGCATGTCAGCATAGCCTACACCTGTACGCACCACGCTCGCTTGGCGCCTTGTAGATCTGGCTTGGCTTGACGAACTCACTGTGGCTTGACAGAGGTGCACGTTGAACAGGCACAGCGGTGCACGTGGCTGTGTCGGTCGTACACTTACTCATGATGCAGGATGGCAGCGTTTCATGCTCCCCTTCGTAACAGAGAGCTTTGTTTTTGCACACGTGCATGTAACCTCGCTCTTACTCCATGTAATACTGCAACGAGCTATCTCTAAGCGGTAAACGGCTGCCATACGCACGGCGTCCGTGCTACCCCGTGCTACGCCCCACGCCATGGCCGACGTCGCAGCACCTGCCGCGGCCGGTCCGCCTGAGCCGCGACCGCCTAAGCGGCAGCGGACAGCAGCACCTCCAGTTGATCGGGGGCCCGAACTGGAGGCCGACTCGCTGCTAGAGTTCAGACTGAACCTCCCATCGGCGCACTTGTCGCCTGGGGCTATCCAGGCAAACCGCCTGGCTATAAGAGTGAGTGCGTTTTATTTCTGAAGTAACGGGCGTCATGACGCTCCGGCCTTATTGACTGGAATGCCTGCCTTGCTGAATACGCCGTCGCAACTGGCCGCACCATAGCTGCCTTGCCTGTACCGGAGACTACAGAGCAGCTTCCATTACATGACACTTGATAATAGTCACGTACGTGAGAAGATGTCACCGTGATGGCTCAAACCTTTGTTCGGTAGCACTCCCCTGGTTCCTTCTTATGTGAAGCCCCTGGAGACCTGGGGCCCCGTCCAGCCCTCGTTGGTCCTTTCAGGACTTCCAGCCGAGCTGAGCACTAATGCATAACGCTGCACACCTGCAGATCCTTGACAACAGCACGGTCAAGGCGTATGTTGCCAACGAGCAGCACGTGTACGAGGTGGGGGTGGGGGTAGTCGGTGTGCTCAGCGGTGAGGAGGTGCACACTTGCAGGCTAGTCCCACGAATCGTTTATGGGTAGGTATCTCTGTACCAGACAAATATGGCCCTACACTCAGTGCGGCGCCATGCACTATGGCCCACGCAGTGCTCCTGCCTGCCGCGGTGGCACAGGGCGGCCTGGGGCGCAGGGCACTGGCTGCCCCCTGTCCCGGTGCCCGCGCTTCAAGTGGTCTCGAAGCACATTCCGCCATCCCTCGCTCCAACAGGTGTCCCTGGACCTGGGGCCTGTCCCGTCGGCCTCAGAGATGCACAAGGGCAAGGAAGGCGTGCTGGTGCCCCTGGTGCGGGAGGTAAGTGACCACAATGTAACTATGCGCATTGGGGTGACATGGGGTACGACACACGATTGCGTAGCCGAAGGTATTGGGACCAAAAGGGAAGTGCAATGGCGACGGTCAAGGCTCCTGGTGGGGTTGGACTGCCGTAACAAACCCCGAGGCTGCCTCGGATCCAAACGCTCGGCAGACGTGGGAGAGGCTGGGTACGGCGGGAGTGGCGGACGAAGCCACTGCGCCAACCAAATAGTGAGCCTCTATGCCACTGTGCTATGCTGTTCAGTACATACCTTACTGTTGCTGTGCTGTCTTTTGCTGCCGCTGCTGCTGCAGGTGGGCCACATGCGGCAGTTGGAGCACATGGACATGGAGGCGGAGGTGCAGGGCCTGGAGGCGGGGCAGCACGGTAGGAATGTAGCAGGTCTTTTATGGTGATGTGCCCTCGAGAGGATCGCAGGGTGCGTGTAGTTGTCTTAGGTGCATGCGGGGCCATTGGGCGGGCCTGGCGGCGGGAAGTACTTAGGAAGGATTCCAAGTTGATGTCTGGTTGCGAAGACCAGCCGGGTGCGCGGCATTGAGGCGATACATAAGGGCAAACTTTGGCCGATCGCCAACGCACAGCCCGTTGCATTGTTTGCACTTCACCCGTCTTCTAGGCGGGACGCCGCCGTGGGCGCTACATCATACTTCCGTGACTCCTGTTGCACACCGTCGCCTGCCGCTGCCGACCCTCCCTCAGGCGGGCGGCAGCTGCTGGCAGCTGTGGACTCTGTGGGCAACGTGGTGCTGTGCCTCATGGGGCAGGGCCCGGAGCAGGGCGCCGCGCAGGGGTGTAGTGGGGGAGCAGGGAGCGGGGAGGGCGCGGCAGCACCAGGGAAAGCGCCAGAGGGCGGCAGCGGCGGCGGCTGCAGTGGGGAGGGGAAAGGGGATGGCGCAGGGAAGGAGGCTGGTATCATGGTCATGCGGCTGGATGCACCAAACAGGGGGTGAGTGACGGGCATGTGCTCGGGGCTTGTAGTCTATGCTGGCCAGTGAAGGCCTGCTGGCAGCATTCCGCGGTGGTGGCGCGAGTCCGTCGAGTGCAGGTGCAGTGGTCAGTACTGTATATTGAAGCAAGCAGCGACCGTGTGATCTGCAGCAGGCCCAGGGCAAGTGCCCTGCTGAGGTGTGTTCTTGCTTACGCCTGCGTGCAACTCAACAAGCTCACACCTCAACTCCACCACCAACCCCCTGCAGCGAGTGCGGCTGGACGGGCCTGACCATGCGCCCTGCGAACGGGTCGCCTTCCCAAGATGAACAGCCGCAGCCGCAGCAGGCGGGGCCGCAGGGCCCAGGGGACCACACCGAGGCGGCGGCGGGGCCAGGGGCGGAGGCGGAGCTGGAGGTGGCTGTGGCGCGGCAGCGGTGCAAGGACGTGCTTGTGTACGTGGGCGGGAGGCGGACGCACTGGCTAAGAACACTGCAGGTGGGGAGCAAGGCGGGTGTAAGGAACCAGGCTGAATTCGCAGCCCGCCACAGTCCGAGGGCCTGTCTGTGTGCTCCGCTTGTCCGGGTCAGCTCGCTTTCGACGCTGCCGCCCAACCACGGTTACCGGTGCCCTGCAGGGGCCCACGGCGCTCACGTTCCTGCCCCCCGGGCCGTTCGGGGGGGCACCCGACCCCTCCACGGGGCTGCTGGCGGTGGCGGAGGAGCACCAGGTGGGTGTGGGCATGGGTGTGCAAGGTGCGGGGAGAGAGGCAGGGGTTCTGGGACACGGTGTTTGGTTGTTGGTGTGGGGTAAGCACTCAGTGCGGTTAATACTTGAGGCAAATGGGGCGGATCCTAGACGGACTGGTGAGCAAGGGCAATGTGCATGAACGGTCAAAGGTATGGATGAAAGGGAGCCGGAGGCCGGATGCGAGGCAAGTTGGGGGCGGCAGAGAATTGGTTGCGTGCGGGGGCAAGGGGCAGAGGGCAGGGGGCGCACTGTCGGGTGGCAACAGGTAGAGGGAGCGGAGCGTGGAACGCGATCAGCACAGTGGCGGATGCAGGAGCAGGGGGCCACGAAAGCGGCAGACAGCAGCAGCCGGGTCCATGGCTGTACGTGTGGTAAGGCTGGTACTGGCAGTAGCGGAGCATCGCGGATTGGGCCAGTAAAGGTAGCGGTTGCGAAGGCCATGTGCGATGCACAGCGGTAGCTGGGGGCATGCAGGACGGCGCCGGTGGGATGCATGGGAACAGGAGGGGCAGTGGCACGTGCCTTGCAACCGAAGCCAACCGAAACACGGCTTGGTGCTTGAGAGCATGACACCACTTAGGGGCTTTGCCCTGCAGTGCTGCTCAGCTCCAGCTTGCTAGTAACTATCCCTCTGACCACCGCCCTCCTGCCTTCCTCCCCCGCAGGTCAGCCTGTGGGACGTGCGCCCCCGGCCCGGGTCCGGCTGCTGCGTGCAGCGCATCCCCGTGGCGGGCCAGGGCTGGCCGCTGCACGTGCTGCGCTGGTGCCCTGCCCAGGGCGGCATGCTGGCGGCCACGGGCGGGGAGCGGTCGGTGGTGATGCTGGAGACCAAGAAGTGGGTGTGGGGCGCAGGAGGGGGATCTAGGGGAGACCAGCAGCTGACGGAAAGGGCCGGGAGGTGAGGTTGCAGGCCAAAGGATGGGTGGTGGCAGTGCGGAGGGCGAGCGGGAGTGGACATTTGGCAGTGAAAGGCAAGAGGTGTTGCGGGCATGTCAGAGCTATACGACAACCCTAGCGTAGCGCTGAGCTTGTCAGATAGCTCCAGTATAACCGCAACAAGAAGCATGAAAAGACAGGTGATTAGGAGTGGGAGCAACGAGAGTAGTGTGGCCTCCGGGTTGGAACCGCAGCTCCCCTGTCCTCTGCCGGCCTTTGAGCTCCCGTTCCTCTTCCCCCCACGTCCTGACGCACACCCGGGTGGAAGGAGGCGATGTGGCGGGGCCACGCCACCGTACCGGGGACTGATCCTGGTGTCCAGCGGGTCCTGCCCCTTCCGCATAACTCCTCGTCTCCTGTCCCACGCCCTGTGCCGTGCAGGTGGCACGTGGCCGCCAAGTGGCAGGGCTGCGTCAAGTACCCCGCCACCCACATGGCCATCTCCGCCGCCTGCCCCCGCTTCGCCTTCGTGGCGGGGCTGGACTACGAGTGCGCGGCGGGCCGCTGGGACGGCAGCTCCGGCGGCAGCGCGGGCAACGCCAACAGCGGCAGCGGGGGGCACGGGCGCGCGGTGGGGCCCGCGCAGCTGCAGCAGCAGCTGGGCGACGGCGGCGTCACGCTGGCGCTGCCGCCAAGCGTTGCGCCGGCAGCGGCGGCGGCGGCAGGGGATGAGGAGGCGGCGCCGCGGGCAGGTGCGAGGGGTGTGCCTTGTGCCGTACTGTGGGTGTGGGCGTGGTGGCGGGTGTTCAAGTAGGGAAATGCCGCGGTACTGAGGCGGTGTGGGCCGCGGCGGGGTGCTGTGTGCGGGCGGTACGGTACCGGCATGCACATGGAGTGGGGTATGGGGCGAGCATGGCGCCTGGCGTGCAGCTCAATTCACTGTGGCTAAGGCTGCCCCGCGCTTATCGGGCAGTTTGCAGTACTTGACCTGCATGACCTGCCCTTACAGTGTGACAACAGTGCCTGTACCGGTGCTTGCAGTCACGGCGCATGCCGGGGCCCCTGCCCGCCGCGCGTGAGGACCTTGCCCCGCCCTGTCCTTTAACCCTGTGCCCCCCACTGCGCAACTGGCTCCCGTTCCCCAAGGGCTGTCCTTCCGCGGCAACTCCAAGTGGCTGGGCCTGGCCGCCGCCGCTGTGCTGCTGCCTGGCGGCGGCTGGCAGGACGTGGTGGCGGCGCTCAGCCTGTCGGGACACGTGTTGGTGCTGCGTGCGTCAGCGGCGGAGGCGGCGGTTGCACAGCCGGCAACCGTCACAGCCGCAGCGGCCCCCGCCGCCAGCTGATGGGCGGTGGGTTGGGTTGGCTGGTGGGCTTGCCGTAGGGGCAATTGCTGCTGAGGGTTGGCACGAGATTCGTGGGAATTGTACGTGTTGGTACCGGTACCCGGGAGCCCGTTGAGGGGCGTGATGACGGCTGGGCGCGTGAGGGGTGACCTTTGTGTAAGCCGGTGGCAGGTGCACCTGGGTTTCGCGCCCAAGGGCCGCAAACAGTCAACTGACACGCTATTGTTGGTGCGGTGGCAGACCAGTACCGTATGCGTGTTGCTGCGAGGGGCTTGCCCGTGGCAGTGGCGGCCGAGGAGGTGGCGGGCTAGGGTCGGGGCCGGCTGGGCCAGCTGGCATGCACAGTGCTACCCGTGCCAGCGTGCTGTGCGCTGCTGCCAAAGGGTGCTCCCTTGCTGCTGCCTCCAGAGCGCGGTTGCACCGCTCCATGTCCGGTACTGCTAGTGGCCCTGACTTACACATATCATAGCGCTGGGGCGGCTTTGGCTACCGATCACGGCGAGTAGTATGTCGCAGAGTGCATTTGTAACGTGCGAATGCCTAAACCCAAAAGCTGCCCGCACCACGTGCCCTCACCCCCTTGCAAGGACTCCCCTAACTCAGACGTGGTCGGGGCGTGCAAGAACCCCACAGTACCCCCAAGGTGAACATTGAGCAAATCCAATGTAACTTCGTGCCTTGTGCCTGCGTTTCCGAGCAGCGTACGTGTCGCGAACGCTTACTTGACGAGTGGCATGCCGATGGCGTGCAACTTGGTAAGGACGGACGCTTGCCTTTGTTTTCCGTTCCATCGCAGCTAACATGCCACAGCCTCAGAGCCTTGCAGATCTCGTCATGATCCCAGCCTGCATCGTGGCCTGCGGCCTCGCGTCGTGGCCTGAGCTCATCTCTGACTTAGTGAACCGACACGCTCGTACAGTGGAATGCTAAGGTATAAAGGGCATTTGCGCACCAGCCCAAGATCATCGCCACTTCTACTGTTCCTCTGCCGTCTTCTGGTCCGCGCTTGCAAAGGCAGTACACCCTTGACAACAACCATGGCTGCTGCTGCCATCGCCAAGTCGTCCCTGCGCGTCAGCTCTGCGCGCCCCTCCATCAGCAGCCGGGTGAGTTGATAACACAGTTATTCCTCAACCCAGCTTGTCAAGCTTGCCAGGTGGCAGCATTTGGATGGTCGTGTGCGGCACTGGAGCGGTTGGAGCTGTTCGCATGTTGCGCAACATCACAAGAACGACCTCCCGACGCGCTGTCTCCGCATCTTGAATGGAGACTTTCCGGCACTCGGCTTGGTTTAATTATTCCTGCACAATGCCTTCGGCGTTAAGGGTCGGAGGGAAGCTCGGCTCCTTTTGATTGGCCTGGCCCGTCTGGGAGGGTCACGCCTACTGATGCCGTGCGTCCCCTGCAGAGCAACGTCTGTAGGATCTTATTCACGCGGTGTAGCATTATGACATCTGCCCTCTTCCCATCGTACCCTTGCGCAGTCTGCTGGTCGCGTGGTGCCGCGCGCTGCGGTGGAGTGGTACGGCCCCGACCGCCCCAAGTGGCTGGGTGAGTTGTTTGCCTCAGTTAGTAATTGGGTGGAAGGCACGTCAAGCTGCGACCTGATAAACTGAATGATGTTAAGCCCTATGCGATCAAGTGAAGCTCAGTCCTCCATGTGTGCCACGACGCATGTATCTTCTTTGCCCTCCGCTTTGTGCGCAGTGCGTGCATTAACCCATCCCGCCCACCCTTCGCCTTCGCCCCTGCCTCCCCCAGGCCCCTTTTCCGAGGCCGATGTGCCGGACCACCTGACCGGCGAGTTCCCCGGCGACTACGGCTGGGACACCGCCGGCCTGTCGGCTGACCCCGAGACCTTCAAGCGCTACCGTGAGATTGAGGTCATCCATGCTCGCTGGGCTATGCTGGGCGCCCTCGGCATTGTCACCCCCGAGCTGCTGGCCAAGAACGGCGTGCCGTTCGGCGAGGCCGTGTGGTTCAAGGCTGGTGCTCAGATCTTTGAGGAGGGCGGCCTGAACTACCTGGGCAACGAGAACCTCATTCACGCCCAGTCCATCATCGCCACCCTGGCCTTCCAGGTGAGCTAGAGCAGGGGCTCAGGGTATTGTACGGCGTGTGGCGCCATCCCACGTTCATTGCTCACCACCCCCTTCCTGCTGCCGTGTCGAGCGTGCCAAGCCAGCACCTGCCGTTACCCATTGCCAGCCTTGACGTGCCGCCTTGACGTGCCGCATGCCATTGTGCCACTGCCCGTACGGACCCGTACGTATGGACCACACCAGGATGCGCGACGTTGTACTGCACCTCACTCTGCTGCTCGCAGGTGGTGACCGTGGGCCTGGCTGAGGCCTACCGCGCCAACGGCGGCCCCCTGGGCGAGGCCTCCCTGTACCCCGGCGGCTCCTTCGACCCCCTCGGCCTGGCTGACGACCCCGACACCCTGGCTGAGCTGAAGGTCAAGGAGATCAAGAACGGCCGCCTGGCCATGTTCTCGACGTTTGGCTTCTTTGTGCAGGTGGGTTTGATGCTTTAGACTGATCCAGGTCGTGTGGGTACGGGTAATGAGGGTCCTCCTGGGCTTGCGTGGCCTTTCGCGTGCACTGTGACGGGGCTGTAGCTTTCCACACTGATGCGGCTGTGAGGTGCACAGTGGCAATGCGGCCCTTGCCCTCCCGAGCAGCGCATCACCGTCTCTTGCTTCCTGATAAACACCACATGAAAGCAGCATGCGGTAGCATGTGGGGCGGCTGCCCGTACTAGGTACGTTTGCATGCTCCCACCGGCGGGGTCGTAATGGCTTGGTTCAAACCACTACCTACCCTACCTGTGTGCTGTGCTGTGCAGGCCATCGTGACCGGCAAGGGCCCCATCCAGAACCTCGAGGACCACCTGGCCAACCCCACCGTGGCTAATGCCTTCGCCTTCGCCACCAAGTTCACCCCCTCGGCGTAAATGCGTCGCGGATGGGTCGGCGGACCCATGGGTCGTTCCGCTGTGCCGGGACTCCACGGCATGACGGAAGCAAGGGCCATAGTCCGCGCTGCCTCACTTGGGCAACAACGGCTTGCTTGTTGTTGCAACTGAAGTCCTGTACTACTCACTAGGGCTTTTCCCCAGCTGTACCACTAGCGTGGACCAGTAGAGTGCCTGGTGCTTTGTTCGTTGGCCGCCGCATTGGCATTGTATCATGAGGAGAGAAGATAAACCGTGTACATATATTGTTTGAGCGGTGATACCTGAGGGTTGTGTCCTTGCTGATGGATGGCGTAGGCGCTTGAGAGCAGACGCTAGCTAACCCACGCCACGGCACGTGTCATGGAGCAGTTGGCACGCGCGAAGGCACAGGCAAGGCGCCGTACGCCAGTAAGGTTTGGTTGGCGCCAGCTGGGCCTGGCCTGGTAGCCACCATGTAACATACGACTGGACGCAAGGAAGGAGGTAGCCCGTAACACTGCCAGCTCTTTGTACCGCCAACATAGTGCTAGGGGACGGAAGGACTGCAAAGCCAGGGCACGCCTTGATCGTTCTCAGGGGTTCCAGCGAGGCCAGGGGAGGTCGCAACAAGGGGACCAGCACACGGCGACTTGCGCCACTCTGCCCACTAAAGTCCCCTGCAGACCCCATGGTCGATGTACCCAGTGCAGCATGGGAGCGAGCAACACTGGAGGGCAGGTGGCGTTTTGCTGCGCACAGTTTTTTTTTTTTTTTTTTTTTTTTTTTTTTAGGGGAAGGGTTTTGGGATTATCGG
>VFQN01001019.1_pt1 | contig 49320 bp, 48 predicted proteins | sample 3512371 | NCBI WGS metagenome assembly VFQN01 (sample SAMN10412370, study PRJNA504923) | tailings metagenome | isolation source: Replicate 2 from Balatoc abandoned mine | place: Philippines: Itogon, Benguet | collected 2017-08-28
ATCAGGAGCTTCCGGATTACGTACTGCCTGCTCACGCGATGGACCTGCAAAAAGAAGGCCCTCCCCGCGCGCGGCGGGGAGGGCGAAGCGCACTCAGGCGTCCTTGAACCAGTCGCTGAGGTCCGAGGTGTTGTTGTCCCAGCCGCTGATGTTGCAGTTGAGCTTCGCGGTCCGCGCCGACACCGTCGGGCGCTGCACGATGCCCATCACGATCTGGTTCTGGACAGCGAGGTCGTTCAGCTTGATGAACGAGGCGGCGCGCTTGACGGGATCGAGCTCCGCTTCGGTCTCGCGGTAGAGCTTGTCGGCCTCGGGGCTCTGCCAGCGGGTGATGTTTCGGCCCTGCCACTTGTTGGCCTTGCTGGCCGCCTCCCACGAGACGAACTGCAACATGTGCGTGCCCGGATCGGGCTGGCCCATGGTCGTCGTGTACATCTCGAGGTCGGTGTAGAACTTCGTGTAGGTGTCCGGGTTGGCTACGTCCGAGGAGAAGAACACCGACGCCGTCACCGACTTGAGCTCGATGTCGATGCCGGCCTTCTGGGCCGCCTGCTTGATGATCGCCTGGGTCTTCTGGCGCGGCTGGTTGATCGAGGTCTGGTAGACGAACTTGAGCTTCTTGCCGTCCTTGGCACGGATGCCGTCGGAGCCCTTCTTCCAGCCGGCCTTCTCCAGGATGTCGTTGGCCTTGTCGACGTTGAACTCGATCGGGTTGTTCTTCGAGTCGAAGCGCGAGGGACCGTACAGGAAGTTGCGGGTCGCCGGACCGGTACGGCCGTAGATGTGATCCTGGATCGACTTGTTGTCGACCAGGAGCGCGATCGCCTTGCGCACTTCGGGATCGCTGAGCGTCGGGTGCTTGGTCTTCAGGCTGGACCGCTCGCCATCGACTTCCGTCCACGGGTCGGTCGTGTTCAGGAGCAGGAACTCGATGTTGCCGCCCGGCGTGACCGAGACCTTGCCCTTGCCGCCCTTTTCCAGGCGCGTGAGGATCTCGTCCTCGACCTGCAGGTTCCAGGCGAAATCGAACTCGCCGGTCTGCAGCACCGCGCGCGCCGCCGAAACGGCATCGCCCCCGCCCTTCATCTCGACCGAGTCGAAGTACGGCTTGTTGGCCTGGTGATAATTCGGGTTCATGACGCCCGTCACCAGATCGCCCGGCTTGAAGTCCTTGAACATGTACGGGCCGGTGCCGACCGGCTTCAGGTTGGTGGGTGCGTCGCGCGACTTGGCGCCGATATAGTCGGCGAACAGGTGCTTCGGGATCAGCATGCCGCGCGTTCCGACGAAGGCATCGGCCCAGAACGGCGTCGCCTTCTTGAACTTCACACGGACGGTATACTGGTCGACCTTCTCGACCATGACGTCCTGGTAGGACGCGATCGTGTAGGCGGCCGTTGCCGGGTCCTTGGCGTATTCCCAGTTGAACACCACGTCGTCGGCCGTGAAGGGCTTGCCGTCATGCCAGGTGACGCCCTGCTTCAGCTTCCAGGTCACCGACATGCCGTCGGCGGCCAGGCCACCGTTTTCCTTGGTCGGGATCTCGGCCGCCAGCTTGGGCTTGAGGTTGCCGTCCGGATCCCACGCCGCCAGCGGCTCATAGAACAGGCGCGAACCGTCCTGATCCTTGGTGCCGACCGCGAAATGCGGGTTGAGCAGGGTCGGGCCCTGCCACCACAGGAGCTTGAGGGGACCGCCGCCGCCCCGCTTGGTCGGCTTGTAGGTCGACGGGCTCTGCGCCATCGCCACGCCCGACGAGAGGAGGATCTGGCCCGCCGCCGGCGCGCCGATGCCCACGGCCATCATCGCCTGCACGAAACCACGTCGCGACAGCTTGCCCGCCTTCACCTTCCCGATGAGGCCGCGCAGTTCACGTTCCTTCATTTCAATACTCCCAAGATCGGTGCCCATCCCAATGCCGCCCTCGCTATGCTGCAAGATGCGTGCAATCCTCAATCGTTACAGGCTGTAACGCTGCCGTCAATGACAGCACTTGCTCTGAGGGGGAAACCGGATGGCGTGGATATCTCTTTTCCTGGCGGGACTTTGCGAGATCGGCTGGCCAGTGGGGCTGAAACTCGGTTGGACGGATCAGGGCGTCCGGCCCGGATGGCTGCTTTTCGCCGCGGTTGCCATCGTGGTGAGCGGCGCGCTGCTTATGTGGGCACAGCGCACCATCCCGATGGGCACCGCCTATGCGATCTGGACGGGTATCGGTGCCGTCGGTGCCTTCACCGTCGGCATCCTGGCCTTCGGCGACACCGTCTCGACGATCCGGATCGTCTCGATCGCCCTCATCGTGGCCGGTATCGTCGGCCTCAAACTGGCCTGAGGGCGCAAGACATGAGGATGAAGGACAAGGTCGCCCTGGTGACCGGCGCGGCGAGCGGCATGGGTGCAGCCACCGCGCGTCTTTTTGCCCGCGAGGGCGCCAGGGCGGTGGTGGTGGCCGACATGCTCGACGAGGATGGCGAAACGGTCGTCGCGGACATCCGAAAGGCCGGCGGCACGGCGAGTTACGTGCATCTCGACGTCACCAAGGAAGATGAATGGAAGGCCGCGGTCGACCAGACCGTCGCAGCCCACGGCGGCCTCAACGTTCTGGTGAACAATGCCGGCATCTCGGGCTCGGCCGCCGAGGATCTGTACGATACCGCACTCTGGCACAGGCTGATGGACATCAACTCCACCGGCGTCTTCCTCGGCATGAAATACGGCATCCCCGCCATCCGCAGGACCGGCGGGCCGGGCTCGGTGATCAACCTGTCGTCGATCTCCGGGATCGTCGGCCAGTCGTACATCCATGTCGGCTACAATGCCTCCAAGGGCGCCGTCCGCCTGATCACCAAGGCTGCTGCAGCCCAGCATGGCAAGGAGGGCATCCGCGTGAACTCGGTGCATCCGGGACTTATGCCTCCCATGCGCACTTCCGGCCGCACCGCCGATCCCGAGCAACGCGCCAAGACGCTGAAGGGCGTGCCGCTCGGCCGCGCCGGAGAGGTCGACGAGGTGGCCAATGCCGTCCTGTTCCTGGCATCGGACGAGTCTTCCTATGTCACCGGCGCCGAGCTGGTGGTCGACGGTGGCTGGACGGCGGTCTGAAATGGCGGAAGAGCGCAAGCCCGTCGCGCCCTGGAAGGTCCTGGAGTCGAAGTACAATTATCGCGATCGCTGGCTGGCGCTGCGTTCCGACACCGTGGAACTGCCGAACGGCCGCGTACTCACGCCATTCCATGTCATCGAGCAACCGGACTGGGTTACCGCGGTCGCCATAACAGGCGCAGGCAATGTCGTGCTGGTCGAGGAATATCGGCACGGGGCACGACAGGCGGTGATCGAGCTGCCGAGCGGCATCCACGATGGCCCGGGCGAGCCGATCGAGCAGATGAAGCGTGAACTCGTCGAGGAGACGGGTTTCGCCAGCGACGACTGGCATCCGCTGGGAGCGTTCTTCGCCAATGCGCCGCGGCTCACCAACCGCGTGCACTGCTTCCTGGCCCTCGACGCCCGCAAGGTGGCCGAGCCCGCACTCGACGAGGGCGAGGTCATCGTGACCCACGAGGTGCCCCTGCCGCAGTTCCTCGAGGAACTACGCGACGGGCGCCGCACCTTCCATGGCTTCCAGGGGGGCGCGTTATGGCTGCTGGATGCCCACGCCCGCAGGACCAGGGACCAGCGCCTCGCAGCATTGCTGGATTGAGAGCGGGCTCGCTACCGTTTCAGCTCTCGCAGCCGGCCCGCGACCGCGCACACCATGAACCCGCCGATCAGGGAGATATGCTCCATGGCGACGCGGAAGTGCGGGGTGCGCGCCGGCTCCTGCATCGTCCAGAACGGATGGGCGAGCACGATGGCCACGACCAGGAAGCCGCTCAGGATGCCGCAACCCAGCCACAGCCAGCGATCGAGCAGGATCATCAGCGAGCCGATCAAGAGCGTGGCGATCAGCACGACATTGAGCAATCCCGCCGGTTCCAGCCCGAGCGTCTTCAGCTCGGCGACGCTGTGCTCGAAGCCGAACAAGTGCGCGAGCCCCGCACTCCAGAAGACGAAGGTCAGCACCAGCCGGGCCAGGAACCACCCGATCCCGCTGTCCAGAAAGGCCGCGATCACCCGCGGCGTGTCGTTCCGCCCCATATGAAATCCCCCTCAAAGACTGATTTTCGCGAAAGATAGGGCGACAAGCCGCCTTCTTCCACCGCGTTTGCTTTCGCGCCCAATTCGGCGATGCTCGGCCAACGACGCAACGAGCTCTTGCGCCTCTCTCTTTTCAAATCAGGATCTTTTCAATGCTCGTCCGCCGCCTCTTCCTCGCCGCCGCCGTCTCGGTCCTCGCCCTGCCCGCGATGAGCCAGGACTACAAGATCGGTTCGCTCGAGATCACCACGCCCTGGAGCCGCGCCACGCCACCCTCGGCGCGCACCGGCGGCGGATTCATGACGATCACCAACAAGGGGACCGTCGCGGACCGGCTGGTTGCCGCGCGCAGCAACGCATCGGACAAGGTCGAGATCCACGAGATGCAGATGGACGGCAATGTGATGCGGATGCGCGAGCTTGGGAAGGGGCTCGAGATTCCGCCCGGAGCCACCGTGATGCTGAAGCCCGGCGGCTATCACATCATGTTCATGGAACTGAAGGCGCCGCTCGCCAAGGACACCAAGGTGCCCCTGACTCTGGTGTTCGAGAAGGCCGGCAGCGTCGACGTCGCACTGAACGTCCAGGCCATGGGCGCCATGCCGCAAGGACACGGGAAGAATTAGGGACAGCTGCGCTCCGCCCTGGATGACGAAGCGCCACTGTCTTACATCGCCTTCAGAAGCTCGATGGCGATGAGCACCATGCCGATGACCGAGACGAACCAGGCGGCCGTGCGCAGCCAGGCGATGCCCGCGACGTAGATCACGGCATATGCGAGCCTGCCCCAGAAGAAGACGGCGGCGCCCAGTGCCGTCATCGCGTTGGCCCTGCCAGCGACGGCCGCCACCAGCACCAGTGCGGCGAAGAGCACCATGTTCTCGACCATGTTGAGGTGGGCACGCTTGGCGCGCCCGGCCCACCCCTTGATCTCGGGCAGGCCCTCGCGGTTGCCCGCGAGCGTGTTGAGGCCGACCGCCTGGTTGGCGCCCATGGCCGCCACCAGCATCTGCCCGAACGTCAGGATCACGGAAAAGAGGAGGTATTTCAGATCCGGAGACATCGCGTCTCTCCCGTTGCCGTTATTTGGTGCCGAAGAGACGGTCGCCCGCATCGCCGAGCCCGGGAACAATATACCCGTGATCGTTGAGTTTTGCATCGATGGCTGCCGCGAAGACAGGGACATCGGGATGGACCTCGGCGAAGGTCCGCGCGCCCTGCTCCGAGCCCAGCACGCAGATGAACTTGATGCGCTTGGCACCCGACTCCTTCAGCCGGTCGACCGCCGCGATCGCCGAATGGGCCGTGGCCAGCATCGGATCGCAGACGATGACGTCGCGGTCGGAAATGTCCTGCGGGATCTTCAGGTAATACTCGACGGCCTGCAGCGTGCGCGGGTCGCGATAGAGGCCGACATGTCCCACGCGCGCCAGCGGCACCAGGTCGGTGACCCCCTCGGCAAGGCCGAGGCCGGCGCGCAGGATCGGCACGACCACCAGCTTCTTGCCGTCGAGCAGCGGTGCTTCCATCGCCTCGATCGGCGTCTCGATGCGCGTCTGCACCGTCGGCAGGTCGCGCGTGGCGTCATAGCCCAGCAGCAACCCGATCTCGCGCAGCAGGCGGCGGAAGTTCGTGCTCGACGTGGCCTTGTCGCGCAGCTTGGTGAGCTTGTGCTGCACCAGCGGATGCGAAACGACATGGATCGAGTGCGGCAATGACATCGTCTTCTTCTCCCCCAAAACCCTAGAACACCGTGCCGTCGCTCTCGACGGTGATGGGCGGGCCGCCGCCGGGCCGTCGCTCCGCAGCCAGCCGGCGTCCCGCAAACCAGGTGCCGGCTTCCAATACCTTCACAAGCGGCAGGCTCGCCGCATCCATACCCAGGTGCAGGCGGACATGCTCCGCAATCTGGTCGAGCAGCGCCACCGTCAGCGCCCGCCATTCCACGATCGCCTCGTCGCCCGGCGCGAAGGCCTTCTCCAGCAGCACCCGCTGCTTGGGCCGGAGCGCGCCGGCATCGACCAGCAGCCCGCCGTTGCGGTATTCCGGCAGCCCGGTCAGCGCATCGAGCGCCGCGACCTTCAGGCCGGCGCCCTCGATCGGCTCCACCAGCGAATAGCTCATCCACTGGGATAGCTTGTGGAAGGGCACCAGCCCGACCACCGGATGCTCCCACACATCACCGCGCGGCGACGGCCAGATGGGCGACAGCCTGTCGAGCACGGCGGCCAGGATGGCCTCGGCCTTCACCTCGCACCCCGTCGCGACGATGTCGAACAGCGCGCCCGGCCGCTCCAGTCCGACGCCACCCAATCTGCGCAGCAGTTCTGCGCGACCCTCGAGCCCCAGCAGCGGGTTGTGCGCCTTCACCTGGAAACCCATGGCGATGTCCATGGGCGTGAGCCGGGCCAAGCGCTCGGCATCCACCCGCAAGGGATCGTCCTTGGCGTCGCGGCTGAAGGCGCCGTCGGCGAACATGTGCAGGCTGGCGAGCCCCAGTCCCTCGGAGCGCGCATAGGTCTCGCCGGTGCCCGGCTCGCGATAGCTCCACGCCGCCCCGGCGCCTGCATCGAGCAGGACGGACACGACCGCCAGATCCATGCGCCGCCGCGCGATCTCCTCGGGCGGCAGATGCGTCAGCCGCGCCGCCAGCGCACTCCAGCGGTCCCGACCGCCCGATTCGAAATGCCGCCAGCGCGAATGGAACGGGATCGTCGCCGGATTGGGGAAGCGCTCGCGCGTGACGGCGAGTGTCGTCTGCACGGCGGTCTCCAGCCCGCTTGGATCGAGCTGGAACCACTGCGACTGCCCGTCGACGACATGCTTCAGGACCTTCGCCGCCCGCTCGCGGATTGCGACGGGTGTGCGGAGGTACGCCAGCGAATCATTCATCGAGGCCACGTCCCTTGGCCCGCGCCAGCTCGTTCGAGCCGGGTTTGGTGGGGCTGAAGTAGCCCGCCGCCTTCTTGGCATCCATCTCGACCAGCGCGTCGGCGGGAATCAGGTGCTCGGGGATCGGCACCTGCTCGACGATGTCGATTCCCTGCTCGCGCAAAGCGTCGGACTTCATGTTGCTCATCGAGGCGAAGCGGTCGATGCGGCTGATGCCGAGCCAGTGGAAGATGTCGGGCATCAGCTCCTGGAAGCGCATGTCCTGCACGCCCGCCACGCATTCAGTGCGGTTGAAGTACTGTGCCGCCGAATCGCCGCCCGGCTGGCGCTTGCGCGCATTGTAGACGAGGAACTTCGTCACCTCGCCCAGCGCCCGGCCCTCCTTGCGATTGTAGATGACGACGCCGACGCCGCCCTTCTGGGCCATGTCGATGCAGATCTCGATGCCGTGCGCGAGGTAGGGCCGGCAGGTGCAGATGTCCGAGCCGAACACGTCGGAGCCGTTGCACTCGTCGTGGAGGCGGCAGGCAATCCTGGTCTCGGGACGACCGAGCTTCGACACATCGCCGAAGAAATAGATCGTGGCGCCGCCGATCGGCGGCAGGAACAGTTCGAGGTCGGGCCGCGTCACCAGCTCGGTGTACATGCCGCCGGTCTGCTCGAAGAGCGTGCGGCGCAAGTCGACTTCCTTGACACCGAACCGCTCGGCGATGCCGGGCAGCCACCAGACCGGCTCGATCGCCGCCTTGGTCACCTTCACGTCACCGGTGGCGCTCAGGATGTCGTTGTCGGGCTTCAGGCGGCCGGCCGCCAGCGCCTCCATGATCTCGGGCATGTTCACATGCGCCTTGGTGATGGCGATGGTCGGGCGGATATCCCACCCCGCAGCAAGTTTATCGGCGAAGACCTCCGAGACCATGTGTCCCCACGGGTCGAGCGACACGATCTTCTTCGGATCGAACCACGACTCGAACGGCCCGATCGCCACGGCCGGCGAAGTGTTGGTGAGGTCCGGCCGGTGGTCGGCCTTGAGTTCCTGAGCGGCGATGGCGAGCGCGCGATAGATGCCGTAGCTGCCGGAATGGACGCCAATGACGTTGCGTCGGGAGGTGAGACCGACGGTCCCGACGACCGGGCCCCTCACCGCAGGGTCGCGCGCGCCCCAGACCACCGGGGGCGCCGGCTGGCCTCCCTGGCTGGGATGGGTATTCAGTCTGATGTGCGCCATCTGCTTTCCGATCCTCCGGGAGCGGGAAAGCGAGGAAGCTTACAGCGCCCGGATGACCAAAGGAAGACGCTGGTAGAACTGGCTAAAGCATCCGGGAGGGAAGTTTCACATACCGTGACGAGGGTCACTATCGCTTAAACCGGCTCACTCCCCACCGCCACCGTCACCCCCACCAGCATCGCCGCCGCCGTCACCGTGACCGCCGGAAATCTCGATCGAGAAACCTCCGCCAAAGTCGCTTCCATTCGAGTTCGCACTTTTGTCGTACGTCTCCGGCCAAGCGCTTGCGATGGCTTTCGCGACGATGAGGCCGACAAACACGCCGGCAAAGAGGCTACCTCCCCAAGCTTGGTCGTTCTTTGCCATCGGGTTCATGACGTAGATCATGGTTCGCCCAATGCTGGCGATCACGGCGACCAGCATCAGCAAAAGAAGTCCGAATGGAATTACGACCTTGCGCTTCATTCCGTGCTAAGGCGTTCGCGGATCAATGCCCCCCATCGCCGCTGCCGTCGCCGCCGTGACTTCAGGAAGCAGAGAAGCATGATGCTCATTTTCGATCCTGCCTTATATAAGTGCAAGCTCTGATCTTCTACAACCGTGCGTTACTCCAGGCAAAAAGCAATGCCGCTCGCCCCGCCCCTAAGGCCCCTTCGCCGCGAGGTCGATGGCACGGCGGTACATGGTCATGGCGGCTTCGGGCGTGTTGTAGCCCGCGTGCGCCGTCAGGGTGACGTTGTCGAGGGCCAGAAGCGGCTCGTCCGGCATCGTCGGCTCCTTGCCGAAGACGTCGGTCGCGTAGTGACCGATGCGGCCCGAGTGCAGCAGTTCGACCAGCGCAGGCTCGTCGACGATGCCGGCCCGCGCTGTGTTGACGATAATGACGCCCGGCCTGGTCATCTCCAGCTTGGCACGGTTGAGGAATCCGCGCGTGGAATCGTTGAGCGCGAGATGCAGGCTCACTATGTCGGACTGCGCCAGCAGCTCGTCGATCGTCACCATGGGGACGCTGCCGCCCGGAACGGGCGAGCGGTTGTAGGCGATCACCTCCAGGCCCACGCCCTGGGCGATGCGCGCCATCTCACGGCCGATGCCGCCCAGCCCGACCACGCCCAGGGTCTTGCCCTTGAGCTGCATGCCCTGCATCGGCCGCCAGCCGCCGCCCCGCAACATGGCGTGCATGGTCGCGATGTGTCGGGCCGCGGCGAAGACGAGGCCCATCGCATGCTCGGCGACCGTGGTGTCGCCGTAGCCGCCGATGGTCGAGACCTTGATGCCGAGCCGTTCCGCCGCCGCGAGGTTGACGAAGCTCGCGGCCCCCGTGCCCAGGAAGACGATGTGCTTCAGTCCGGTGCAGCGCTTCAGCGTGGGCTCGCTGAAATAGGTCGCGTCGTTGATGACCGTGTCATAGCCAGCGGCCTTGCCGGGCACTTCGTCGTCAGGCACGGGGCCCATGCCGATGTCGATCGGGATGTCCGCCGGCCCATGGACCTGCTTCCACACACGGTCGATGTCCGGTGTCGAATCGATGAACAATGTCTTCGGCACGGCCATGACTCCCGCGTTTCCCCGTCGACGATAGTCCGCAGGGCGCGAAGTGTCTGCTAGGGTAGCAGGATGAACCGTCGCTCCTTCCTCGGCGCCCTGCCGATCCTCGCCGCTGCTCCCGCCTCCGCCCAGCAGCTTCCGGCCATCCGGACCGTGACCCTGTCGACGGCGCCCGCCAGCACCTCTGTCAGCGGCACCCTCGCCGACACGAGGGCGCGCGCGCTCTATTACGTGCCGGGCCAGGCCGGCCAGACCATGAACGTCATGGTCACGTCTCCCGGCAACAACGTGGTGTTCCAGGTGTGGGAGCCGGGCACGGGCGTCCGCGCCAATCCGGACGGCATCCCGATACTGGACGGCAAGGCCATGCACGATGCCGGTCCTGCCGAGGAACCAGCTGCCTGGATCGGGGCCCTCCCCAAGTCCGGCCCGTACCTCCTGGTCGTCTACAGTCGCCGCGACCCGGCCACCTACACCGTGACAATTTCCGTAACGGGGCCGTAAATATTCCAGGTTGCGCCGTCAGTGCAGAATATCTAGCTTCCGCCCCTCGCGTGGCCTGGTCGGCGTGGGGATGCCGGGGCCCGTCAATTCGAAGTCGGGGAACGGACCGTGGAGCTGGACATGAAAATGCTGGTCGCGGGCGCGTTTGCGCTTGCCGTCGTCGTGGCGGCCGCCGCCGGAACCATTGCCTATTCGCAGCAGTCGTCGACGCCGAAGCCCGGCCAGGAGCAGGCTCCGGGCCAATTTCAGGCTCAGGGCCAGGGCAAGGCTCCCGCATGCCTGACGCAATATACGCCGATGCCTGCTCAGTCCGCGATCACCATGATCCGGGCCGGTTACGAGATCAAGGCGGCGGTGCCGAACGGCCTCTGGCTGCAGAAGGACAAGGACGTCTACTACTGCAATTCCGGCCGGCCGATCGAAGGCGAGGCGCAATGCTGGCAGATGCGCGAAGTCACGCGCTGCTGACCTGAAACGCGGAACAGGGCATGCTCCACCTCCAAGACAGGAGGATGGCATGCCCGATCTCTTTCCGACGACCGGCGAAGCCGAGGAAGACAAGCTCAAGGAAGCGACGACGACCGGCGGCCCCGGTATCGTGAGCCATCTCGGCCCCGACTCCTTCCAGAAGGACGGCCTGCGCCCCTTCTTCGAGTACCGGCCTCTGGGACTGAAGGAGCTGACCGGCGGCAAGGTCGGCGCGCACGTGATCCGCGCCGTGCCCGGGCAGCATCCCGACGCGCCCCGACACAGCCATGCGCTGGATTTCCAGTTTGTCTACGTTCTGAAGGGCTGGGCGATCTTCGAGTACGAGGGCTATGGCCAGCACAAGCTCGTCGCGGGCTCGACCGTCTATCAACCGCCCGGCGTCAAGCACAAGGAAATCGACCACAGCGACGATCTCGAACTGATCGAGATCACCATGCCGGCCGACTTCGAGACGACGGTCGTCGAGTGATCCTCTGACCCGCCTCGACGCCAAGGTGGAGCTGACAGAGCTGCGAGAGAAGGCCGACATGCCGCCGTCCGGTGCTGCCGATATCGTCCGCATCCTGCGTTCCCGTCGCGTCGAGGAAGAACTGGCGGCGGGGCAGAACCCCTTCCTGATCGAAGCCCTGCGCAAGGAGAAGCTCGAAGGGCAGCGCATCGCAGCGTGGGCGCGAACAGTCGCGCTGACCGCGAGCGGCGTCCTGATCGCCTTTCAGAACCCGAGCTGGAGTGTCCTGTACTTCCATGCATTCCTGCTGGTCTTCATCGCCCTGGGCTGGGCGCAGCTCCGCTATGCGACGGTGGGCCGTTCCCGTATCGAGCTCACCCTGATCCTGGCCGATCTCGTGCTCCTGGCGGCCGTCCTGACGGTTCCCAATCCTTTTGCCGCGGGCGCTTTTCCGACGGCGATGATCTATCGCTTCGAGACGTTCCCCTACTTCTTCATCATCCTGGCGCTGGCGACGCTGGCTTACTCGTGGCGCACCATCGTCACGATGGGCGTGGCCACCGCGTTGATCTGGTTGCTGTCGGTGTTGGGCGTCGCCCTGTTCGGTACGACCGACCCTGAACTGGGCAGCAAGGTCGTGTCGGCCTTCGCCGACATGCCAGGCGTGCGCGACCTCGTCGACCCGAACTCCGTGATCTGGCCGATCCGCGCGCAAGAGATCGTCATCTTCTTCCTCGTCTCGGTGATTCTCGCGCTCCGGGGGCAGCGCTCGACGGACCTGTTGATCCGTCAAGCCGGCATCGCGGCGGAACGCGCCAATCTTTCGCGCTACTTTCCGCCCTCCCTCGTCGACGAGCTGGCGTCGGCCAGCGCCGATGTCGGGTCGGTCCGGTCACAGGACGTCGCGGTGCTGTTCGCCGACATCGTGGGCTTCACCCAGATCGCCGAGCGAGAGAAGCCGGAGACGGTGATTCGGATCCTCAGGAGCTGTCATGCCGTCATCGAGGAGGCGATCTTCTCGAACGGCGGCACGCTCGACAAGTATCTCGGGGACGGCGTGATGGCGACCTTCGGCACCCCCCGCGTCTCACCCGCAGATTGCGCCAACTCGCTTGCGGCCGCCCGGGACATCGTCGACGGCATTGCGTCCGGCAATGCCGCGCTGGCGAGGTCCGGCCTCCCGCAGCTGCGCATCTCGGTCGGCGTTCATTTCGGCCCGGCCATCATCGGCAACATCGGCTCGGAACGACGGCTTGAATTCGCGACGCTCGGCGACACGGTGAACGTGGCCAGCCGACTGGAGGCGGCGACACGCAGCCTCGGATGCCAGATCGTCGCCAGCGACGCGGTCGTGTCTCGCAGCGAGGGCGGCGGGCGAGGCGACTTCCGGCACGTTCCGGCACTCAGCCTGCGCGGTCGGGCAGCCCCGATAGATGTCTGGGTTTCCTAGGCGAAGCAGCCATCAGGCTCCGTGCCGCAACAGGCGCCCCGAATGGGTGTTCGTCGGGCGATCGTCCCGCATCGTCACCTGGCCGTTGACCAGGATGTACTTGTAGCCCGACGCCCGCTGCACGCGGCGCCACTCGCCGCCTGGCAGGTCGTGCGCGATCTCGTCGGGCAGGACCCTAAGCCCGTCATAGTCGTAGATGACGATGTCGGCCGGCGCGCCCTTCTTCAGCATGCCGCGGCCCTGGAAGCCCGCGACCTCGGCCGGCAGCGCCGAGAGCCGCCAGTGCACGTCCTCGAGGCTCAGCATGCCGTGCTGACGCACCACCTTGCAGATCGTCTCGGTCGGATAGCGGCCGGCCGTGAGGAACTTGGTGTGGGCACCGCCGTCGGAGACCCCGAAGAGGATATAGGGGTCGTCGACCAGCTCCTTGAGAAACTCGATGCTGCCGTTGGGCGGGGCGGCGAAGAACTCGGTCTCGAGATTCTCCTCGACCGCCATGTCGAGCATGACGTCGACCGGATGCTTGCCCATTTTCTCGCCGGCATGGGCCAGCGTGTGGTCGAGCCACTTCTTGTTGCGCTCGAGCTTGGGCCCGACGATCGCAATCTGTGGCAACGGGCCCGTCGCCGTGATCGGCAGGTTCTCGCGCAACTTGGCACGCCGCGCCGGATCGGCGAGCTTGGCCAGCCGCTGCTCGCGCGTACCGGTCGTGGCGTCGCACCAGTCCTGCGAATCGTCGAACAGGTTCCAGTCCTCGAAAGTGAAGGTGAAGCCGGCGTCGGTCGTGAGCCCCTGCCCGACGACCCTGATGCCGCGCTCGCGGCAACTCTTCAGCCAGGCCAGCCCGCGGCGATGGATCTCCGGCCGGTGATCGAAGGCCTGGATCACATTCATGATCATGGGCCGGCCGCTCAAGGTCGACAGTTCCTCGTAGAAGGCGCGGTCGGCCGCATTGTCGCCCGAGATCAGCAGCATCTGCATGAAACCCTCGTTGCGTTCGGCGAGCACCCGCGCGAACTCGCGGCAGGTCTCGTCGTGCATCACGTCGGTCGGCATGGGCGTGCCGTCGTAATCGCGCTGCACCGCCGCCGGACCGGTCGGCTTCATGCGCTGGGCCGACCAGCCGCAGGCGCCGGCATCCATCGCTTCGCCGAGCAGCCGCTTCATTTCGGCATGCTGCTCCGGCGTCGGCATCCTGCCGGCCTTGGCCGCCTCGAAGCCCATCACCCAGATGAGCAGCGGCGACACCGGCACATAGGGCAGGACGTTCACCGCCTTGGGCGCGGCATCGACACTGTCGAGGAATTCCGGGAAGGTCACCCAGTTCCAAGGCATGCCCTCCTTCATCGACGCCATCGGAATGGCCTCGACCCGGGTCATCGACATCATGGCGCGCTCGCGCTCGGCCGGCCTCACCGGCGCGAAGCCGAAGCCGCAATTGCCGATGACTACCGAGGTGATCCCGTGCCACGAGGAAAGCGTGCAGTAGGGATCCCAGAAGAGCTGGGCGTCATAGTGCGTGTGCAGGTCGATGAAACCCGGTGCCACGATCAGGCCGCCGGCATCGATGACCTCGTCGGCGTCCACGGCGGCGATCTGCCCGATCTCGGCGATCCGGCCGTCCTTGATGCCGATGTCGCCGCGAAAGCGCGGCAGCCGGCTGCCGTCGACGATCATCCCGCCGCGGATCACGCGATCATAGCGTGCCATTCGTTTCCTCCGGTGTTTTGCCGGAAGCGTGCGGGCCTGCCGTGGGTCTGTCAACGCGAGTGCGTCGCGTCGCAGAACTCAGTTGCGCTTCGTCACCTGGATGAACGTGTTGTTGGTGTTGGGCCGATAGCTCACATTGTAGTGGCCGCCCGCCCCCACCGCGTCACAGCTCGCGCCCACGGTCTGCACGCGAGCGATCGTGTAGGTCGTCCAAGCGCTCCCCTTGGTCATGTCGACGTCGAGTTGGAAGAGCAGGTTCGGCGAACTCTTCTGACCGTTCTGATACTGCCAGCACATCCAGTTCTTGTACCCGGGCTTGAGCTGCATGGTCTTCCACTCGCCCTCGCCCCACTTGTAGCGATAGCTGATCTGCGCCTGAGTCTGATTGTGAAGGCAGGCGCAGCCATGAGTCGTCTGCTGCGCGGCCGCGGAGCCAGCGCCCAGAGACGCCAAGGCGACCGACATGATTGCCGGAATTCCGAGTTTCATTTTCCTCCCCCGAGTGACGAGACAACCTAGAATTATCGCTTTGTGACTGCAAGGTGTCTGCGGTGCCGGTCACCCCGCCTTCCGTTCACACTGAAAGGTGATCACGCGCGGCTTGTAGGGGGCGGGCAGCGGAACAGGCGGGAAATTCTTCCTCGGCCAGGTGCCGTCGGCGAGATGCCGGTCGATCACGGGAATGAGGAGTTGCAGCATGATCCAGGCCCGAAGGCGCACGCCTTCGGGCGTTCCGTGTATGGCATCGACGAAGAGGTCCGGGTCGGACGGCATCAGGCGGGCGACATCGAGGAACTCGATCCGGTGCTCCTTCGCATATTTCTCCAGCACGCGGTTCTGGAACTGGGCTAGTCGCGCCAGGTCGCGGTAGCGGAACGGGGCATAGCCGTAATTGAGATATTCGAGGATGAAGCGGTGGCGAACCGGATCGAGCACCATGCCGTCCTCGACCAGCCACTTGAACGAGGCCAGGGCCAATTCCCCGCCCACTGCCTGGGTCGTCGCCTCGATGCGGCCCAGATCGGCCAGGATGGCCGACAGAGTGACCGGAAGGTCGCTGCGCGCGAGGTCGGGGTTCTTTTCGTCGACGCCGGCCGGCCAGACCAGCGTGTAGTCGGGCTTCGGCCATTCGCGACCGTCGGCCCCCGGCGCGCTCCCGCCGGCGCCGGACGGGTTCGTTTCCTTCGGCGAAGCGTACTCGGCAACCAGGTTTTGCAGGCGCTTGGCCAGCGCGGAACTGTAGCTCAGATCCTCGAGGACGCGGGCGACCAAGCCCGGAGCGGGAGGCGTCGCGACCGGCAGTCTGACGGGGCGCGGTGGAAGCTGGGGAACGAGCGGATCCAGATAGAACTGGTTCGCACCCTCGTAGTAGACGACCAGATCGGGCGCGAGCGGCGCCACCTCGTTCTTCATGATGGCCGCGATGTCGGGCGAGCCGATGCTCTCTCGCCCGGCATTCAGGACCTCGAAGCGCAGATCGAGCTTCTTCGCCTCGGCCCAACGATTGAGCCAGTAGCCGACATGCTCTGGATAGGAATAGGGAAAATGGTGCGACGCCACGGTCGTCGATGCGCCGAGAAAGGCAATGCGGATCGTCTTCGGCTGGCGCGCGAGCGGCACGGGACCACCGCGGAAACCATAGGCGTTGGTCACCAGCCCGATCGGTGTCGTCGTGTCGGGCAGGAAGCGGAAGCGCGGCCACGGGCTGCCATCGGGGGGATCGTAAACATAAATCCGGCCCGGCGCGTCCTTGAGATAGGGATGTGCGCAGGGATCGGGACCAACGAAGGCGCTGTTCCACACCTTGAACATGTCGGCGCGCCGCGTGCCGTCCGTCACGCCACTCGCTTCAACCCGCCGCACCAGCTCGAGGGCTTCGGAGGAGACAGCACGGCGATTCGGGAGCGGCGGCGGCTCCTCGCCGAACCAGGCACGATGCACGCCTTCGGCCAGGGGGATTCCGTCGAGATACTTCAGCGCGGCACTCGGCTCCTGGGCGTCGAGCCAGCGCACCATTCCCTCAGCCGCCGCCGTGCACAACAGGACGGAGACCAGGATCAGGACAGCATTCTTCAGGAATGAGATCACAAGGCTGTTGTTAGTACGTCCGACCAGACGATGCCAGACGGGGAGAAACACCCGTGCATGCTATAGAACCGCAGGCACCACGCGGAGAGTAGAATGAAGTTCGGCTGGCTTACGCTCGCGATGTCACCCTCGCCCGACGAGGACGCCGCGCGAATCGACGAGATCGTGGCGCAGGCGTGCGAAGCCGAGCGTCTGGGCTTTTCCGACGTCTGGCTGACCGAACACTATTTCACGGGCGAGAGCGTCTATTGCGATTCGCTGATGTTCGCGGCGGCCTTGGCGATGAAGACCAGCAAGGTGCGTCTGGGCTTCGCGGTGGTGCAGACGCCGTTCCATCATCCGGTTCGCCTCGCCGTCCAGCTGGCCCTGCTCGACAATCTGAGCAAGGGCCGCATCGACGTCGGGATCGGCAAGGGCACCGCCTACAACGAGTACGAATTCGTCGGCCACGGACTGCGCAGTACCGACAGCCGGGAGCGCATGGAGGAGACGGTCGACATACTGCAGCGCGCCTGGACGGAAGCGCCACTCGACTACCAGGGCAAGTATTACAAGCTGCACGTGCCGGCGATCCGGCCCAGGCCCGTGCAGCAGCCCGGCCCTCCCCTCTGGCGCAGCGTGATCTCGCCCGGCTCGTTCCGGGAATGCGGCAGGCTGGGCATGCCGATCCTGACCGCCCGCCTTCCGGTCGAGCGAATCAAGGAACGCTGGGCGACCTACGCCGCCGGCATCGACGAAGGCGGCCACGATGCCGCGACCAGGGGGCGGCTGCTGGCCGAGAGCGCCCTCTGGCGCAACGTCTATGTCGGTGAATCGGACGCCGAGGCGGAGGATGCGCTGGCCGCGCTGCTGATCGAGACGCGCGCCCACATGATGCATGTCCGCGAGGCATACAACCCGGCGGACTTTGAGCCCGAGCCCGCGACCCTCAATGCGTGGACCGATCCCAAGGTGCCGGATTCGCAGGCCGTGCCGTACGTGTTACGCACCGGTTCGCTCTACGGCTCAGTAAAGCGCGTGCGCGAACAGGTGGCGGAGCTGCACGACGTCGGGGTCCGGCATCTGCTCTGCCAGACCGGCTTCGGCACGATGAGCCACGACCAGAACCTCGCGTCGATGCGGCGATTCGGCGAGCAGGTCATGCCGTCGTTTGAGAAATTGCACCCCAGCTGAACTTTATGTCCGGTACCGTACAGACCCGCCACCCTTTGGCAATTTAGTTACCGGTGCGGCCGGAACCGAATCCCGTGCTTTGCGTTTATTCTTGCGGCCACCGCCCCTTTGCCAGGTGCAGCCGTGAGCCGAGGGGGAGCAGAATGGCCGTTACCAGCTACGATCAGGCGTTGGCGCGCCTCTTTACGGACGGCGAAGCCGGGATTCTCACCGATTGGGTTTCGACCCTGAATCTCAAGGATACCCGAATGACGCCGCAGGAAGCCGAGAGCCAGGGCCGGGCCGTCCTGCACGCCCTCGGCAAGGCCGTGTCGCAGGGGAATGCCATCGACCTGCGAAGTGCCGACTATATTGAAGTGCGAGAGATATTGCAGAGCTTCTCCCGGAGCCGCGCCTTGCAGGGCTTCTCTCCGACGGAAACCGCAACCTTCGTCTTTTCCCTGAAGCGCTCGTTGTTCGAGCAGGTGCGCAAGACCGCGAAGGCCGACGCGGCCTACGAACTTCTCTGGCGCGTGACCCAGCTGATCGACCAGCTCGGCCTGTTCACCGTCGAGACCTACCAGAAGACCCGCGAGGAGCTGATCGCCCGTCAGGGCAAGGAGATCGAGGAACTTTCCACGCCGGTGGTGAAGCTCTGGGACGGTATCGTCGCTCTCCCGCTCATTGGCACCCTCGACAGCGGCCGCACACAGGTCGTGATGCAGAACCTGCTGGAGACCATCGTCCAGACCGAGGCGGAGATCGCCATCATCGACATCACCGGCGTGCCCATGGTCGACACGCTGACCGCCCAGCATCTCCTGAAGACCGTGTCGGCCGCCCGGCTGATGGGTGCGGACTGCATCATCAGCGGCATCCGGCCCCAGATTGCCCAGACGATCGTCCAGCTCGGCGTCGACCTCAACGTCGTCTCGAAGGCCACACTCGCCGACGCGCTGGCACTGGCGCTGCGGCGCACCGGCCGCGTCGTGAGCAAGCTGAAGGTCCCGTCGCCCTCTGCCCCGCAGGAACCACCGGCCGAGGCCCGCGGCTGAGGCCGGCGCCATGGACAGCATCCCCATCCTGAAAATCGGGTCGGCCCTCCTGGTGACGATCCAGGTCGACATGCACGACCAGCTTGCGACGCGCCTGCAGGACGATCTCACCGAGAAGATCGTGCAGCACCGCGCCCGTGGCGTCCTGATCGACATCTCGGCGCTCGAGATCGTCGACAGTTTCATTGGCCGCATGCTGGCCAACATCGCCAACGTCTCCCGCCTTCTCGATGCCGACACGGTGGTCGTCGGCATGCGTCCCGAGGTCGCGATCACACTGGTCGAACTCGGCCTCGGCCTGCCCGGAGTGAAGACCGCGCTCAATGCCGAGCGCGGACTCGCCCTAATCGGCGGCGTGTCGGCCGCGGGACAGGCGGCGGACGATGCCGACGACGACTGACACCCTGCCGATCACGTCGAGTGACGACGTCGTGCGGGTCCGCCAGAAGGTTCGCGTGCGCGCGACCGAGGCCGGCCTGTCGCTGGTCGACCAGACAAAACTGATCACCGCGGCGAGCGAGCTGGCCCGCAACACTCTCGACTACGGAAAGGGCGGTCATGCCGACATCGAGACCGTCCTGGGTGAGCGCCGTGGCGTGCGCGTCGTCTTCCGCGATCGCGGCCCGGGCATCCCCGACATCCAGCAAGCACTGGTAGACGGCTATACGTCCGGCAACGGGCTCGGACACGGGCTGGGCGGCGCCCGCCGTCTGGTCGACGACTTCGATATCCAGAGCACGGTCGGTGCCGGTACGACGGTCACCATCGCCCGGTGGAAACGGTGAACCGCCTCTTGCCCGTGCCCGACGCCAGCCATGCCAACGCTGCCCGGCGCGAAGTGGAAAGTGTGGCCCGGCTGTGCGGATTCAGCGAGCAGGATACCGGCCGCGCCGCTCTGGTCGCGCTGGAGATGGCCACCAACGTGGCACGGCACGGCGGCGGCGGCCATCTGCTGCTCAGCGAGGTGATCGCCGATGACCGAAAGGGGCTGGAAGTCATCTCGATCGACCGTGGGCCCGGTATGGCGGACATCGCACACAGCATGAGCGATGGCGTCTCGACTTTCGGCTCCGCCGGCGTCGGCCTGGGCGCGATCCGTCGGCAGGCGGACGAGTTCGACATCCATTCCCAGACCGGACCGGACCCCGGCCATGGCACCGCGATCTTCGTTCGACTCTGGCCTGGCCGGCGGGCTCCCGCCGACAAGCTGGCCGTCGTCGGCTCCGTCTCGGTGCCGAAGCCAGAAGAACTCGTGTGCGGCGACGGAGTTTCGGTGGTGCGATCGGGGACCGTCGTCTCGCTTCTGGTGGTCGACGGTCTCGGACATGGCGTCGCGGCCCAGCAAGCGGCCAATGCCGCCTGCGAGCTGTTCCAAAAGGGTCTGGTCGCGTCACCCATCATGGCGGTCCAGCGACTCCACGCCGGGCTCCGGGGGACGCGGGGCGCCGCCATCGGCGTCGCCAACGTCGATCTCGTAGCGTCCTCCCTCACCTTCAGCGGCCTCGGAAACATCGCTGGTCTCGCCGCAGCGGGTGGCCAGGTCCGTCGTTTCGTCTCCATGAATGGCATCGCGGGCCACACCGCGGGGCAGCTCAGGGAGTTCGTCTATCCATGCGACGGTCAGGGACTGGTGGTGATCCTGCATTCCGACGGGATCGGGACCAACTGGTCGCTCGACCGCTATCCCGGTCTGGCGGCGCGGCACCCGGCCCTGATCGCGGCGGTTCTTTATCGGGACGGCACGCGCGGCCGGGACGACGCCACGGTGCTGGTCCTGAGGCGGGCGCCGTGAGCGAGGCCACGCTCTACAGCATGCGCCTCGACACCGAGCAGGACATCGTGCGCGCCCGCCAGCGCGCCCGCCACATCGCACGCCTCGTGGGATTCGACCGGCAGGCGCAGACCTCGATCGCCACAGCGGTCTCCGAGGTGGCGCGCAACACGGTGACCTATGGTGGTGGCGGCGGACTGTCCTTCGCCCTCCTGGGCGATCCGCCGGCGCAGGCGCTCACGATGACCTTCCGGGACCAGGGGCCCGGGATTTCGGAGCTGGAGAGCATCCTAGGCGGCACCTACGTCTCGCCCACCGGCATGGGCATCGGGCTGATCGGCACGCGCCGCCTGATGGACGAGTTCGAGATCGACAGCGGCACGGCCGGCACGCAGGTGCGCTTCGGCAAATACCTGCCGCGCGGCTCGGGCGCCAACGGCATGTCAGTCGGCCGGGTGGCGGCCGATCTCGCGGGATCGGGCCCGGAGGTTCTGGTCGAGGAGGTTCTGGCTCAGAATCGCGACCTGCTCACGACGATGACCGACCTCGAGACCGCGCGGGCGGAGCTCGCGGAGCTCAACGCCGAACTCGACAGCACCAACCGCGGTGTGCTGGCGCTCTATGCCGAGCTGGAGCAGCGCGCCGACGAGCTGAAGCGCGCCAGCGAGGTGAAGAGCCAGTTCCTCTCGGCCGTCAGCCACGAGCTGCGCACGCCGCTCAATTCCATCACGGCGCTGACCCGCATGCTGGCGGACCAGACCGACGGGCCACTCAACGAGGAGCAGCAGCGCCAACTCTCCTATGTACGCCAGTCGGCCGACACGCTGACCCGCCTCGTCAACGACCTGCTCGACCTCGCCAAGGTCGAAGCGGGCCGTATCGACCTGCACCCGGTCAAGGTCGAGGTCGCCGAGCTGCTCTCGGCCCTTCGTGGTATCATGAAGCCGTTGCAGACCAGCACTGAGGTGGACCTGGTCTTCCGCGACCTCACTGGCGGCCTCGTTCTCTACACGGACGAGGGCAAGCTCCAGCAGATCCTGCGCAATCTCGTCTCCAACGCCCTCAAGTACACCGAGCGCGGCGAAGTCACTGTCACCGTCGCCACGCCGGTGCCGGGCCGGGTCGAATTCGTGGTCCGCGACAGCGGCATCGGCATTCCCGACGAGGAGCGCGAGCGGATCTTCGACGAATTCGTCCAGATCCGGAATCCGCTGCAGACCCGTACCAAGGGCTCAGGTCTCGGCTTGCCGCTCTCGCGCAAGCTGGCCGGTGTCATGGGCGGGGTCATCACGGTCGAGAGCGAGGCCGGCCAGGGGTCGACCTTCACTCTCGACGTCCCCACCATACTGCCGGGCGCATCGCTGGACAGTGCCATGGCGGCCGAGGGCATGGGCAAGGTGCTGATCGTCGACGACGAGGAGAGCACCCGCTATGTCCTGACGCACATGCTGCGCAGCGAGGGACCTTGGGCGCTGATCGAGGCGGCGGACGGCACCGAGGGCCTGCGGCTGGCCCAGGCCGAGATGCCGGACTTCATCCTGCTCGACCTCCATCTCCCCGGCCTCACCGGCTTCGAGGTCTTCCGTTCCCTGAAGGGTGACCCTGCCACCGCACATATTCCGGTGTTGATCCTCACTTCCTCGCTGCTCGGACCCGAGCACCACGAGCGGCTGCGCGGCGCCGTGGGGATCCTCTCGAAGTCGAACCTGTCGCGCGCCATCCTCGCGGGCCACGTCGTCCAGGCCATGAAGAAGGGCGGTGACTCTTGAAGCCACTGATCCTGAACGTCGACGACAACGAGTCCGGCCGATACATCAAGTCGCGCCTGCTGCGCCAGGGCGGCTACGAGGTCATCGAGGCGCGCACCGGCATCGAGGCGCTGGAAGTGGCGCGGCGCGAACGACCCGACCTCGTCCTGCTCGACGTCAAGCTGCCCGACATCAACGGCTTCGAGGTCTGCCGCCTCATCAAGAAGCAGGACATCCAGCTCCTGGTCCTGCAGATCTCGGCCTCGTTCGTCGCCCCCCAGGATCGCGCGGTCGGCCTGGACAGCGGCGCCGACGCCTATCTCAGCCAGCCTGTCGAACCGTCCGAGCTGCTTGCGACCATCCGGGCGCTGTTGCGGCTGAAACGCGCCGAACAGGCCGCAGAACGCAGCAACGAACTCTACCGCATGATCGTGCAGAGCGTGGTCGATCACGCCATCGTCACGGTCGACCAGAACGGCATCATCCAGAGCTGGAGCGAGGGCGCCCACCGCGTGCTCGGCTGGACGGAGGTGGAGGTGCTCGGCCAGTCGGCGGACTGCATCTACACGCCGGAGGACGTGGCCGGCGATGTGCCGCACGCCGAGCGCCAGCGCGCCGCGACGGAGGCCACCGTGACCTCCAATCGCTGGCATCTGCGCAAGGACGGACGGCCGATCTGGGCCAGCTGCGTGATGGCCCCGCTGCGGGCGCGCGGCGGCCCGGCCCAGGGGTTCATCCTGGTGCTGCGCGATCTCACGGTCGAGAAGACGCAGCAGGACGCCATGGAGCGCACAAATGCCTGGCTGGAGCGCGAGGTCACGGTGCGCACGGGCGCGCTGACGGAGGCAAACCGCAGGCTGCGCGCCGAGATCGAGGAGCGCCAGCAGGCCGAAGCCGCGCTTCGACAGGTCCAGAAGATGGAGGCGATCGGTCAGCTCACCGGCGGCATCGCGCACGACTTCAACAACATGCTGACGGTGGTGCTTGGATCGACCGAGGCCCTGAAGAAAGCCCTGCCGGCCGATGAAAGGACACAGCACCGTCGGGCCGACCTGGTCATGCAGGCGGCCACGCAGGCCGCGGCGCTGACCCACCGGCTGCTGGCCTTCGCCCGGCGCCAGCCCAGCGATCCCAAGCCCGCCAGCCTGAATGTGCTGGTCGGCGGCCTGATCGACATGCTCCACCGCACGATCGGCGAGAGCATCGAACTCGAGATCGACCTCGAGGAGGAGCTGCCGCTGGTCACGATCGATTCCAACCAGCTCGAGAATGCGCTGCTGAACCTCGCGGTGAATGCGCGCGACGCCATGCCGGGCGGCGGCAAGCTGGTCATCCGCACCCTCTCGCGCGGCGACCGAGTCTTGCTCACCGTGTCGGACACCGGCATCGGCATGTCAGCGGAGACGCAGCGCCGCGCCATGGAGCCATTCTTCACGACCAAGCGTCATGGCGAGGGCACCGGCCTCGGCCTCGCCCAGGTGGCGGGCTTCATGGCGCAGTCGGACGGATCGCTCGACCTGGTGTCGGCCGAAGGCCAGGGCACGACCGTGCGCCTGTCCTTTCCGCGCCTGCCCGAAGGCACCGCCGTCGTGCGCGAGTCCGTCCCCGACGAAGGTCTGTTCGACGGCAGGGGGCGCCATGCGCTGGTGGTCGAGGACCAGCAGGGCGTGCGGGAGCACGTCGCAGAATCGCTGCGTCAGCTCGGCTTCGAGGTCGCCACGGCGGCCGATGCCATGGCGGCGCGCAGCCATGTCGACGACGGCCATCCGGTCGACCTGCTCATGACGGATATCGGCCTGCCGGGCGGTACCGACGGCTGGCAGGTAGCCGACTACCTGCGCAAGGTTCGCCCCGACGTACGCACCGTGCTGATGAGCGGCTATGCCCAGCCCAACGCAGCGCCGCTGGGACCCGGCACGGAACTGATCATGAAACCGTTCGTGCGCAGCACCCTCGAACTTCGCCTGGCACGCCTCTTCGGCCGAGACCGCGCCTGACAGGCAGCTCGGTCACTTCGGACAGTCGCCGAGGCGCTTGCCGCTCAGTTCGCTCTTGCCCTTGAGCGTCGTGCCGGACTTGTCGGCCGCTTCCAACTGTCCAGCCCCCTGGTAGCTGGTCGGCGTGTAGCTGATCTCGGCCTTGGCAGTAACACCCGGCGTCTGGTCGTTCGGCGGACAGGTCAGTGTCGCCACGAGCATGCCAGCCTTCTTCGGTCCCGGCTCGAACTTGCAACCGTGCTGCTTCATTTCGTCGGGAGTCGGAAAGAGCAGGCGCTCGAGTTGGGCCTCGTCGGCCTTGAGGCAGACCTTCTTCGACGAAGGCGGCATCGGCTGCACGCCTTCCATCGTGGTCTTCTCCGTCGTCTCCCATTCGCCGGCCTGGATGGCCGTCTGCGCGCCGGCTGGGCCGGCCAGCAGTGACGAGACGAGCGCGATGGCCGCGACGGCCGGCAATCCCAAAGACTTCATGAAAACTCCTGATGACGCATGAACTCGAACCATAGCCGAGAAGGGAGCGTGTCGCCGCCGGCTTCAGCCGGCGATCTCAAGCGAGATCGGGCCACTTCGCCCTGAGTAGATCCGCAAGAGCATCGACCTCGGCTGCCATCCCGCGTTCGCCGTCGAACGCCTGCGCCCGCGAGTCCGACGACAGAAGCGGCATGCGAACACTGCGCGGGTCCAGCGCCATCATGCAGGACGTGGCATATTCGTGGAGATCGGCTCGATCGCAGACTCGCAGGATCAGCACGTCGCGTGACACTTCCCAGCTTGTCACCGGCCCCAAGCGAAGCTCGAGCACCGCCATCCTCCCGGCACCAAGGCGCCGCAACTTCTCGATCTGCGCCGTCAGCGCCGGACTTCCCGCCTCGATCACGGGAGCGACGACGAGGTCGAGCCGATCGGCCAGCTTCTCTGCCAGTGCCCGGGCGATGACGGCGGGCGCCTTCAGCGGGAGATGCGGCGGCAGGTCGCCGCCCGCTGCGGGAATGACGGCGACGGCATTGCCGGCGAATCGAGAAATGGCTTCCTGCCCGGTGAGGTCGTCGAGCCAGACGCCGCGTGGAGTGTTCATCGTCACACGCTAGCACGTGCTACGGTGGCTTCAATGAATCCGCTCGTATCGGTCCTGCGGCGCATGGGAGGGCGCGCCACCACGCTGCTGCCCTTCTCGCTGCTGTTGGGCCTGCTGTTCCAGGACTTGGCCGCCGCCGCCCGACCCTTGCTGCTGCCACTGGTGGTGATGCTGCTGATGCTCGCCCTGGCACGCATGGACTGGGAGCGTCTCTCCGCGCTGCTGCGCCGGCCCGGTCCCGCGCTGCTGCTGGCCGTCCTCAACCTGATCGCGGTGCCCCTCGTCGTCTGGCCGATCTGGCAGGGGCTCGGCCTGTGGCCGAGCCTCGTCACGGCGCTCTGCCTCAGCGCCATGGCGCCCGGTATCATCTCGGCCGCGACCACGGCCACCTTCCTGCGCCTCGATGCCTCGCTCGCCCTGCTCCTTTCCCTGTTCACCAATTTCCTGGTGCCCTTCACCCTGCCGCCGCTGGCGCTCTGGCTGCTGGGCTTCGACCTCAAGATCGGCCTCGTCGACCTCAGCATGAGGCTGGCGATGATCGTTGCTCTCGCGCTGGCCGGGGCGCTCGTCATCCGGCGCTGGCTGGGGACCCGCCTCGTCGCCGCCGGGCCGACGCTCGACGGTGTCTCGGTGGTGGTGCTGATGGTGTTCGCCATCCCGTTGATGGATGGCGTCGTGGCCCGCGCGATGACCGAGCCCGTGAAGCTCGCGGGATTCATCGCCGGCGCCTTCGGGGGCATGCTCCTGTGCAACCTGGTGATGGCGGTCGCGACCTGGCCCTTCCTCGACCGGCGCAGTGCGCTCACGGTCGGCTACTGCTCGGGTGGACGGCACAACGCGCTGCTCATGGCGGTTCTGCCGGCGACGGCAGATCCCGACATCTTCCTGTTCATCGCCGCGGTGCAGTTCCCGATCTACATCATCCCCGCGCTTCTACAGCCGCTCTACCGCCGCTTGCTGCCCCGGTGAGGCCGTTGTAACGATCCGAACAGGGGAATTTACCGGGAGATCCAACCATGAAGCGCAGACTTCTACTCGCCACCGCCGCCACGCTTCTCGCCACACCGGCCTTCGCTCAGACCAAGTGGGATCTGCCGGCTGCCTATCCGGCGACCAATTACCACTCGGTCAACCTCCAGAAATTCGCCGATGCCGTGAAGGCGAGTTCGGGCGGCAAACTCGAGATCGTCGTCCATCCCGGCGCCTCGCTGTTCAAGGCTCCCGAGATCAAGCGCGCCGTGCAGACCGGCCAGGCCCCGATCGGCGAGATCCTGGTTTCGAACTTCGAGAACGAAGACCCGGTCTATGGCGTCGACGTCGTGCCGTTCCTCGCGAGTTCGTTCCCCGAGGCCAAGAAGCTGTGGGCGGCACAGAAGCCGGTGCTGGAGAAGAAGGCCGCTGCGCAGGGCATGATGGTCCTGTTCGCGGTTCCGTGGCCGCCGCAGGGCCTCTACGCCAAGAAGGAGGTCAACCAGCTCTCCGACATGAAGGGCATGAAGTTCCGCGCCTACAATCGCGGCACGTCGCGCATCGCCGAACTGACGGGCGCTCAGCCCATCACCATCCAGGCCGCCGAACTCAGCCAGGCGCTGGCGACCGGCAAGGTCGATTCGTTCATCTCGTCCGGCGCCACCGGCGTCGATTCGAAGGTGTGGGAGCAACTGACGCACTTCTACGACACCCAGGCCTGGCTGCCGAAGAACGCCGTGCTGGTGAACAAGGCCGCCTTCGACAAGCTCGACGACGCGACCAAGAAGGCGGTTCTGGCCGAAGCCGCGAAGGCCGAAGCGCTGGGCTGGGCGGAAGCAGAGCGGCTCTCCGCCGGCTTCCTGGAAACGCTCGCCAAGAACGGCATGAAGGTGCAGCCGCCCTCGCCCAAGCTCGCCGGCGAATACAAGGAGCTGGGCAAGAAGCTGACGGCCGAATGGCTCGAGAAGGCGGGGGCCGACGGCAAGGCCGTGGTCGACGCCTACAACAAGAACTAGGCCGCCCGCTCCCGTGCGGTCCGCACTGAAGACACTCTACGAGGTGACGGGGATCCTGGGCGGCATCTTCATGGTGCTGCTCCTGGTCTTCGTCCTCTATTCGGTCGGACCGGGCGTCGGCCTGTGGATCGAGCAGACCTTCGGCCTGCCCAATCCGATCACCTACGTGGCGCGCTCGGCCGACGAGTTCGCCGGTTACGCCATGCTGGCTTCGGCCTTCCTGGCGCTCGCCTCGACCTTCGGCCGCGGCGAGCACATCCGCGTCACCCTTTTCCTGCAGCGCCTGCGGGGAACGCCGCGGCGCGTGGCGGAGATCTGGTGTCTGGCGCTCGGCAGCCTGCTGACCGGCTATCTCGCCTGGTTCTCGGTCAAGCTCTGCTGGCAATCCTACGAGATCAACGATCTCTCGACCGGGCTGATCGCGATCCCCCTGTGGATACCGCAGGTCGGCATGGCGGTCGGCGCCGTCGTCCTCTGCATCGCCGTCATCGAACAGCTCGTCGTCGTCGCGACGGGCGGTCCCCTCATGGAAGAACCTTCGGGCGAGGAAGCCGCCCGACTGGAGCGCTGATGGGCAGCATCGACGCCCAGATCGCGCTGCTCGCGATCTGCGCCCTCTTCTTCCTGTTCGGGACCGGCATCTGGATCGGCATGAGCATGATCGGCGTGTCGATCGCCGTCATGTGGATGTTCGCGCCGGCCAAGCCCGCCGGCGACGCGATGGCGACTGTCGTCTTCTCCGACCTCTCGTCCTGGACGCTGACGGCGCTGCCGCTGTTCATCTGGATGGGCGAGGTGCTTTTCCGCACCGCCATCTCGGAGGAGATGTTCCGCGGTCTCGCCCCCTGGATGCGCCGCCTGCCCGGCCGGCTGGTCCACACCAACATCATCGGCTGCACGATCTTCGCCGCCGTCTCGGGATCTTCGGCCGCGACCTGCGCCACGATCGGCAAGATGACCGTGCCCGAACTGCGCCGCCGCGGCTATCCGGACGCCATCGCCATCGGCAGTCTGTCGGGCGCCGGCACGCTGGGCCTGCTAATCCCGCCGTCGCTGATCATGATCGTGTACGGCGTGCAGGCCGAAGTCTCGATCGCCAAACTGTTCGCGGCCGGCATCATTCCCGGCATCCTGCTGGCTGGTCTCATGATGGCCTATGTCGGGGGCTGGTCGCTGCTCAATCCGTCGAAGATCCCGCCACCCGACGAGGCGATGCCGCTCAAGGATAAGCTTCGTGAATCGAGCTCGCTGATCCCCGTCGTGCTGCTGATCCTGCTGGTGCTGGGATCGATCTATTCCGGTGTGGCCACCGCGACCGAATCCGCCGCCTTCGGCGTGCTGGGCTCCTTCGCCATCGCCTTCTGGCAACGGCGCCTGACGCTCCGGAATTTCTGGGACAGCGTGATGGGCGCCACGCGCCTCACCTCGATGATCCTGCTGATTCTGGCCGGCGCCTCGTTCCTGAAGCTCGCCATGGGCTTCACCGGCCTGCCGCGCCACCTCGCCGAGACGATCGCCGCGATGGGCCTGACGCCCGGCATGCTGATCCTGGTTCTGGCCGCCCTCTACATCGTCCTCGGCTGCTTCCTCGACGGCATCTCGATGATCGTGCTGACCGCCGCCATCGTGCTGCCGATGATCGAACAGGCCGGCATCGACAAGATCTGGTTCGGCATCTTCATCACCATCGTGGTCGAGATGGCGCAGATCACACCGCCGGTCGGCTTCAACCTGTTCGTGCTGCAGGGCATGACCGGCAAGTCGATCTTCTGGATCGGCAAGGTCTCGCTGCCCTTCTTCCTCTCGATGGTGCTGTGCCTGTTCCTGCTCTATTTCTTCCCGGGCCTGGTGAGCTTCCTGCCCGACATGATGGTCAACGCCGCGCGCTGACCTCGCGGTGGAAGTCCTTCAACAGGTCGAGCACGTCCAGCACCGGCCGGCCCAACGCCTGCTCCAGCGCCGGCTTGTAAGGCGGCAGGTTGGTGCACTCGAGCACGACCGTGTCGACCTCGGGATGTCGGTCAACCAGATCGCGACCGGCGGCCACGACCTCGCGCTCGACCGTCTCCCGATCGAGCGTGAGCCCGTTGTGAAGGAACGTGCCGGCGAAGGAACTTTCCTCGGGCAGTCCGACCACCGGCGTATCGCCAGGGGCGCCCACCGCGGCGAAATGCGCCGGGGTCAGGTTCTTCGCCGATGCGGTGATCACACCCGGCATGCGTCCCGTGAGGTTGCGGATGTGCAGCAGCGCCGACGTCGCCACCGGCACCGGCGACACGGCCGCGAGGTCTTCCTGATAGAGCGCCAGGAAGCCGCAGCTCGTCCCCAGCCCGATCGCTCCCTCCGCGGCCAGCGCCTCGGCATTCACCTTCAGCGCCGCCAGCACCCGCGGCCGGTCGGGATGCGCCGCCACCGCATCGGCCGATCCGATGCCCTCCATGCGCCGGAAGATCACCGGGAACTCGTAAGACGCCGCATTCCCGACATCCCCCACGATCCGCGGAAACCGCGTGTCGAGCATCAGGATGCCGAGCGGCTTCATTGCATCATGGCTCCGGCCACTTCTTCTGCTCGCCACGTGCGGTCTCGAACCAGCGCGACAGGCGCAGCACGCCGCAATCGTCGAAGCGGCGGCCCGAGATCTGGAGGCCGATCGGCTTTCCCTCGCTTGTATAGGCGCAGTTGATCGAGGCGGCCGGCTGTTCGCTCATGTTGTAGGGCATGGTGAAGGAGATGTGCTCCAGCGGACGGTTGACGTCGTTGGTCGGCGTCTCCCACTCGGCGCGATAGGTCGGCACGGGCGAGACCGGCGACAGGACGAAGTCGCAGGCCTGCGTCGCGCGCACGGTCGCGGCGCGGATGGCCATGTAGTTGTTCACGCCACGGATCACCTGGGCTCCCGACACATCGGCGCCGCCGCGGCACCAGTCGGCGATGAAGGGCAGCACCTTGGCCTGCTTCGCATGGGAGAGCGCGGAGAAGTCGACCCAGCTGCGCACCCGCCAGAACAGGTCCTGGAGGTGCAGCATCTCCGGCGACAGGAACGGCGCCACCGGCTCGATATGGGCGCCCGCATCGGCGAACAGTTTGGCCGCGGCCTCGATCGCCTCCTTGACCTCGGGATCGACCGGCAGGCCCGAGCCGGCGTCGAGATGCAGGCCGATCTTCAGCCCCTTGGGCGAGAGTGGTCCGGCGCTCCAGTCGATGTCGGCCGGCGGCAGGTTCATGTGGTCGCGCGCGTCGGGCTTCGACAATTCAGCCATCAGCAGGCAGGAGTCCGCGACGCTGCGCGTCATCGGCCCGATGGCGCGGCCGAAGAACGGCGGATCGACCGGGACGCGGCCGAGGCTAGGCTTCAGGGTGAAGATTCCGTTCCAGCTCGCCGGCAGGCGGACCGAACCGCCGATGTCGGTACCGAGATGCAGCGGGCCATACCCCGCTGCCGCCGCCGCGCCCGCGCCGGCGCTGGAGCCGCCCGGATTCCAGGCAAGGTTCCACGGGTTGCGCGTCAGCGGATGGAAGGAGCTGCGCCCCGAGGACAGCATGCCGTAGTCGGGCATGGTGGTCTTGGCGAGGATCACCGCCCCCGCCTCGCGCACGCGCGCCGAAGCGGGCGCGTCGTCGGCCGCCGGCACCAGCTCCGTGGCCGCCGTGCCGAGCGGCACCGGCACGCCCCTGGTGGCGATGTTCTCCTTGATGGTGATGGGAACGCCGTCGAGGGCGCCCTGCGGCGCTCCCTGCTGCCAGCGCGCCTCGGACGCCTTCGCGGCCTTGCGGGCGCCTTCGAAGTCCGGCGCATACAGCGCCTTCAGCTTCGGCTCCCAGGCCTCGATGCGGGCGATCACGGCGTCGGTGGCCTCGACGGGCGACAGCGACTTGGATTGGTAGGCGGCGAGCAACTCGCCGGCGGTCATGTCATGCAAAGCGGTCATGGAAGGAAGGTACACGATTTTCGAGTGAGGGGTTCCGGGGCGATTTCCCGCACGCGCCCTTGCAAGACCCGCGCAAGCCCCCCGCAAGACCCACGCCCCCGTCCCGCCTTCGTTCCGACCCGAAACGCAGTTAGACTGAAGCGATGGTCTATATCGAGCTGCTGATCGCCCTCGTCCTCATCCTCATCAACGGTGTCCTCGCAATGTCGGAACTGGCGGTCGTGTCGGCGCGCCGGGGCCGGCTGAAGGCCATGGCCGAGAGCGGTTCGCGCGGCGCTACCGCGGCGCTGCGCCTGGCCGAGGATCCGGGACGCTTCCTCTCGACGGTGCAGATCGGCATCACCCTGGTCGGCATCCTGGCCGGCGCCTTCTCCGGCGCGACCTTGGGCGGCCGCCTCACGTCGGTGCTGGTCGATGCCGGCATGGCCCCGCGCTTCGCCGAACCGTTGGCCTATGGCGGCGTCGTCGCCCTGATCACCTACCTGTCGCTGATCGTCGGCGAACTGGTGCCGAAGCAGATCGCGCTGCGCAACGCCGAGGCCGTCGCCGCGACGGTGGCGCCCGGCATGACGATGCTGGCGCGCATTTCCGCCCCGCTCGTCTGGCTGCTCGACGTCTCGGGCAAGGCGATCCTCCGCCTGTTGGGCGGCCGGCAGAGCGGCGAGTCCGCGGTAACGGCGGAGGAGATCAAGGCGCTGATCGCCGACGGCGAATCCTCGGGCGTCATCGAGCCGCGAGAACGCGGCATGATCAGCGCCGTCATGCGGCTGGGAGACCGGCCCGCGCGCGCCATCATGACGCCACGGCACGAACTCGACATCGTCGACCTGTCGCTCGACCCGCAGGCGCTTTTGCAGACCGTGCAGTCGAGCGTCCACTCCCGCCTGCTGGCCTGGGACCCGGTCGCGAACCATGCCGCGGGCGTCGTCCGCAAGAACGACCTGCTGGACGCCTTCATCCGCGACGGCACCGCCGATCCGCGCGCCCTCGTCAGGCCCGCGCCCATCGTGCCCGACACGATGGACGGGTTCGACGTGCTCGACACGCTGAAGAACTCGCCGGCCCACATGGTCCTGGTGCAGGACGAATACGGCGAGCTGCTGGGCATCGTCACGACCGCCGACATCCTCGAAGCCATCGTCGGCGCCTTCCAGACCGACGAAGGCCCGGCCGAGCCCGAAGCCAAGGAACGCGACGACGGTTCGTGGCTGGTCGCGGGCAGCATGCCGGCCGACGAGCTCATCGAGCTGCTGGGGATCACCACCAAGCGTACCGCCGACTTCCACACAGCCGCCGGCATGGTTCTGGCCGCCATGCGCCGCCTGCCCAAGGAAGGCGATGCCGTCATCGTCGGTGGCTGGCGCTTCGAGGTCCTCGACATGGACGGCCGCCGCATCGACAAGCTACTCGCGACGCGGGCCAAGACGGTGCACCGGGCGGCGAATACGTGAGCATCAACCCTTGTCGAGCGTGCCGATCCGGTCGGCGATGACCTTGGTGATGTAGGGTGCGGCGAACAGCACGACCAGCAGGCGCACCGTCTGCATGGCCATCACGAACGAAACGTCGACGTCGGTCGAGGCCGCGATGATGGCGATGGAATCGGCACCGCCTGGGCTGGTGGCGAGGTAGGCGGTGAGAGGATCGATGCCGGCGGCGAAAACCATGAAGGCCGCGACCGCGCCGCACATCGCCAGCATGACGAAGATGCACAGCAGGATGCCGGGCAGTTGGCGCAGCACGTAGCCCAGTAGCGAACGCGTGAAGCGCAGGCCAACGTTCCAGCCGACCAGCGCATAGCAGCCGGCGAGCAGCCAGGTCGGCAGTTCGAGCCGCAGCCAGCCCAGATGCGTGAGCACGATGCCGCCGACCAATGGCACCAGGAAGGCACCGGCCGGGATGCTGAGCCGCCGCGCCAGCCAGGAGCCCACCGCCGCCAGCGCCAGCGTCTCGAGCAGCGGCAGCCAGGCGACCTCGGGGAACCAAACGATCGCATCCGGTGCGTGCTGGGAGGCGCCGCCGAAATAGCGCGCCACCCCGGCCGCGACCGCGGCTACCATGACGACCCGGAGGTACTGCATGAAGGCCACCATGCGCATGTCGGCGCCATAGGCTTCGGCCATGTAGGTCATCACCGAGGCGGCCCCCGGGCTCACGCCCCACAGCGCCGTGGTCCCGGGCAGCATCTGCCAGCGGGTCATCTGCCAGCCGACCCAGCTGCTGGCGGCGACGACCGAGACGACGCCGACCGTGAAAAGCACCCAATGCCCCAGGATGTCGCCGACGATCGTGAGCGGCACCATCCTGGCGATCATGCTGCCGACGACGCCCTGCGCCACCGCGAAGACCGGAACCGGATAGACCACCTTGCCGCCCCAGGACGCGAAGGCGACACCGGCGAGCAGCGGCCCCAGCATCAGCGCGGCCGGCGCATGCAGCCACAGCATCAGAGCCGTCACCGGCACGGTGAGAGCGATCAGCGCGGACCATGAGCCGAGGTGCCGGGCGATCCCCCTCACCTAACCTCTCCCCCGTGTGAAGGGGAGAGAGGAACATGAAACTGCGGCTCCTCTCCCCCGCCAGGGGGATAGGTTGGGTGAGGGGGCGGCGCAGTGCGCGTCAGGTCAGAAACTCCTCGGCCTCGCCGTTCATGGCGCGGATGGTCGCCATCAGCTCGGCTACAGCGAGGACGAGCCTTGCATCATCCGTGCCGCGCAGGACCAGGGAGACGCTGGGCTTCCCGTTGCGGAAGGCCGGGTACGAGCCGATGTCCAGGTCCTCGTAGCGCTTCTGCAGTGCGCCCAGCGGTTCGGCGATGATGCCTTCGGCGAGATTGGTGCGCACGGTGCGTGAGAGGACGGGCGTGCCGCCGACCAGCCGGTGCTTCATCGACTGGAACATCGCCTCGGCGACCTTGGGGATGCCGGCGAAGGTGAAGACGTTCTCCATCTGGAAACCGGGCGCCACCGACACGGGATTGTCGACCAGCACGCCGCCGTGCGGCACCCGCGCCATGCGTCGCCGGGCCGGCGTGAACAGCGCCGGGTCGCCATAGTGCCGGGTCATGCGGGCGACCGCCTCGGGATGCTCCGAGATGCCGACCCCGAAGGCCTTGGCGATGCAGTCCGCGGTGATGTCGTCGTGGGTCGGGCCGATCCCGCCCGTGGTGAAGACATAGTCGAATTTGGCCCGCACCTCGTTCAGGGTCGTCACCACGGTCGTCTCGATGTCGGGGACGATCCGGGCTTCCATGACCCGAACCCCGAGCTTGCCCAGTTCGGTGGCGAGATACTGGATGTTGGAATCGCGGGTGCGGCCGCTCAGGATTTCGTTGCCGATCACGAGGATGCAGGCGGTGACGATTTTTGCCGGATCTGACATGCAAGGCCTGCGTAAATATCGTTTGGTTTCAGGACCGTAGCGGACGCCAGGCAGGCGGCCAAGCGGTCGTGACGGCCTTGTTACCGCCCGTATCGCATGCCAAATAGGGCTCATGACCAATTCACGCGAGATCGTCGACGACAGCGCCGACTACTGGCGCCGGGACGAGCGCACCATCAAACTGCACGGACCCGAAGGCTTCACCGGCATGCGCCGCGCCGGCCGGCTGGCGGCCGAGACCCTCGACTTCATCACGCCGTACGTCCAGCCGGGCGTCACGACGGACGAGCTCGACCGGCTCTGCCACGAGTTCATCCTGGATCACAAGGCGATCCCCGCTCCGCTGAACTATCGCGGTTTCCCCAAGTCGATCTGCACCTCGATCAACCACGTCGTCTGCCACGGCATCCCGTCGGACAAGCGGCTGCAGAACGGCGACATCGTCAACATCGACGTCACGGTCATCCTCGACGGCTGGTACGGCGACACCAGTCGCATGTACTTCGCGGGCGACGTCGGCGTGAAGGCGCGGCGCCTGTGCGACGTGACCTACGAGGCGATGATGCGCGGCATCGCCGCGGCCAAGCCCGGCGGCCATGTCGGCGACATCGGCCACGCCATCCAGACCTATGTCGAGGCGCAGCGCTTCTCGGTCGTGCGCGACTTCTCGGGCCACGGTCTCGGCCGCATCTTCCACGACGCGCCGAACATCCTGCACTATGGCAGGAAGGGTACGGGTCCCGTGCTCAAGCCCGGCATGTTCTTCACCGTCGAGCCGATGGTGAACGCCGGCACCTGGCAGGTGAAGGTGCTGAGCGACGGCTGGACCGCGGTGACCCGCGACAAGCAGCTCTCCGCCCAGTTCGAGCATTCGGTGGGCATCACCGAGACCGGCGTCGAGTTCTTCACGCTGTCGCCCAGGGAACTGTCCAAGCCGCCTTACGCCCTGGCCCAAGCGAAGGCTCTCCAGACAACGCCAGCGTAACGCGCCATCCCGGCGCCCGCGACTGCCGGGCTCCGTCGGGCGACCGGGCATTCCGGCCGCTCGCCTCAGTGCAGCTGACTCAATTCCTTGGCGATTTTGGCCTTCATCATTTTCACCAGCTTGCCACGGACATGCCAGTTGAATCCCTGCTGGACGACCCAGCGGGCGAACCCGCCGCCGAGGACCGGCGCGAGATCCGTGTCGATCAGGGTCGCCGCGACGGCCTTAAGCCTCGCATCCAGCCGGCTGCCCAGAGCCTCGACATCGACGACCTCACCCTTGGGCGGCTTATACGGCAATATTTCGGCCGCGACCGATGGCATCAAGGGGATGATCGGCAGCATGCGTTGCCGATCGTTTTCGTTGAATGTCATGAGCGTGTCGCCATTCGTCTCACGGACGTACCAGTCCTTGCGCTCTTCCATGGACGGCCAGGTGTCAAACAACTCATTGGTCTCTGGCAGGCAGAAGTGAGATCGCAGAAAGGCCTGGCAATTTCGCCGGCCGAGCTGAAAGTCGTGTCGCCGGAACGATTCCGACAGGAATCCGCCGAAGCCGCCCAGGATTGCGGAAGCCATCGCCGGCTCGAGCGGCGCACCACCGGCCGTGCGTCGGGACGGGGCAATGACGTAACGGTTGTATACGTCGGGGCTCGCCGCCAGGTTCAGTTCTTCCGCCTTGAAACGGGCCTGGTTGATGAGCGCCGAAAACATCTGCCCGGCAACGGGAAGCAAGCCGTCGCGAGGATTCCAGGCCGGATCGAAGCTTGCCGTATTGGGAAAGGGATCGATCATGATCACCCCTTCCCTGGCCTTCACGCCGTCTTCCGCATCGGCCTCGCCGCTCAGCGCCTGCCGCGCCAGTTCGAGCGGCTCGTTGTTCATCAGGCCTCCGTCGACGCAGAGAATCTCGAACGGGTCCGGCGGTACCGGATTCGGCCACCCCGGGGGCGTCTTGAATCGTCCATCGAAGTCGGCGAAGCGCCGTCCCAGGACGCGGGATCGTAACCCGATCGGGAATGCCCCGGTGGCAAGCGCCGCCTGCGCCAGCTTCTTCCAGCCCTCTGCCGTCATGTCGCCTGGATCGAGCAGTTGGGCGGCCCGCAGTGCAGTACCCGTCCGGCTGACGCCGAACGCGACGTGGTCGGCATGGGCGAACATGCCGTAGGGTTTGGCATCGTCACCCAACAGCTTGAAGGAGTAAGGCACGCCGCGCAGATTGGCGACCGTCAGGTAGACGGGAAGCGGGTCTGCCACGTAGGCGCGTCCGACCGGCAAAGGCGAGGTCACGAGCGCATCCTGGGCGATCCTCTCCAGCTCGGTGCAGTCCAGCAGCGACCTTACGGGTGTGCCGGCACTTAGGTCAGCCGTCTGCAAGAGAGACGCTACGTCGATCCGGCGGACCCAGGCGTCGTAGAGGCGATTGTATTCGGCCGGCGGTGGGGCATCGACGTCCTTCACCGGCTGGACCTCGCTCTGAAGCGCGACGCTCGCGATCGCCGACGTCATGCCTCCCGCCGAGGCGCCCGACATCGCCTTTAGCACGGCTCCGTGTTGCGGCCCGCGATAGCCCGGCGCCCGGCGTGCCGCTTCCCAGGCATCCAGCGCTTCGATCAGGAAATCGACCGCGCCTGCCGTGTAGGCTCCCGCCGAAATCGCCCCCGCCATGACGAGGGCGAACTCGAATGTGGGTTTTGCTGGCATTCGTATCACCTGTTGATGGAGACATCACAACCGGCCGAACGCGCGGGCCATGCAAATTCTTATTGCGCAACCCCCTGTCGTGCAAGTAGATTGCACACAACAAGACTTCCTCCCTCTATGCGTTTGCCGCCGTCAACATCGATCCGCCGGTAGAAGTCGGACGATTGTCGTTGGAGGGGAGGAACAGATGCTGCCACTCGTCGCGATTGCCACCGCCGTCATCCCGGACCTCATCAAGCTCCTGGCTGGAGACAAAGCCGACAAGATCGCCAACACGGTCGAAAAGGTGATCGCGGCAACGACCGGCACGACGGATCCCGTGCAGGTGCAGCGCCAGATCGAGGCCGATCCGGCCATAGCCGCGGCGCTCCGCGAGAAGCTGGCGGCGATCGCGCTCGAAGAGACGCGCCTGCAGAACGAGAGAGAGACGGCAGCCCGGACAGCGCAACTCCAATCCGAAGCCGCCCAGCGACAACACACGCTCGAAGTCCTGCGGGCACAACTCGACGCCGAGAGGATCCGCCGCGACCAGCAGTTCACCGAGCAGCAGGCGCAGCTCAAGCTGGCGCTCGAGCAGACCGCTGGTGCCCGATCCCTCCAGATGGACCTGGTGAAGGCTGGCAGTTCCCTGCGATGGGCGCCAGCCGTGGTGTCCATCGTGGTTACCGTCTTCTTCGCAAGCTCGCTTCTCCTGATGCTGTTCTACGAGCCGCCACAGAGCGATCGCTACCGGGAACTGATCAATATCTGCATCGGTGCCCTCGTCGCGGGCTTCTCGACCGTCATCAGTTACTGGCTGGGGTCCTCCCAAGGCTCTCGCGACAAGGACACCAACACCCAGCGCATGCAGGTGGCGCAGGCCGAGCAGGCATCGCGGCAGATCGACATTGTCGCCCGTCAGGTCCGCGCCACCGAGGAGGCGCGACAGCGACCGGCGGAGCCGGCGGCACCGGCGCCGCCCAAGGGCGCGACGTTCGATGCCTGCCTGACGCTGGTACTCGGCGCGGAAGGCGGATTCTCCAACGATCCCCGCGACCGCGGCGGCGCGACCAACTATGGCATCACCCTGGCCACGCTCGCCGAATGGAGGCGGAGTCGCGACCCCGGTGCAACGGTCACCGCCGATCACGTGCGTGAACTGAACGTGGAGGAAGCCAAGGAAATCTATCGATCCCGATACTGGAACGTGCTGCGCTGCGACGACCTCCCGAAGGGTGTCGACCTCCTGGTCTTCGATCTTGGCGTGAATGCCGGCCCGGCCCGTTCGGCGAAAATCCTGCAGGAAGTGCTCGGCGTCGAGCAGGATGGGTCGATCGGGCCCGTGACGCTGAACGGCCTGAATGCCTGCGCACCCGACAAGATCATCCGCGAGTTCTCGGCCAAGCGGCTGGATTTCTACCGCGGCCTCGCCGACTTCGGTACGTTCGGCGCGGGCTGGACCAACCGCACCAACAGAATGCTCGACGCCGCTCTCGCCATGGCGGCCGCGCCATGACGCGCGAACGCGACCGCAGGCGGTAGCCGGCCGTGGCCGGGGATCGTGGTGCCTCCCTGCCCGTGGCCGCCATGGGCGTGCTGGCCATCCTCTTCTCCACGGCCCTGCTGAACCAGCACGCGTTCGACTTGCTGCGGCTGGGCGAAGGAGAGTCGGCGCAGGAACGCTCGCTGCAGCCGCCGCCGGTCGAGGCCCGGCTCTGGGAAGATCCGCTGGCAGCGGTCGTCCGACACAAGGACGTGGTCGAGAAGCAGTGCTCGGGCAAGCGGCAGTCCACGGCATGCACCACCTACCATATCGACAAGACGCCTCTGGGGCGGTCCGATATCCTTGTCGTCGTGCCGATGCCCGGTTCGAGCTTTGTCGGCGGCGAGGAGCAGCGTCGGCGGATCCGGTACGCCGTGCTGGCTGGCCTTGCATCCAGAGGATTCGTGCCCGAACACAGCGCGCGACTAGGCCTGAAGTCGGTCGAATGGTGCTCCGCGCCTTCTCTTTCAGGGTGTGATGCGCCCGAAGCGCAAAGCACCCTTCTTGACGACGGGCAGCACTCGTCCACCCACGCAGTCTCGAAGCCAACGCTGGAGGTGGCTTACGAGACCCTCAAGACGGAGGGCAGGACGCCAAGCAAGCACGCCACGATACTGTGGCTCGACGACACCAAGCTCGGGCGCAACTGGCTCTCCGCCATCGCGGTTCTGGTCGGCAGGCTGCACGCTTCCGAGCCACAGGCCCCCAAGGTCACGATCGTCGGCCCCTACACGTCGGAAAAGCTCGGAGAGGCCATCCGCGATCTCGCCGACGCAGGACTCGAGACTCCTGCCGGGCGTTACTGCGAGAACTGGCGGCGATTGAAGAGCATGGACCTCGTCAGCCCGTTCTCGACGGCCGACGAGGGCGACCTCATCAGGTCGGCGGGCCCCCTCACGATCAAGCCCATCGGGTGCGCAGGCGAGGACCGGCGCAATGCCGCGCCACCGACGTTCAAGACCTTGGGCGAGGCGTTCGACAAGCTCGGGCTCGAACGTCGGGCGACAAGCGCCCCGTTCTTCCTGCGGGCGGTCGGCGCCGACACCGCCCAGGTCGACGTCCTGAAGTCGGAGCTTTGTGAGCGCGGCCTGGGGGACGGAAGTCGCGTCGTGCTCCTGCACGAATGGGATTCGCTGTTCGCCCGCAGCATGGTCGAGAAGCTTCGTCAGGGCTGGCAGTGCCCCAACGGCGGCACGGTCACCGTCGCCATTCATGCCTATTTCGGCGGGCTCGACGGCGCGACCCTGGAGGGCGCGTCGAAACAGCAGCGACTGGTTCCCCGCGCCAGACCCAGCGACAAGGACTCGAGCAAAGAGCCGGAAATAGAATGGCCGGAAAACAGGGACCAGCGCGACTATATCCGGCGACTGGTCAGAAGCCTGCAGGCCGGCGAGGGCCAGTATTCGAAGCTGCCGGTCAAGGCGATCGGCGTGATCGGCCAGGACGTCCATGACAAGCTCCTGCTGATCCAGGCGCTGCGACCGGTCTTCACCGAGCAAACGATCTTTACGACCGATATGGATGCCCGCCTGTTTCATCCCGATGTGGCGCGATACATGCGGAACGTCATCGTCTCCTCCGCCCTTCCGCTGACGCCGTCCGACCTCGGATTCACGGTCGACCCATCGCCGAAGTTCTCCCCCTTCCGGGACAGCTATCAGACCGCGACCTTCCTCGCTGCCCATTATGCGGCCATGCATTCCCCGGAAGGCGACGACGCGCGCGCCGCCTTCCGCGCCGGGCTGGCGACCCAACTCGAGACGACCTACCTCCACGAGGTCGGCCGACAAGGCGTGACCGCACTTGCGACGCCCGGCAGGACGCTCCCCGCCATATGGGACCAGCAGCGCGAGAGTCGAAAGAACTTCGCCCTCCTGCTTGCACCCCTGCTCGCGCTCTTCGGCCTCGTGGCGCTCGTCTCCACGCCCAGTCCGGCCCTGGAACAGGTCGTCCGGCGCAACGAACCCAGCGGTCCATCGACGCTCTTCATCGCCGGCATGGTCGTTGCCTGCTGGGGTTTCGCCGTAGGGGTCGTGACCGAGCTGGCAAGGCCGGGGCGGATGGGGGTCTGGGGTGTGGTGGGACTCTCCGCGGTTGCCATGGCCGGTTTCTGGATTGCGTTCTGGCGCCGCCCGTCCGCCCCCGGACCAGCGGTGCAGGTGCCGGAGTCCTACCGGCTGAGACTGTCGCTGGTCCTGCTGCTCCCGGCGGGTATCGCATGCCTGCTCGCCTTCGTGCCGCGCGGGGAGGTTGCCGGCACCTTCGAGCCCTTCACCATCTTCGCCGGCGTGAGCAGCTGGCCATCGGAATTGCTGCGCGCCCTTGCCGTGCTGCTCTTCGGCTGGTTTCTCGATCGCACGTGGAGAGGCACGTCGATGGCGACCGCGAAGGTCGGCCACCGCTACTTCCCCGAGAAGCGTTTCCGAGAGGAGGATTCGACCCCGCTGTGGCGCCGCCTGCTGAGCAACGCAAACATATGGATCGGGACGAAGGCGCTGACGGCGGGAGACAACGTCACGAATCCACCCAACGATTCGCGGACCGATGGCGGCATCGACGGCGGCCGGGTTTGGTGGAACTACCTCGGCTTGTTGGCCGATGGTCCCCGCCTGCTTCGCCTGGGGCTGTGGCTTGCCGTCACCTACGTCACCGTTTCCGCCGTCCTGTATCTGGCCGGCGGAGAAGCACCTGAGATTCCAGCGCGCGGCGAAGGTGACCGGTCACTGTTCCGGTTGACGGTCTGGCTGTCGGTCACGGCGACCATCATCCTCATGATCCTGGTGAGCGACGCCACAATCCTGACCTGGCGCTTCGTCCAGGTCCTGCGCGACTTGCGCACGGTCTATCCAGACGTGACCGTGCGGCGCTTCGCGGCCGCGCTCGGGCCCAGTCTGGCGGAACGCGCCTCCCGCACCATTCCCGCCCGGCCCCGTGAACGCAACGACGCGAGTTCGCCCGCCCGCAACTCCATCCTCGATCCCTGGATCGACGCCAATCTCCTGGCGGACCATACCGAAGGCATTTCGAAGCTCATCTTCTTCCCGCTGATCCTGCTCGGGCTGCTGTTCGTCGCCCGGCTCCAGATCTTCGACAACTGGTCCCCCAACAGCGTGGTCATGATCGTTCTCGTGGGCTTTCTTCTCTGGATGATCGGAGTTGCGACCGCGCTGAACATCGGCGCCGAAATGGCGCGGCGCCGGGCACTGGAGTTCATGCAGATGGATCTGTTGTGGCTGGAGGGCAGTTCAAACCCCGAGGACAAGGCTCTGGCGAAGCAGTTTCCGTCACTCATCGCCCAGGTGAAGGAGTTGCGCCGTGGAGCCTTTGCGCCCTTCCTGGAGCAGCCTCTCGTCCGCGCCGTGCTGGTGCCGCTCGGTGGCATAGGAGGTCTGCAACTCATCGATCTGCTGCCGCTCGTCCGCCCATGACCTGCGCGGGACGCCATATGCCGGCAGTACTCGCAGGTTAGCGACCGCCATCAGTTGTCTGAAACGGACAGCGCCAGCTTCTGGATGCCGCCGTCCGCCTCGGGCGACAGGGTGACGGTGCCGTTCAGTCGCCCGTTCATGCAGGTCATGACGAAGCGGCCGGCGAGCGCGTGGATCGGCTCGATGCGCTCGAGACGTCCCTCGCCCAGCCGCTGCTTCAGCGACTCGAGTTCGGCGTCGCGCAGGGAGGCCGGCATGTCGAGGAGGAAGTTCACGGCGAATGGCCGGTCGCCGCCCTCGATGTGCCCCGAGGCGTAGGCTGCGACGATCGCCTCGATCGCGCGCGCGAGCGCCGGCGACGCCGGCGAAAGGGGAAGCGGCGGCGAGGCGGCGCGAAGCTTCTCCGCGACGTCGAGCGTCAGCCGCGACATCGGGGCGTAGGTGCGGTTACCGAAGGCGAAGACGCCCCAGCCGCGCTCCGGCAGCATCAGCACGTGCGAGCCATAGCCCGGCAGGCCGCCGGCGTGATGGATCCGCATGCCGAGCAGCGCGTCGGTCGAATGGGTGAGGCCGTAGCCGTAGGCGCTGGGCTGGCCCGCTCGCGCGCCAGGCGGCGTCTCGGGCGCGAAAGGCGGCGCGTGCCACAGCACCATCTCGCGCACGCTGGAGCGGCGGACAGGGCCGGACTCGGGCTCGTCGCGCGCCGGCCACGCACTCAGCAGGAACGAGACATAGCGTGCATAGTCCGTCACGGTGGTCGCGAGCCCGCCCATGGCGCCGACCTCGCCGTCAGGCTCGACGCGCTCGCGCGACCAGATCTCGCCGTCCAGCCGGTAGCCCCAGGCATAGTCCCCGCGCGCCGCGGCGGCCGGCGCATCGAACGTCGTATGCGCCATGCCGAGCGGCTCCAGGAAGGTACGGCGCATATAGGCCTGGTAAGGCTCGCCGCTCACGTTCGTCAGCACGCGCCCCAGCAGCGCGTAGCCCAGGTTGCTGTATTCGAAAGCGAGGCCCGGCGGGCGCGCGAACAGGTGGCCGGTGGCCATCACCGTGTCGAGCTCCGCCGGCGACAGGCCCAGAACGCGGTCGCCCCACGGATCGTCGGTCACGAAGCCCGCGGTGTGCGTCAGCAGGTGTCGCACGGTGACCGGCGCGCTATCGCGGGTGGCCGGCTTCACCGCCGCGAACTGCGGCACGTAGTGCGCGAGCGGCGCGTCGAGTTGCAGCCATCCCCGGTCGCGCAGCGACAGGATCGCCAGCGCCGTCATGTTCTTGGTCATGGAGGCGATGCGGAACGCCGTCCCCGCCTTCACGCGCCGACCGGCTTCCCGGTCGGCAAGGCCGAGCGCCGTCACATGGACGAGACGGCTCCCCTGCACGATGCCCAGAGCAAGCCCCGGGATATGCTCCTGTTCGGCGAAGGCGGCGCAAGCCGCGTCGATTTCGGTAAAGTTCTGGACTGACATAGGACCACCCTACAAGGGCATGGTCGCGGCTTCAGCCCTTTCCTGCGCCCCCTGGCAGTCGCCAAGCCTAGCGGATCGTGAGATCTCGCGGCCGGCCCTCCTCGGCACCTTCGTAGATCACAAGGATGCGCAGGCCATCCTTTGTGTCTTCAAGCGGCAGGATCGCTTCCGGCTTGGGAAACTTCGACTTGTCCCCGTCCTTGGCGGGGTAGACCGGAACATCTGCCCCCGGCCCTTCGACATCGCCCTTACCGGTCCACCTGCAAATGGAATACCTCCCGGGCTCTTCGTCGTCCAAGGCCGGCGCCGAGCCCACCAGAACGACGAACTCGCCTCTGTAGAGCGCCAGGTCGCGAATCCCGTTGCCTTCGCCGACCGTCAGTGAATGCAGTTTCAACTCCGGGACTTCTTGCTTGCCGTCAAACAGGGACTCCACGGGAATCGTTGCCACCGTGGCCCGACCCGACGCCAGCGTCGGCGCCCGCAGCCCCGCATAGAGAATGCCGTCCCTGATCGCGACGCCCTCGATGGTGAGACCTTTCCTGTCCAGATCCTGCTCGGCGAAAGACTTGAGCTCGGGATGGCTTGCCAGCGCTTTGCGAAGCTTGGCCGTGGTTTCGATTCGGGGCGACACCTTCAAGCGACCGTCCGACGTGATGTCTGCGCCGTCGAGCCGGAAGCGGACGAGCTGGCTGCTCGCGGCGATCCGGGCCTCGCGCTTCGCCTTGTTCTTCTCGTTCTTGCGCGGGGCCCCATGCGAGCCGATGACGTAGAAATAGCCATCGGCATAGGCCACCCCCTCGCCATCGAGCTCGAGAGGCTTGCCGTCGTGCGTGTTGCCGATCAGTTGGATTGTCTGCCCGGCGACGATCCTGCCTTCGTGCAGGATCAAGAGCTGCGCCCATTGCACCTCGTCATCGATCACCAGGCACTGCCGTGGAAAGCCAGCCTCGCGATTGCAGGCGATCCCGCTCACATTCTTGGCCTTCTTGAACTCGCCGGGCTTGCCTTCCTTAGGCTCACCCCTGAGCTCCTTCTCGACCTTCCACTCCCTGGCCTCCACAGGGGAAGTCAGGGTCGCAAGAAGCGCGACCAAGACCACACGTGCCAATGAGGTCTGGAACCGGTTGGCCATCGGACCCTCCTGCCGCGATTTTGCCTTGCTCGCCCGGCAAGGTTGCACAGCATGGCAAAGACTCGTCCCCATTTGAAGCCTGTCGAGGCGCCGGCTCCGGCGTCCAGTGCTGATGATTCAGCGCTGCTGGCCCTGCTGGCCCAGGGACTCCGCCTGCAATCCTCCGACGGCCTGTGGCGCGTGAGCGGCAATACGCTGCCGCACCGCGCCCTGCTGCGCGAGGCGGGCGGCGCCTGGAACCGGCTCGACCAATGCTGGGACTTCACCGGCGAGGATCCGACGACGCGGCTCGCCTCGGCGCTCGAAGCCGTGCCGGCGCCCTCCACCGGTCACAACAGCGGCGCGACCGAAACGCCCAAGCCGCACTATCACGGCCATCGCGGCCGGGTGCGCGAGCGCGTGCTGAAGGCCGGCGTCGAGCCGCTGGCCGACTACGAGCTGCTGGAACTGCTGCTCTTCTATTCGATCGAGCGAATCGACACCAAGCCGATGGCCAAGGCGCTGCTCGAGCGGTTCGGCACCTTGGGCGACGTGTTCGCCGCCGAGCCGGCGCAGCTGCGCGAGTTCGACATCGACCAGCGCACGCTGGTCCATTTCAAGGCGATGCGCGAGGTCGGGCGCCGGCTGGCCGAGCGCAAGGTCAAGGACATGCCGGTACTGACCAACTGGCAGCAGCTGATCGACTATTGCCACGCGGCGCTGGCGCACGAGAAGACCGAGCAATTCCGCATCCTCTTCCTCGACCGCAAGAACGTGCTGATCGCCGACGAGGTCCAGCAGCGCGGCACCATCGACCACACGCCCGTCTATCCACGCGAGGTGGTGAAGCGGGCACTGGCGTTGAATGCCGCCGCCCTGATCCTGGTGCACAACCACCCTACTTGACCCGACTGATCACGCTCAATCACGCTAGAAACCGCTTAAACACGGAACTTATCGCTTGTCGACTGGGGTCGGTTAGAGGCATAAATGGGAGCGGTTTTTCGCGGGATGCGAGGGCCTACCGCCCCCAGTAGCCGACCCCTGCACCCTCGTTGCCGCTCCCAGTTTGGTGAGGGTGGTGAGAAGGATGGCAAGTCTTACCGATGCAGCGATCCGGCAGGCCATGAAGCGGGTCGAGTTGGACAGCACTCAGGAGAGCCTCGTTGATGGCGAGGGCCGCGGCACCGGCCGGCTTGTGCTGGTGTTGAAACCCATGCCGACGCGCGTGACGGCCGACTGGATGGCGCAGCAGTGGCGCGATGGCAAACGGACCAAGAAGAAGCTCGGCTCATACCCATCCATTTCGCTCGCCCAGGCACGCGAAATTTTCCAGCGGGACTACGCCAACGTCATCCAGAAGGGGCGCAGCATCAAGATCGCTGGAGACACCCGGCCCGGCAGCGTGGGCGACCTATTCGAGGCTTATGTGAGGGCACTCAAGGAAGCGGGGAAGCCCTCGTGGGAAGACGCGGAGAAGGGCCTCAACAAGATCGCTGACACGCTTGGCCGTCATCGGCAGGCGCGCGAGATCGAGCCCGATGAGGTTATCGAATTGCTCCGCCCGATCTACGATCGCGGCAAGCGCTCCATGGCCGATCACGTCCGCTCATACATCCGCTCCGCATACAGCTGGGGAATAAAGTCCGAGCACGACTACCGCACTGCCTCGCCCCGTCGCTTTCGCCTCGCGTACAACCCCGCCGCAAGCATCCCGACCGAGCCGAAGGTGCGCGGCACGCGCTGGCTCGACGAGGACGAGTTCTCGCAACTCTACAAGTGGCTCGAATGCCCGGACGTGCCGGTACACCCTCCCTACCTCCGCGCCGTTCGTATCCTCATGCTCACCGGCCAACGCGTCGAGGAGATGGCCCGACTCCATGTCGATCAGTGGGACGCCGAAGAGCGCATCCTCGACTGGTCGAAGACAAAGAATGGCAAGCCCCATTCGCTTCCCGTCCCCGATCTCGCGGCCGACCTACTGGAGTCCATCAAGCCAAACGAGCACGGCTGGTTTTTCCCATCGGCGATGGACCCGACGAGGCCCGTCTCGGCCGGCACGCTCTATGCCTTCATGTGGCGGCAGCGCGGCCGCGGCGTGATCCCCGTCGTCACCAACCGAGACTTGCGGCGCACGTGGAAAACGCTTGCGGGCAAGGCAGGAGTATCGAAGGAAATCCGCGACCGCTTGCAGAACCACACGCTGCAAGATGTGTCCTCGAAACACTACGATCGCTGGCAGTACATGCCCGAGAAACGCGAGGGCATGAAGAAGTGGAACGCCTTCGTCACCGCCTTGCTGGCGAGCAAGGAACGCAGGATGGCAGCCTAGCTCGTATGCACCGCAGGCGGCGGCAGACGCGCATCCAGCCCGGTCGTAGGTTCAAATCGGGGGCCCGCAACCAGCTTTACTTGCTTCTTCGGGCTGCCGCCTAGGCTCGAAGCGCGAGCCCGCAACTACCGAGACCGACATTCGTTGATGGTCCCGATTTGACGCATGGTATCCGTTTTCCAGCCTGCTTGTGCAGACACAACCATCCCTTTTCTTCGCTAGAGTCACCGACTCTCGCACAGGCTGTTCTACCGGCTATGTCCCACCCCTGTTTGTGGAATTCAGTCCCGGTGAACAACATCGCCGCTGCGAAGAGGAGAGAGGCCGGGAAATCAAGAGGGTCAAGAGGGGCCTGTCAGCGGATCGTAGTGCCAGCCCGTCAAGATCCGCGAAACTCAACCTGCGAACGCCGGAATCCAAAAGAAATATGCATTCAGCATATAGAGACCGGACAGAATCAGGATCAATCCGCCAACTGTCTCGAAGGCACGTCGATACGGGTCCAGGCCGCGCAAATTCTCGAGCCAGCCGACGCTGATGGCGCCGACGGCAACGGGGAGCGCCCGTCCGACAGCGAAGGCAAGAAGCAGCGCGGCGCCCATCCAGGGCGAGCCAAGTCCTACAGTTGCTCCGAGAAGGACGACGAGCGCCGGCGTGCACACCGGGCAGATCGCAACCGAGAATACCGCTCCGAGAAGGAGCGCGCTCCAGCTGGCCGACGGCCGCCTGGCCTTCAGGGCAAACGCCGGGAGCGGCAATCGGACCCAGCCTGCCCACATGAGTCCCAGCAGGATGAGGAACGGACCGACCACCAGCCCCCATTCCCGTCCCAGCAGAGAGGCCACCCACTGACCGCCGAGCCCGGCGACGAAGCCCATCGCTGTGTGCACGACAAGCATGCCGACGATAAACACCGTGCCGAACAGGATCGCCTGCTTCTTCTCGCGGGCCCTGGTCACATAGGCGAGCGACACCGGGATCGCAGCTATGGCGACGGGATTGAAGCTGAACAGAAGACCGGCAAGGAAGCCGAGCCCAATGGCCGCAATGCCGGCATTGGCAACGGCCTGTTGAAGGGCGTCAGGCGCCACTTCAATGCCCCCGGAGGTTTCGGCCGATCAAGGCGGCTCGCAGTTGCCGCGGCGTCGGCAAGGTGGAGAACACGAGTTCGCCGTCGATCACGACGGCCGGCAACGACAACACGCCGCGCTCGACGGCGTAGTCCATCTCGTCGAGCACATTGACTTCGCGCCACTCTAGGCCAGTGACTGCCGTTTCCGCGGCGGCCTTGAGGCTCTCTCTCGCAGCGGCACAGCGGCTGCATCCTGGAGCATGGAACAGCTCGATCTTCATGGCTCAGTGCACCCGGCCAACGGCTTGCTCCAATGCCGCAATGATGGTGCATTCCTCGACCGGATGCGCCTCGTTGGCGCAATCGGCAATGAGGCGATCGAGCGCCTTGGACATGGATTTCATGGCCTTGATCTTGTGCTCGATCTGAAGCTTCTTCTCGATGGCGCGTTTGCGTACGTCACCGCAACAGGCGGCATCGCGATTGCGCAACACGAGGAGGTCGCGGATCTCGGTCAGCGTGAAGCCGCAATGCTGCGCCTGCTTGATGAAGTGAATACGCCGCGCCGAATCCTTGTCGTAGAGGCGATAGCCGCTCTCGGTCCGGTCAGCCGGCTCGATCAATCGTTCACGTTCGTAATAGCGCAGCGTATCCGTGCTCGTTTTCGCGAGTGCAGCCAGCTTGCCAATCGTCAACATTTGTTCCCTCCAAGGCAACTTTAGACCTTGGAGTATACTCCAGGGTCAATCCTGGCATTAACGGTTCAAATGGTCTGCGAGCCAGGTTCGGAACGACTGAGTTCGGGCCTACAAGGTCGACCTGCCTCAGTCTGATCAAGGTGCGGTTGGCGCTGTTCGAGACGGGACCTCGGAGCGAAAGAGGACGATGGATAGCGCCGCTAGCAGTAGCTCGACGCCTGCGAATATCCCGAAGGCGGTCCCGAAGCCAAGCCGAAGCAGTTCGCCGAAGATGAGGCTGCCGAGCCCGAAGCCCACGAAAAGTGTGAAGACGTTCAAGCCCATCGCCTGCCCGGCGCGCTTCCCGCCGAGCGAGGTGACGATCCCCGCGAAGAGCGGCTGGGTCATGTCGTAACCCAAGGACAAGATCA